>WOR8_10009827_pt1 | contig 12243 bp, 13 predicted proteins | sample DeeMarSeWOR38_10_FD_19890 | JGI IMG/M metagenome (IMG submission 19890) | reverse complement strand
CGGTCCCTCAGTCTCTCTGGATAAGAGCGAATTCTATTGTTGCGCGCGTTTATATCATAGCCGCTCGATGGAGTCAAGCAGTTTATCACTGCGTCACTGCGTTATAATTCGCGCATGCCTTATCTGGTAGACGGACACAACCTGATCCCAAAAGTGGGACTGCGCCTCGATTCCATGGATGATGAACTGGAATTGGTGGCAGTTTTGCAAGAATTCAGCAGACTGCACCGCAGACAGGTGGAAGTCTTGCCGGAACCACTGCCGATACCGCTATTTCCCGGCGACTCAAAAAGCTGAAACGCGCTGCCAAAAACTGGACGGTGGTCAGTTCCGACAGGCAGATACAGGCTGATGCGCGCGCAGCCCGCGCCGAAGTGCTTTCATCAGACGAATTTGCCCGTTTGTTGCAACAGACACCACGGGGCGAAGCCAGCAAACCCGCCGCAGATCGGAAAGTTTCGCCTACCGAAGTAGATGAATGGTTGAATATCTTCAACTCAAAAGGGCATAGAACAGAATAATAGGAACTCCGGGGGATGTAATTAGACTAATACAATCTAATTTCTAATCTTATTTTAATGTAAACATGACAATTTAGATGTATATTATTAGCAACGACACCTGCCCTCCCTTTTATTGGTATTTAGGTGTCACCCACCGAACAATCTGGACAGCATGTCCCCCCCATGTTGCACAGACGGTGGTGTCCCTCCCCCCTCATGACCAACAGGCACTTCGGTGCCTGTTGGTCTTTAAGTGACCTGGGAGAAAGTGCGTTGTACCTGTTTTGATGGGAGCGGTTCAAGCTGAACTTAAATCTCGTTTCGCAGATTTGTCCTATCAGGAATGTGCGACGCACCCTCTCGACAGATAACGTATAATATTTACATGACCACCGCCTACACCTTTATCCCCTCTCCACAACATGAATACCCTGACCATCCCGAACGCCCGGGGCGCCTGGACAAACTCACCCCCAAACTTGATTCCTATCAGGCTGAGAAGCTGGATGCGGCTCCCGCCAAACATGAAGAGATTGCGCGCGTTCATGTGCCACGCCTGATCACCGGGCTGGAACGCGTCTGCCGCGAAGAAGCGCCTGGCATCATAGACTATGCGCCCACCTTCGTAACACAGACGTCGTTCGAAGATGCCATGCTGGCCGCAGGCGCGACGCTGGCCTGCTCACGCGCTGTGGTGAATGACGAAATAAACAATGCCTTTGCCATCGTGCGCCCACCGGGGCACCACGCCGAGCCCGATAAGGCCATGGGCTTCTGTATATTTAACAATATCGCCATCGCTGCGAAAGATGCCCTCGCACAAGGATTGGAACGCGTGCTGGTAGTGGACTACGATGCACACCACGGCAACGGTACACAGGCTGCTTTTCTTGACGATGATCGCACTGCTTATCTCTCCACGCACCAATCGGGTATTTACCCTGGCACGGGACATGTTGGAGATGCGCCACATGCGAAGAAACGCATCGTCAATGTGCCCCTGCCCGCTAATGCAGGGGATGCTGCCTTTGCCCGCATCGCGGACGAGGTCATCCAGCCCATGGTGGAAGCCTTCAGGCCGGAGATGCTTTTCGTCTCAGCCGGGTTCGATGCGCATTGGAGTGATCCGCTCACATCGCTGGGACTCTCGTCTGCGGGATTTTTTGGTATCTCGAAACGGTTAGTAGAATTGGCTAATGAGCATTGCAACGGGAAAATCATCTTCGTGCTGGAAGGCGGCTACGACCCGGCAAACGTGGCCAACGGGGCTGGAGCGGTTTTCGAAGCGCTGGCAAACTCGGGGGCGGAGTTTGATGCGGGGGATCCCAGTCCGCACAAGGAACCGGATATCGAGGCCCGGTTAGAGGAAGTCCGCAGGTGGCATGGGTTTTGATTCGCTAAAGGCGGCGTCTCGCCGCCGAAGAAAGTGCCCCGTATGGGGTAAGGCGGCTGGAGCAAAGTTAGGATAAAATCACTCAAAGCATTTATTGAGGAGGAACAATGGCCCGCAAAAGCAAAGGTTTTATCGAACTGGAATGGACCTGCCCGAACTGTGAAACGCGCAACAAGGGCTTTGAAAAGTCCTGTGTGAACTGCGGTGCACCGCAACCAGATGATGTGCAATTCGAAGCGCCTGCCGAGAAGAAATTCGTTTCCGAGGAAAAGGCCAGCGAACTGAGAAAGCGTGGCGCGGACATCCATTGCGGGTTCTGCGGCACGCGCAATCCATCTACGGCGGAGGCCTGCTCACAATGCGGCGCGGACCTGAGCGAGGGTAAGGCGCGCCAGGCCGGGCGTGAGATCGATATGTCGGCAGAGAAGCTGGAGCCCGTGATCTGCAGCAACTGCGGGACCGAGAATTCGGGCGCGAATAATAATTGTGTGCAGTGCGGGGCTGCCCTACCGCGCGCAGCTAAACCCACGCCCCCCATGCCTGCTTCCGTAACGGCTGCGGATGCGGCTGCCAAGGGCTCGAAGAAGAAACCCAACTGGCTGCTGCTGGGCGGGATCGGCGCGGCGCTGGCTATCTGTTGTGTGGCGATCCTGATGCTGTTCGTATTCCCGTCGTCATCCGTGGATGCTACTGTGAGCGATGTGTACTGGCAGACATCTGTGCCAGTGCAGGAAATGCGCGCTGTGGACTATGACGATGAGCGCGGCAGTCCACCTTCGGATGCCTACAATGTATCCTGTCGGGACGACAGCCGCGAGGTATGCGAAGAAAAGACCATCGACCGCGGCGACGGTTCCGCTGAAGTGGTGGAAGACTGCCATACCGAAACAGAGCAATACTGCGACTACACCGTAGACGAGTGGACCACCATCCAGACCTACACGCTGGATGGGCACGATCTAAATCCGTACTACGAGCAACCTAACATCAGCTCTGACCAGCGTCTGGGCAACCAAAGCGCCGAGCTGACTGTCTTCTTCGATACGGAGAAAGGCCAGAAGAGCTATACCCCCGATAACGTTTCTGAGTTCCAGCAGTTCCGGCCCGGCTCCACTTGGACGTTGAAACCTGAGTTCCAGCAGTTCCGGCCCGGCTCCACTTGGACGTTGAAACTGAACCCGCTGGGCGGGGTGGTGGATGTGGAGTGATGAAAGTCAACGAGAAATGAAAAACAATATTGTGCTCGGTTTGCTCTTGGGTATTGTTATGGGCGTGCTTGATGTTATTCCAATGGTGATGCAGGGTTTGACATGGGATGCTAATCTATCCGCATTTTTTCTTTGGATAGTTTCAGGGTTTATGGTAGCGACATCTAACCTGAAACTACAACCATTATTGAAAGGGATTGTGATTGCATTTCTTTGTCTGCTTCCAAGCGTGTTTATCATTGGTTGGAATGATCCGATTTCATTGGTACCGATTGGTGTAATGACATTGATTTTGGGTGCTTTGTTAGGTTTTAGCTATGGTAAGTTGGCGAAATAAGGCGTATCAACTGGATTTGACCCCCAAAGCACTTGTTCATTAGTTCCACATTGACAATCAAAAGTGTATGTCTGTAGGACTTGACCCCTAAACTGCCAGGTTAACAGATCAACTCCTATACAGAGCAACATGACTCATCCCGAAATAATGGATGGTTCATGTTGTTTCATTTTTATCAAAATTATTTGGAATAACAAAACCATACCTGAGAAGCTAGGGCAGCAATCCGTTTAATGTTACATTTTACTTGTATCCAAAACAAAGCTTTAGAGAAGGGACTCGCTGATGAACAACTCAATCGTGCTGACACTCATCATCGGCACTGCCATCCTGACGGTGCTCCTGGGAGTGATCGCAATATACGTCGCGAACAAAAACAAGGGTCAAAAACGGGAAACCGACTATCGTGCCTTTTTCATCCTGGGTATCTCTTTCCTGCCAATCGGCATCGCCACCGAAAATCCCGGGCTGTGGGGCATGGGTGCTGTTTTTCTGGCGATTGGCCTGGCAAACCGCAGTAAGTGGAAAGATGAACCGAAATGGTCTGAACTGGACCCGGTGAAAAGGAGAACCAAGTTTCTCATTATCCTTGGGTTGACTTTATTGCTATTGGCGAGTCTTGGTGTTTACATTTTTACGAAATAAAATTCGATTAGATATCGGTGGTCGAGTACCGCGAAGCGGTGTACACTTGCACCGCACTGCGTTTGGCGCAGTGCAGGTGTCGAGACCATAAATTCAAACTTTACAAATGCCTTGTTGGTTGAGTAGGACGAAGTCCGTATCGAAACCAACAACTTTTTATTGAAGATGTAATTTAGCTAGAGTAAAACCAGATGAAACAATACAAACAGATTTACTACCTGGTCGGCTTCCTCGTTCTTATTATTGTCGTTGGATACTATATTGCGGATTCCAGTTGGAACGTCGTGATGGATACACTAACGGCTACAGAGATCCCTTCCCCTTCTCCTTCACCGTCCCCTGCGCCGATTCCCATCACAGAAACGCCACAAGCATCTCCCACATCTGAATGGGCAGAATATGAATTCCCTGCTTCGATCGATCCATCACAAAAATACCTGTTTTACCTGCACGGCAGGATCATCGAAGACCAAGGCATCCCGGCGATAAGCTCGGACTTTGGGGAGTATGAATACGCGGCCATTCTAAAAAAACTGCGCGAGCATGGCTTTGTTGTCATCAGTGAACAAAGGCCGAAGAACACGGATAGCGTGGAGTATGCAAGCAGGGTTATAGAACAAATCACAACTTTGTTGAACGCAGACGTTCTGGCAAAAAACATCACTGTAGTAGGCGCTTCAAAAGGCGCTGGGATTGCAATCTATATTTCTCACTTCCTCGCAAACGAAGAAGTGAACTTTGTCATCATGGGGATTTGCCACCCTGACATTGTCAAAGATTTGAAGCAACAGCAAATATCTCTGTACGGGAATGTGCTCTCAATTTACGACTTTGCCGATGATGAATATGCCGGGTCATGCGAAGACTTATTTTCGTTTTCCGAAGTTAATGGGGGGCTTTCTCGTCGCGCTGAAATTGTTCTCAGCATAGGAACGGGACACGGTATTCTATATAAGCCATTAGATGAGTGGATCCTGCCTGTTGTGAAATGGGCAAATAATAGTAGCTACTAAATGCTGGGCCTGTTCACAGAAACTAAACCAATTAAGCAAGCGAAAAATTATATTCGTGAAAAGCTGATTTTTGTTTTCACCTGTTGTCGTCACCTTAATTTCGGCCTATACTGGCGCTCATGGCAATTCGCTCTACATCTTTTCACCAGAATCACTTCATCCCTCCTCAGGCCACTTTCGGCGATGTAAACTTGCCAGGCACGCGCCTGCATTAGGTCAAAACCGGTAGCGGCCCGCCGCTGGTGATTGTCCCGGCCACGGTGTCGCTCATCCGCCAATGACTGCCGCTGGCGCAGTTGATGGGGCAGCGCTTCACAACGTGTTTCTTTGAATTGCCCGGACATGGCAAATCCACGCCCTACCCGCATAAATTCGAAAGCCGTCTGGTACCTGCCACCGTAGAAGCCTTTGTGGTGCAATGGGGCATGAAACCTTCAACCTGATAGGGTTTTCTTTTGGGGGGCTGCTGGCCTTGCGTACACTGGAACACCTGCAAGACAGAGTGGAAAAGGTGATCCTGCTTTCGCCCTGCGTCAGCCGTCGGGCGCTCAAGTGGTCTGGGCGACAGCAGTGGCTCTTCAAGGCCTCCATCAAAGCGCTGAAGAATTCCTACGTACCCAAAGGTACGCATCATGTCATGAACATGCCACAATTGGAATGGCCGTTGACCTATGCACTCAGCAAAGTCAGCAGCGTGGATCAGCGCATTCTGGAGAGCAAACACGCCATCCGCGTGCCGCTGTCCACGTTGGATGTGTTTACCCACACGATGGACGAAATCCTGGAATGGAATACCAGTATAGCAGTGTGCCTTTCAAAAACTCCCTGTTCCTTCGGCATGTCGATTAACGATGATTTGCTGGATTACAACCTGACCGAACAAATCGTCCGTGGGCATTTTAAGAAGATTACAGTACAGAGCTTCACACATCCCTACCACCAACCGCCGGAGGCGCCCACCTTCGAGTGGCTGGCGAGCAAGTTCGGTCATTTTTTAGATGTGATCTCTTAGCACGTACCCTCCCCCACAAAACCATACCAGGGAAGGTAGGATAGCAATCCTTTTAATGTTACAGTGTGGAACAAATCCTTTTCTGGGGAGGGCAAATGACTGCACAACGCATCTTCACTGTAATAATCGTATTTGGCCTGTTCCTAACTGGCTGCGGGGGAATTCAGGAAGAGCCACCCACGCTTCAGCCCAGCCCAGAGCCTGCCCCCACGCTAACACCTATTCCAACTCCTGACGTAACCGTCTGCGCCAGCGGCTGTGATTTCGCATCAATTCAGGAGGCGATTGAGGCCGTGAGCACACAGGCGGGAACTATTATCGGCGTAGAAGATGCCGTCCACACGGAAGCAGGTATCCTGGTGGGAAAGAACGTTGTAATCCAGGGCCGAGGCGCAGACAAAATTATCGTCCAGGCCCACCCAACTCCTGGCGAAGGGACAGAGCGCGTCTTCGAAATTCCGCTGGATGTAACCGTCACAATCCGCGGGATGACCATCCGGCATGGCAATCCCACCAACAGTCCGCTAACAGGCGGCGGTGTCTTGAACTACGGTACGCTCGTGCTCCAAGATACGATCATCCGCAAAAACTTTGGCAGCGCGGGCGGCGGTCTCTATAACGAGGGCACATTGACGGTCATCAATAGCACCATTAGCGACAACGGCTCGGTCGGCGGTGGAGATGCCTATCTGGAATGTAAAACGGGCGGCGGCCTGAAGGTGCTATCGGGCACGGTTACATTGATCAACAGCACTGTTAGCAATAATCAAGCCAGAAGTAAGGGCGGTGGCATTCACGTGGCCTGTCACGGAAAATTGATTATGCAAAACAGCACCATCAGCGGCAACTTTTCAACCGAGAGCGGCGGCGGCATCTATCTCAACGGATCCGGGGAGTTCACCAACAGTACCATCAGCAACAACAGCGCCAGCAACGTTGGCGGGCTCGCTCTCAACGGCAGAGACAATATACAAGAATACGGTCATTTGAGGCTATTCAACACAGTTATCGCGAACAACATTGCTCGGTTGGGTGAATATGGCATTGCAGACTGCCATATGGAAGGCCATGCTGAGATCATCGCAACTAGCTACAATTGGATCGCGGACGGCAACTGCCAACCAGCCTTTTCAGGCGACCCTCTTCTAGGCCCGTTAGCGGATTATGGCGGTTCGAACCTAACCCATAGCCTGATTCCGGGCAGTCCGGCCATTGACGTAATCCCAACCGAATCCTGCACGCTCTCCACTGACCAGCGTGGCGAACCCCGCCTGGCGCCTTGTGACATTGGCGCATTCGAAGTACAAGCGCCTTAGTTGTCATTGAGAGTGAGCGTGGCAATCCGAAGTAACCTGTAACCCTAGATTGCTCCGCGGGCCTTTTTGGTCCCTGGCCAATGACAATGGTAAAATCATCGCTGGTGTCCAATCAGCCTTACTCTCTAATGTCCAACTCACAAAAATTAATTAACTGGGTTTTCATAACCATGCGTGAGGCGGCCTGGGCGCCTCTCAGTGTGTTCGTTATTTACTCAGTCGTAAAGGCCTTCGGTACATATCTACTGTATCCCTCACTAGATATGCCAACGCATTTTCTGGGAGGCGTTGCGATTGCATATTTCTACCGGTCTGCGATTTCGATCACATGCACAGGCACAACCACGATCTTGTGGGAATTTTTCGAATATTTTTCAGATTTTTTCTTCCATACAAATATGATCCTTGGCCTGGAGGATACACTGAAAGATATGTTCTTGGGGTTGCTGGGAGGATTGACTTTGATTCTGTTAATTTCTAAAAAGCGAGTATCAATTGTTAACACAAATTCTGATTGAGCTGTCTGGGTCTCGAAACTGAAGACAATGCCCATTTTTGTTTTATGCCAGCTTTTGGGGATTTAAAAATTACCTGCCTGGAAGAGAATGATTGGCACCACAAAGGGGAAATTTGCCTGACAAATGTTTGCATATATGTTAGTAACTTTCTCTACTCTGTTTCGTCATGGAGTTGACGGTGAGTAAATCCGGGATACATGAAGGATGAATCTGCCGTTTTAGCGGCAGCCATTTCATTAGATCAAGATGCACTAGCAACGATCTTCGATGAGTATGCGCCAGCCATATATAAATATCTACTTCGTTTAGGTGTCAATTCACAGGAAGCAGATCAGGCAGCTGGTGATGTGTTTGCTCGCCTGCTAGACAAATTTGCAGAAGGAAAAGGTCCACGTACGAACTTACGCTCATATCTGTTCCAGACTGCCTATCACCTAGTTGTAGATGATGCTCGGGAGAGTCACCGCATTGCACCTCTTGAGGCAGCTGAATCTATGAAAGAAGATACGATACCGGTCCAATCACTGGCAGAAGAAAAAATGTTACTAGAAAAGCTTTCAACAACAATGGAGCGCGAACTGACCAATGAACAAAGAAATGTTCTTGTTCTTCGATTTCAGGAGGAATTTAGCTTGAAGGAGACGGCTGAAATCGTCGGTAAGAACGTGAATGCTGTAAAGGCGCTCCAAAATCGTGGAATCAACAAGCTACGTGAAGTATTAGGCAGTGAGCTTGGGGGGAAAAGATGATTTTCACAAAACCCCCAAATCAAAATGAGATTATCAAGCTGCTCTCCAGGCTTAAAGCTGAAACACCAGATTACCCAAGTGACCTGATGGCTGCCAGGAAAGCCGCCTTCATCAATCAAGTTGTTGCAATACAATTTGATGGGCCAAAGCAAGGTGGCAAGGGTGGCGGAGATGGAGGCAGTGGTACATCTACTAGGTCGGGCGGTTCTGGAGCACTGAGTGGTATGTCTACTGCTCAGGGTATTTTGCTGCAAGCAGTGATTGGGGTTTGGATTATCGCAGCGATGCTTACAACTGCATATATATTTCGTGACCGGATCATCGATTTATTACAAAATAATGGAATTGTAGTGGAACTGACGCAAGCGCCAGCTATAGAATATACAGATCCTGCTATTGTAGCGCCTGCTGCGGAAAGCCCGTCACCAGATGTTTCACCGACAGAGATTACATCGCCATCTGCAACACCTGTCCCCGGTACTTTGTCAGAGGGCGAATCTTCTTCGGAGAGTTCGTCAGAGGGTCAGGGTATATCTGAAAATCCTGATGAAACCAGGGAAAACCAGGGGCTGCATTTAGGTCAGACACCAGGCGCACCGGATACGTCGAATCAAAATAAGCCTGACAAACCTAAGAAATCCGATAAGTCTAACAAAAACAAGTAGCTTGTCTGCTTGTTTTTCAGTTCATCATCCTCACTTGCTTGTACAGCAAGTGAGGATTTTTATGGGGGAGATGCCTTAGTAGAACCCTTATTGATTTTTTTGTTTTGAGGATATGTTGGTCAGGAATGGTTCTGTTCTAACTCTTCCAACATCCTGGCATGGATGCCGGGTGTTGTTGCAACAATTGATTGTGGAGGGGAAATATAATCGGCTTCACCAAACACATTGGTCACACGCGCCCCGGCTTCTTCGCAGATCAGGCCACCAGCGGCTACATCCCACGGTTTAAGGGCTAGTTCCCAGAAACCGTCGAAGCGACCGGCAGCTACGTAGGCCAGATCGAGGGCGGCGGAACCAATTCGGCGTACGCCCTGGCTCTTTTTGGAAAAGTGGATGAAGTTGTTCAGATTGTTGATCTCTGGGTTTTGAATGTCGTAAGGGAATCCGGTAACGAGCAGACTCTTCTGCAAGTCTGTAACGGTGGAAACATGCAGTGGGCTTCCGTTCAGATGTGCGCCTTTTTCACGGGCGGCAGTGAACAATTCGTCGCGCATCGGATCGTAAACGGCGGCCAGGCTCAAGGTCCCGTTTGATGCGTAGGCTATCGAAACGGAAAAAAAAGGAACATTGTGAGCATAGTTGACCGTACCATCCAGCGGATCGATGTACCATTGGTGTCCATCGCCGCGCGTCCCGCCGCTTTCTTCGGCCAGAATGTGATGATCGGGGAAATCCTTTCGAATTTCATCCAGTATATAGTCTTCAGATTGCCGGTCAACTTCGGTGACCGGGTCGATCACGCTTTTGTAATCGACCTGATGCTCCTGCTGGTAGCCGGCGCGCAAAATTTGACCGGCCTGGCGAGCCAGTCGTTCAAGGTAAGCAAGTGTAGGTTTTTTCATTGATCGTTGATGTGGAGGTTTTTGATGGTTTCTTTTAGCGCTGCGAGTTCAACCTGAATCTCACTGCGGTCTTGGAGGGCCTGATCGAAAAGGGTCTTGAACGAAGCTCTCTGTTCGGAATCCAGGGTGGGAAGCAGACGCTCGATTCGAGCGATCTGGCGGTTCTTGTGCTGGAGTTTGGTCTCCAAGCGTGCGCGATAGCCTGAATAAAATTGCGGTTGCGGAAGCGCCCTAGGGATCGTGATCTGCTCCTGGCTCAAGAGTTCAGCGATAGTGAGCAGGAAGTCTTCGGTGTCAATCGGCTTTTCGATAAAGCGCGAGGCACCCAGGCTCATGGCAAACGTGCGGTCTTCAGGGGTCACGTATGTTGCAGAGAGAAATATAACAGGAATATTCAGCGTTTTCGGGTTGCTGCGCAATTCTTGTACAAACGAAAAACCATCCAGCTTGGGCATCAGGATGTCAGTAATGATGAGTGCCGGAGTTTCTTTTTCGAGAATTTCCAACGCTTCTTGCCCGTTGTGTGCTGAAAGCACTTCATATCCCTGAAATCGAAGCGTTACTTCAAGCAGCTCGAGCACGTTGGGGATGTCTTCGACGACTAACAGTGGTCCACGTGTATTTGCCATGGGGCTATTCTAGCCTTAAATGATACACCGGGCAAGGACGCTTAACTCCCATTCCAAATGCGTTTTCCTAAAGCGGAAAGAATGAATTCGACCGCCAGCAGCGCGGTCTGGTTCTGCACATCCAAAATGGAGTTGACTTCGACCACATCCATCCCGATCAGTTTGTCGGTTTCGGCCACCAATTCGCAGATCAGATGCGCTTCGCGGTACGTCAGGCCGCCTGTTACCGGAGTCCCAACACCGGGCGCATGACGGGGATCCATGACGTCCATGTCAAAGGAGAGATAGATGCCGTCTACGTTGCGGGATATTCGCTCGATAGCCTTTTCCATGCTCGCAACAAGACCGAGACGATCAACCTGCTCGATGCTCAAGACCATGACCCCGGCCTGAGACAGGTTCCGTTTTTCGCCTTCGTCAATGTCGCGCGCGCCGATGACAACTACGTTCTGCAGATCTACCACCGGAACAGTTTCGTCCCAAGGCTGGACGAGCTCCGGGGCACCCAGTCCGCACAGGGCGGCCAGCGGCATCCCGTGAATGTTACCGGATGGGGTGGTCTCGTGAGTATTGAAGTCGGCGTGCGCATCCACCCACAGCACACCGATTTTTTTATGCTTGGCCGCGCCGCGGATGGAGCCGAGCGAAAGCGAATGGTCTCCGCCCAGCACGACGGGCAGGTGTCCGTTCTGGACACTGATTGCAACCGCTCCAGCCACCCGTCGAGACATGGGTACAATACAGTCGATGTATTTTAGTTTTGGATCGGTGATGGCGCACATTTCGGCAATCGGTACTTCCACGTTGCCTTTGTCTTCCACGGTGTAACCGAGATTCTCCAACTCTTTCTGTAAGTGAGCATAGCGGATAGCGCTAGGACCCATATCCACACCGCGGCGATCTGCACCGAGATCGATGGGAACGCCGATAATGTCAATTTGCATAGTTACCTCCAATAAATTAAACACAAAGGACACGAAGAAACCAAGTGAAAACTTTGTGTTCTTCGTGTCCTTTGTGTTTATGCGGTGCGATAGTAGCCTACATCTACCGAAAATACCTGCCCGCGTTTGATGACTTGTTTGACGAGATTCGTCCCAAAGCGATAACCTAGATGACGATAATCTGGCACGGACAGTACCAGCATGTCGGCTTGTTTACCTTCTTCGAGTGAGCCGATTTTGTCAGCGCGACGAATGGCATGGGCAGAGTTGATGGTTGAGGCGGCGATGGCCTGGGCGGGCGTTAGTTTGAGGGCGCGGCAGGCCAACGCGATGACAAACTGCATCGATTCGTTCCAGGCGGTGCCGGGGTTGCAGTCCGTTGCTAAGGCCAGGATGCCGTTCGCGTCCA
>WOR8_10005454_pt1 | contig 12244 bp, 11 predicted proteins | sample DeeMarSeWOR38_10_FD_19890 | JGI IMG/M metagenome (IMG submission 19890) | reverse complement strand
AGGCAAAATTCATACGCATAAGTCCGGCAGGATTGAAAGAAAGCCATCCACACGATGTTATTATAACCAAGGAATCACCAAATTATCAGACACGATAATTACTTATTCCTAAATGCAAACTCTCGCAACAACCCTATGACGCGACGAAAATGACATTAAACTTATAGTCTAAATTCTGAAGTATCACAGGTGCCACCTTTTCTGCTGAAAGTTTGCATTTCTTTTTGCAGAACCTAATATTTAGAGATTCATGGAACAAAAATTACATATTTATATTTCATATTCATAAAGAGTATCTTATGCTTGAAGAATTAGATCATATCGGAATTGCTGTAAATCATTTAGAGAATGTGCGTAAAACTCTTAGTGATGCACTTGGGCTCTCTCCCACATTTGAGGAAGAGGTCATTGATCAAAAGGTGCGCGTCATTGGATATCGCATTGGTCAGTCAGTGATTGAATATCTTGAACCTTTATCCGAAGATTCTCCTATCTCTCGCTTCCTGCAAAAAAAAGGTAATGGCGTTCATCATCTGGCTTTTAGGGTAAAAAATTTAGATAATAATCTACTCATTCTGAAGGAAAAAGGATACCGACTGATCGATGAGAAGTCCAGAATCGGCGCAGAGGGAAAAAGAATAGCATTTCTCCACCCTTCCAGTTTTAATGGGTTGTTAATTGAACTTTGTGAATATTAAATGAAGATTGAAGATAAACTCAAATCCTTACCCACAAAACCGGGTATTTATCAATTTATAGATAAAAAGGGAAAAATCCTCTACGTTGGTAAAGCGATTAATCTAAGAAACAGAGTTAGATCATATTTTCAAAAATCCCGATTTCTTGATCCACGCTTAAATATCATGGTAAAAAAGCTCTCTGATCTGGAGTTTATCGTTACAGATTCAGAGGTTGAGGCACTGATTCTTGAGGCAAATCTCATTAGACAATACAAACCTCGATATAATATTAATCTAAAAGATGATAAGAGTTATCCATATATAAGGATTACAGCAGAGGATTTTCCCCAAGTTTTCCCCACCCGTAGAATTGTGAGAGACGGTTCGTCCTACTTCGGTCCGTATACAAATGTTAAAGATATGCGTAATGCCTTAGCTACGTTAAAACGAATCTTTGCTGTCAGATCCTGCAGGTATAACCTTACCCCGGAAACGATTGAAAAAAAGAAAGTTGATCTCTGTCTTGACTATTATATAAAAAAATGCAAAGGTCCCTGTCAGGGACTTCAGGACAAGGAAGAGTATCTTCAAATTATTGAAAATGTCAAAGAGTTTCTGCGTGGTAGAACATCGCACCTGCAAAAAGAATTAGAAACCGAAATGCAGGCAATGTCCGGGCGACAAGAATTTGAAGAAGCCGCCAGGATAAGAGATAAAATCGAAATTCTTGAGAAATACCGAAATAGTCAAAAAATTGTCATGTCTGATGCCAGGGACAGAGATATCTTTGCAATGGCCAGCGAGGATGACGATGCATGTGCAGTTATTTTTAAAATTCGTGAAGGGAAAGTCATTAACCGTGTTCATTATTATCTCGACTCAGTGCTGCATAAAAAGTCCAATGAAGTACTGGAGCAATTTATCAATCAATATTACACGCGAACCGAGGAATTACCAAATGAAATTCTGGTTATCGAGGAGATTGAGCGTCAATCAGTGATTGAAAAGTGGTTAAGTTCAAGATCCGATCGACCTGTCAAAATTATTCAGGCAAAAGCCGGAGAGAAAAAAAAACTGGTCATGATGTGTGAAAAAAATGCCAGATATCTCCTTGAGGAATTAAAACTGCAAAAAATGAAAGCGAGGAATTTTATTCCTCACGTTGTCAATTCCCTTCAACGTGATCTTCGTCTTCCAATTCCTCCGCGCAGAATCGAGTGTTTTGATATTTCCAATATACAGGGACGTGATCCTGTTGCTTCAATGGTATGTTTTATTGATGGTCGTCCTAAAAAAAGTGAGTATCGAAAATTTTCAATCCAAACGAAATCAACACCTGATGATTTTGCGATGATGCGTGAAGTAATATATCGAAGATATACCAGGTTACTTAATGAAAATAAAGAATTACCTGATCTTATCGTCATTGATGGGGGTAAAGGCCAGTTATCCAGCGCACTTTCGGTATTGAATGAGTTAAGAATTAAAGATCAGTCAATTATTGGTTTGGCAAAACGGTTAGAAGAGGTATTTCTGCCAGGTTTATCCGATCCACAGATGTTGCCGAAGACTTCCTCCAGCTTAAAACTTTTGCAGCATGTTCGTGATGAAGCACATCGCTTTGCGATAACATATCATAGACAAAAACGAAAAAAACGAACACTCCATTCTGAGCTCGATAACATCCAAGGAGTTGGGCCAAAGAGAAGAAATGATCTTCTGAAAAAATTCGGTTCGATAAAAAAACTAAAAGAACTGAATTTAGAGGAATTAAAACAGGAAGGTAATCTGCCGGAAAAAATTGCTGTTAATATTTTTGATTATTTTCATTCCAATTCTCAAAGCTGAAAGTCAAGTCTGTGAATTTAATACTCTTCATATTATTCGTTCTGTTTGCAGCAGAAGACGATGAATATCATCCGACCACCTATGTCTTTCCGGCTTACAAACATACGTATGGTATACGAAAAGCCGGATCTACCGAACTTTTTTTATTTATGGGTTTCAAAGTTAAGTTTAGAGATCCACAAGGTCTTGTCTGTGTTCGACTCGATTCCTGGGAAGATCCTGAAGATCCTCATGACGATGACGAATTGACGGTTTATGGGGTCAACTCCGGGCAGAACAATATCATCTACAACACTTCTATGTGGGGACTGGGTGTTTATGGTTTATATGAAGATGATGATCAGCTTTTAAACAGACCTCACGGAATCTGTGCAAATTCTAAGGGTGACGTTTATGTTGCCGATACAGGTAATCATCGGATTGTCAGATTATTTAATCCCGCTCATGAACTTCAATTTGTACAATCCATTGGATCAAAAGGAGACGGATATGGCAAATTTAATTCACCTTATCAGGTTGCTCTCGATAATTTAGGAAATTTATTTGTCAGTGATAGCGGTAATCACCGCATACAGGTCTTTGATAATAACAATACATATAAATTTTCATTTTCTGGGGGTGGCTTCTTAATGAGTCCGACAGGCATCTCCTTAACCGATTCCCTTGAAAAACATGCACGTAGAAAAGAAAATTTTATCGTTATTATAGATTCATCTAAAAGCCGAATCAGCAAGTTTGACCTAAAAGGAAACAAGAGAAAATCTATATCGATGCATCAAATCGGGTATAAAGATGTTTTACTGGAATATATATGTATAGACTATCACAATCAGATACTGATCACAGATTCCAAAAATCATTGCATCCATAAGTTTACCCATAATCTGGAGTACATCACCTCTTTCGGAAGAGAGGGTGATGACGATTTTGAATTTATTGAACCAAAAGGAATTACAATCTATCGTCGTTTTGGCCAGATGTTTGTTGCCGAATCATCTGGCGCACAATATTATTGGGTAGGAACAGATCTATATGATCTTGAGATTCAGATCCATAGTAATAATTTACTATTTACATTTAAGACAACCGAACCATCATACATCACAGCCGATATTTATGACAATGAAGAGAAATTTGTCATGCGATTAACACAGGACAGGTTATTACCACGTATCGGGAAACAACTACTGAGATGGAACAAGGTTGTCGGAAGAACGAATAAAAATATTATAGAAAAGGAAGATTTAGAGGTATCCGAAAAAGTCATACCTGGAGAGATAGCTCCACCCGGTAACTATAAAATAAAAATTTCATTGGAAGCGACTTATTCCTCACGTACGCATTTTGTCAGGGAGGAGGAGTTGAAATTTAAAATTGGGGGATGATGTGTTTTTTGTAGAGACGTAATCCCGTAAAACGGGATCTTCCACATGCTACGTCTCTACGAAGAGGATTAATTTTCTAAAACACTGACCAATATCTCTTTTGCCGATTCCTTATTTTCAGGATCAAATGAGAAAAGCTTTCTTTGTCCTTTTTGCAGCTCTTCATTAATGAAGGACTCAGGCACCTCTTCATCCGCTGGAAGTGAGCAAATATAGAGAGGTGTAGAAAATCTTCTTTCTAAGTACTCAATCGTCTTCAAGTTTTCATCAACAGATTGATGATTTCGCCATTCACAGACTACCAGACATCCCACGGCGTGTGGAATTATAATATCCCACAGATAGTAATAGTTCTCATTTTCCATATTCATAAAATAAAAATGAACGGCATATTCATCATCCAGTTTCAGCAATCCAAGATCGAAGCCTTCGAAATTACGCAGAGCATTTTCAGAAAGCAGGTTATACAAATTTTCTTTTTGACTGCTCCGCGATCCGATGACTGGTATTTCAATAATTCTCATTTACAGTTTCTTTATTTTGTTTGTAATATTTTTTAAGTCAACACTTTCTGCAGAATATAGTTTCATAAATGTCGTCTCATTCACATCCGCCCATTCTTCATCGCTTATCTTTTCTTCAATATCTTCCGCTGAAGCGGTCTTCTTTCGTCGTTTATCTTCTTCTTCTCTCCGTTTGAAGAATTTTTTAAATACACTTTTGATGCCTGAACTGTCGACTTCTTGCTCTTGTTCAGTCACGAAGTTATCAAATTCTTCTCTGGTCATTAACAATTTTGTATCGATAAATACCCGCACACGCTCCAGAAGTGGAATATCATCCTGATCGAAAGTATCCATACAACCGGATATACTCTGACCACCGTGGAAAAACCGAAGATAGGTGACATCATCCTCAGCCATTATCTCCATATCTGCTTCAGGAGAAATTAGAAGAATTTCATTCGTATCCGGTAAAGTCTGTATAATTTTATTCCTTTGATCAATATATTGTATTGCATCAAGAAGAATCTGCTGATTATCCTCCTCGATTAATTTTTCATATTTATCATCAACAAACAAGATGGAAAAATCACCATCAGTCCATGATACCATTTTCCGAATGGCCACCAGTGGCTCAAAATTACGGAATTTAACATCATGAATATTACCTTCATAAAACCAGATTTTGCCTTCGTCTCTTGCCCTGTAAAGAACGAGGACACCTGTCTTTTTGCTTGTTTCCAGTGTTTGAATAAGATCAAGAAGATTGTAATCATCCAATTTTCCATACATTCCAGCTTCTTCCTGATCAAAAGTAAAATCGGAAATATCCGCTATAAATTTTTCTAGTTGAAGGGTAAGTTCATCTTTTGAAATAGGTAGCTGTACAATATCTTTTACACCCAGCTGCCATAGTTTATTTCGCTGTGACCAATCCTCGGTTGAAAGAAAAGAGATAACCGGAATATTCTTAACAGTCTCATTTTCATATAATCCTGATAGCAATTCAACTACCGCCTGAACGCTTTTCTCGATAATGATGATATAATCAGGAATCGTCATATCAATGATGTTTCTTGCAGATTCCAGTGATTCCGCGTACTCAAGACTTGTCACTGTCTTTGAGAAATTTATATTGAATTCTTCAAATACAACTTTGTCTTTTGATATTATTAATCCATCAACCATTTTACTTTTTACTTTTTATATTTTCCTTTTTACTTGTTTCTTTATGTGAAGTTATTGATAACACAACCTTCCTGACATCTTCTTTATTTGAAACATCACATTGGAGTAATGCTCTCCCTTTTGGTAAGTCAAATGCAGATTTTATTTTTGCAGGAACCGTCTTTGAAGTTTTGGCAAGATTGGTGACAGCAATTGTCCAGGGCACCTGGTGAGCGGCAACAAGATTGTTTATCACATAATTTGTATACTCAAACTCATCTTCTCGCTTGGCATCAACCAAAAATATATACCCAACAAGGTCTTCTGATAATTTTTCAATAATCTGCGATAGTCTTTCCTGCAGTGCAATTCCAAATACTTGCAGAGAAAAGTCCTCGGCAAGCTCTATCCTGGTAAAATCTAATTCCTGATTACTGCGAACACCACTCACACTGCCCTGATTAAATTGGCGAATGAACTCAGTTTTGCCACATGTAATACTTCCCAGGATCAATAACTTATCGCTTGCCAGCTCTTTTGTTTTCAAATTATTACGCAAAAGGTTTACATCATCACTCGACAAAAGACGTTCGACCAAACCGCTACTCTCTTGCGCCTGTTCATCTTCAAGTTCATTAAAAACGTCATCAGCTTCCCGGACTTTAAGGTTTTTGCTCTGTTTTAAGGCAATAAGTTGATTTAAGGTCTCCATCATCCCATAGGGGCTGTTCTCAATGACATCGTTTATCTGTCGATAATCGGAGAGTTTATGTATAAAATTTTTATAATTGGAATCATTGTCCTTTTGAAGCAAATCGCCCTGATTAATCACATGTATCTCTTTTGAGAGCCCACCGAGTTCCTTAATCAGTTTAGTATATTCTTCCCGAATCGTTTCCCCATGAAGCAGAAGTCCAACATTACTTAATCGTACTCGGTTATTTACATTTTTTTGAGGGAGAGGGCTCATGATAAATCGACCCTGATTCCAGGTGAGCATGTAGAGAACGGCATCATCGTCTTTTAAATAACCTGCTGAGGCATGGTAAATATGACCGTTATTGAAATAGATTTTACCGGCACTAACAGGGGTTTGAATTCTAAGAATTCCACTCCGTTTTTCTTTTCCAAAATTGTTTATTATGCCCGATAAATTAAAGTCCTGTAATCTACCACTAAATCGGGATTCTTTTATTTCTGTAACTGGCTTATCTTTGGAAAGTAAATTTTCACTAAAAAAATATATATCTTCGATATCATAATTTACTCCCAGAATCCTGTAGGCACCGAGTTTATAAAAAGCCAACCGGCGGACAGCATCATGGGGGACATCAAAGATGACAAACTTCGTCCTCCTCGCATCCCTGAATAGTTCTATCAATTTTTCTCTTTCCGCACTGACAATAGAGTTATATTCAATAAGAATTAAATCAAGATCGGTTGAAGATAGAAGAGAATCAGCTTCAGGCAAATTAGTTGAATTCAGAACTTCGATTTTTTTTTCTTTAAACAGCGAGACTAACAAGTTCGAACGCTTTTCATCCGCTGCTAATATTAATACTTTGTTAGAATTCATAATGTGATGGGACTATTAAGTTATTAATATATTAATAGAATATAGCAGTAAGCTAAAATTATGTCAAGAATATTCTAAATCCCCAGAAAACGTAAGGCATGCCTTACGTTTTCTGGGAATCTAAAAATTGTATTAACGCATGATACATGACGACACCAAATGCAACAGACACATTGAGTGACTGCTTTAATCCATACATTGGAATCTCGATTGACTTGTCGGCTTCTTTTATCAATTCTTCAGAAATTCCGTCTACCTCATTACCAAGCAACAAGCAAAACGGAGCAGGGTATTCGAACTTATTATACGGCACACTCTCAGAGGTATGTTCAAGTGCAATTAACGGAATTTTGGCCTCTTTTAGTCGTCCGACCGCCTCCAGAGGATTTTTAAAATGCTCCCATTGAACGCTGTCTACCGCGCCTAGTGCTGTTTTATCTATTTCCTTTCTTGGAGGATATCCAGTATACCCGGCAAGATATAATTTTTTTATTCTCACGGCATCGGATGTACGAAACAGACTCCCTACATTATAAAGACTTCGTATATTCTCACATAAAGCATAAAAAGGAAATCTGTCCTTGGTAGATAGTTCGGTGAGAGTGGGTCGTGTGGAAAATATTTCTTGATATGATAGTTTTTTCATGATTTTTTCACCAAATATGCCACTGACTCAATATGGTAGGTGTGAGGAAACATATCAACGGGTTGTATTTCACGTACTGTATAAGAATTTGCTAAAATTTCCAGATCGCGGGCCATAGTCGTTGGATTACAGGAGACATAGATAATCTTTTGTGAATTGCTTGTAGAAAGAAATTTGCATACTTTCGGGTGCATCCCTGAACGTGGTGGATCGATCACTATCAGATCCGCTTTTTTATCTATTGTACCAAGATTATGTAATAGATCGCCTTCCACAAACTTTATATTTTTTATTCCATTGGTTTTGGCATTTCTGATACCATCCTGGACTGCGCTTTCTATAAGTTCAAAAGCATAGACATATCGTGCTTTTTCAGCAAGAAATAGTGAAATCGTACCGGTTCCGGCATAAAGATCCCAGATGGTTTCATCTCCCTTTAAATCTGCATATCTCAATACTGTCTGATATAGCTTTTCTGCCTGAGAAGTATTCGTCTGAAAAAATGAATTTGCAGAAATCTCAAATGTAAACTGGCCTATTTTGTCAACAATATTTTTTGATCCCGCCAAAACAATCTCTTCTTCTCCAAAGGCGATTTGTGCCTTTTTTGAATTTATATTATTTACGACACTTTTCACTTCCGGTACTTTTGACATAATTAATTCTGCAAGGGGAATCAGAAGTTCTGGTTCTTTTGAATAAGTAACAATATTTACCATAATATTTGCAGAGCTTAAACTTCGACGGATGACCAGAAACCTGAGAAAACCTTCATGACTCTTTATTCCATAGGGTTCTAGCCGATTTTTTATGCTGTATTCTCTGACAATCTTCAATACCTTATTTGCTGTATCACCCTGTAAAAGACATTTTTCAGTATTGAGGATTTTATCAAACGTACCCGGTACATGCAATCCAAGAGCAAAATCTTTTTTAATGGTTTCATCTCCCAAATCCTTTGGTAGTAACCAACAGCGATCAGAAAAAGAAAATTCCATTTTATTCCTGTAAGACCAGATTTCATCAGAAGGTAAGGTATCCTTAACAACAATACTTTTGAGTCCGGCGATGCGGGCGACACTTTCCATCACCTGCTCTTTTTTTACTTTCAGTTGCTCAGAATAAGACAAATTTTGCCAGGTACACCCACCACACCATCCAAAGTATATACACGGTGCCTCCTGACGTAAGGGAGATTTCTGCACTACATCGAGAAGACGAGCTTCAGCGTAATTGGATTTTCTCTTTACTATTTGTGCACGTACTGTATCGCCGGGGATGGTTCTTGGTACGAAAATAACATAATCGTTAATATAACCAATACCTTTACCACCAAAAGCCAGTTTGTCGATCTTTATCTCAATTTCTTCGCGTTTTTTAACCGGATATACATTGTTTGTCACGGTGACTCTCTCAAAATTCTTTTCAAACCATTACCAATTATATTATCTGCAAAAGGAGCCATATCTTTTTTGGCAGCGTCATTTAGCAAATGGCTAAATGTTCGAAGACTACGAAAAGCATCATAGTCGAGTTCTGGCCCCTTCAAAGGAAAAATCGTTTTATTTGTCAACAGGGGATCAATATCACCCTTAATTTTACCCGATTCGACGGCCCGCTCAAAATCTCTGGTTTTCGGAATAGGTGAAAAAGAGGCGAGTTTTACCTGAACCCCCAAATTATTAACGAAAATTATACTTTCCAAAATTTCATCCATCGACTGACCTGGAAGCCCCATAATAACATAGGCGTCAAGATCGCTCGGAGAATATCCTGCCTGAGTCAAATTTCTAACTGCAGAAATCATTCCGAGATTCGATATTTTATTGTACATATCCTTTCTTCTGTTTTCATTCGACGTTTCAAAACTTAAGCGTACAGTTTTAAAATTTACCTTATACATCAACTCTGCAAGTTCAGCATCAATATCTCTGGCAAATAATCCATTGGGCGTATGTAAACGAATTGGTAGTTTTGCTTCAATCAGTAATCGGAGTATGATCTTGATGTGATTCTCTTTATTCATAAATAGTGCATCATCGTAGAAGGCAAAATCCTGAATCTTATATTTATTGTAATGATAAACTATTTCATCAACAACCACTTCGGGGCGTCTCTGACTAAACTTTGCGGCAATATATTTTTGAGCGCAAAACGAACAATTTAAAGGGCAACCTCTCGATGTCATAATGCACAAATATCTAAGATCAGGTATGAGATCAAATGCCGGGTAAGGATAATCATCAAGGTTTTTATATGATTTACTCTTACCGGCAGTTAAATTTAAAATATTTTTTAACAGATCAAACACCTGCCACTCCCCGGGCCCTTCTATCACAAAGTCTGGTTCAACAACTTTTTTTGCATGCTCAGGTACTAATGAGGCATAGATCCCACCAAGAATGATGGGTACATGTGGATACACGTCCCTGAGTATTTTAACAACCTGCACCGGACCGGGATACCAATAGGTCATAATTGATGTTACGAGGATCGCATCAGGAAGCGGATTTTTTTCCAATGCTTCCCTGAATTCTGATTCTGATATTCCATATCTGGCAAATTTTCTAGGTATGTCTCTTAGTATAGGTGGTGTGTCGACACTTTCCCGGCGATAATTTCCTACACCATATTTTTTTGGTTTGGGTTCAGAGTTCTTGTTAGGTGATCGAAGACAGTCTATATAGGAAACTGTAAACCCTTGTTCTCTGAGAAAGGATGCGATATATAGGAGACCTAGTGGCTGACTCCAGAGATCAAATGCGGCAAAGTCATAAATCCATGGATTTATTAACAGAAGATGTTTAGAAGAGGCGTGCATAAAAAGCTAGGGAAGAATGATAAAAAATTCTAGGCGACAGCACCCTCACCATTTGGGACTTCTTTTGTTTTTTTCTTTTTCCGGATAGGTGCACCAATTTTTAATTCATCCTTACTAAGACGATCTTCATAGACCCTGTATGTAATACCATCTACTTTGTAACGGTTTTGAAGTTCAACCCAGTGATCGAGTTCGGATTTTACAAATCGAATAGTTCCTTTTTCTGAGTCAAAGTAGCATGGAATCTCGTCGTTGAATGCCCTTTTTGTCAAATCAAAAGGTCGGTCATATCCTAAATATCTGGAAGCGGTAGCTGCATTCCACATTTTTGAATCATCCTTACTATAGCCCGGAAGGTTAAAATCCCATGATTTTTTCAGATATTCACGGAGCCAATCTTCGTCGATTTCCATAATTTTGTCAAGCTGCTCAGTATATGGTTTGCTCTGCAAGTAAGCGATCTGAGCCTCTAGCATTTTTACAACCAGATCATCCGGATCCTTGGTTTTCATTTTTTTAACAATATCTTCAGCCTGTTTAAATTTCTCAATTTTAATATAGGCATGGGCGAGATTATTATAGGCATCTAGAGTGTCCTCTTTTTCTGCATATTTTTCAAAATAGGGGAGCGCTTCTTCGGCCTTCTGGTTTTTTAAAAGAGCTTCTGCCAAATATTTGTTCACGAGCGGATCTTCGCTATTAAATGTGAGAGCAATTTTCAAGTCCTCAATCGCCGCTGACCATAAATCACCATTCATCTTATTGACACCACGGTTTAAATGGACATAATACTTCGCTTCATCATTTAGAGGTTCATACTCAAAATCATTATAGTAAAAATCCATACTGCGGCTGGAGATCATTCGAACGCGGCCTCGCGAACGTTTATTCGTATTAAATTCTTTGAGTATCTTTGTTAGAAAAAGATTTAATTTACGTTGAGCTTCTGTTTCATTCACCAGTTTAATTGTAAAGTCGGACTTCACTTTTCCGGAATTCAGATGAAGCTCTTTAACCTTATATATAGCCCGATTCAGAAATTCATTTACCATATTTTGAGGGGAATTGATACGCATATCAATCGCCTGGCGTCCATATCCTACCTCGGTAAAATAGGAATATGAAACACTGATCCTGTTCTCCTGGTAGGACCATTTTTTCAGATATGTAGATAAGAGATGTAAATTTCCAACGTCCATCAATATTTCCCGTGTTGAATTACTGAAACCGTTGTATATTATGTTCAAGGAGAAGTGGCTGTAAATGACTGCAGCTAAAATATCCTATCATTAATATCGGCAATAAATTATATTTCTTAAATCAAAAAAATATGATTAAGCTTACAATTTCAATGTTTTGTGAGCTTAATATAGAATTTTTAGGTAATGAAGTTGATATCAAGTGTCAGAATATATGCGTCTATATAAGTGGATCATATCAATATATATATTTAATTCCTTGTTGTCAAGATAATTCAACCAATTGAAACAAACTTCATCTTCTAAATCTTTTATGCTTTTTTCTGGAAAAAGTTTCAAATATCTTACGGAAATAATAATGCCTGTCTTGCTCCCCTCTCCTTATATAAGCATGGGAGCCTAAACCAATCGATTATTCC
>WOR8_10009910_pt1 | contig 12249 bp, 12 predicted proteins | sample DeeMarSeWOR38_10_FD_19890 | JGI IMG/M metagenome (IMG submission 19890) | reverse complement strand
GCGGGTGTAGTTCAATGGTAGAACATCAGCTTCCCAAGCTGAGAATGAGGGTTCGATTCCCTTCACCCGCTCCACCCATACTGAATGGCCGCAAGAACAGGCAAGAATAGGCTCAGGCATGATTAAACTCATCGTTGCGGTTCGCAAGCGCGCGGACATGGGCGTCGAAGCATTCCAGGATCACTGGCGCACCCACCACGCGGAGCTGGTTCGGAACAGTCCCGCGACGGCGAAGTACATCCGGAAGTACGTGCAGTGCCACACGATGCCCGATCAGTACGAACAGGGCGAGGTGGCGTTCGACGGTACGGCGGAACTGTGGTTCGACAGTGTTGCCGACATGAACGCGTTCTATAGTGACCCGGACTACCTCAGGGACGTCCAGCCGGACGAGTCCCGATTTGCCGACATGAGCAAGACCGTCTTCTTCGTAACCGAGGAAGAACTGGTTCTCGACAATACCTGATTAGCCGTGCCGATCGTTCCGAGAGTCTTTGTTGCCATTTGCCTTTCTGCAATTGTCCTTGGGGCGCACGCCCAATCGGGTTCCACAGCAGGTGACCTGACCGGAACCCGGCCGAATGCCGGTGGCGATCCCGACGAGATCACCGTGCGGCTCGGCTTGCTCGACATTGCCGGTATCGATAATCGCGAGCAGGTATTCAAGGTCGACATTTTTGTCGAGGTCGAGTGGCAGGATCCGCGGCTCGCTGTCGGTGAAGACGTCACTGGCGATCTGAGGACGTTCGAAGTCACCGAAATCTGGTCGCCGCGCCTTCTCGTTGTCAATAACCGCGGCCTCGATGTGTTGTTGCCACAAGTGGTGACCGTCGATGGAGAGGGTAATGCTGTGGCTCGCCAGAGGCTGGCTGGCCCCTTGGCCGTCGATCTCGAGCTGCGCGACTTCCCGTTCGACACCCAGCGCCTGCGGATCGAGGTCGTGTCTTACCAATACGACGCGTCTGAAATCGTCTATTCGGAGAACAGCGAATTGGTGGCGGGGCTCGACAAGTTTAGCGGTGATGGTTGGACATACTCAGCGCTCGAGCCGGAGCGTTTTGTCTACCGGTTGAAGGACGATGGCCGCGGCGGCTCCGGGATCGTCTTTGCCGTGACGGCGGAACGCGGGGCGGCGTATTACATCTTTACGCTGGCGCTGCCGATGACGCTGATCCTGTTCCTCGCCTGGATGACTCACTGGTTGCCGGTGAGCGTCATTCCTCCCCGCATGGGAATGGCGAGCGCAACGGTTTTCTCGCTGATCGCGTTCGGCGTGAGTTTCAGGCTGACGCTGCCGAGGATCGACTATCTCACCGACGCGGATCGATTTGTGCTGTATTCAACATTGCTCGTGCTCGCTTCGCTGGCCGTCGCAGTAGCGACAGTGAGGTGGGCGAGCAGTGATCGAATAGACGCCGCGGAGCGCCTGGCGAGCCGGGCGCGACAGACGTTTCCTGTGTTTTATGGTCTCATCGTCCTGCTGACCTTCACCACGTGAGTCGTTGACAAGTATGAACAAGGTACAGAAGACTGTCGGCGTGCTGGGCGGCATGGGTCCGGAAGCCACCGTCGATTTCATGGCCAAGGTCATCGCGCTGACGGACGCGAGCTGTGATCAGGACCACGTACGCATGCTTGTCGACCACAACCCGCACGTGCCGAACCGCCAGGACGCAATCCTCGGTGACGGCGAAGACCCGGGTCCGGTTCTCGCCGACATGGCGGCCGATCTCGAGGCGAGCGGCGCTGATTTTCTCGTCATCCCCTGCAACACGGCCTACGTGTTCGAAGACGCCATCCTCGCCGCGACGCACGTCCCGCTGATCAGCATCATCGGCGTGTCGATCGCCGGAGCGCATCGGCGTGTTGGCCACAAATGGTTGTCTGAAGTCCGGCGTATTCCAGGCCGGCCTCGAAGCGGCGGGTCTCGAGGCGGAGCTGCCGACCGAGGGTGAGCTCCGCGAGCTGATGGCGCTGGTCAAGACGATCAAGGCCGGTCAGCAGACGGACGCGACGGGCACCGCGATGGCTGGCCTTGCCGCAGCACTTGTCTCCCGCGGTGCCGGCGCCGTCATCGCCGGCTGCACGGAGATCCCCCTGGTCCTCGATCAGGACACGGTGAGCGTGCCGCTGATATCCTCGACGGACGCGCTTGCCGAGATAACGGTCAAGCTTGCCACCGGCGAGATTCCGCTGCCGGATTGCCTGTAACCGCACAAAGAGATTAGCTCATGCATCTGTCACGATTCCCCCGCGTATCGCTTGCGCACCTGCCGACGCCGCTCGAGCACCTGCCGCGGCTGAGCGAACATCTTGGCGGCCCGCAGATCTGGGTCAAACGCGACGACTGCACCGGGCTGGCCACCGGCGGCAACAAGACACGCAAGCTGGAATTTTCGATGGCGGCCGCGCTCGAGGCGGGCGCGGATACCATCGTCACGGTCGGCGCCTACCAGTCGAACCACGTGCGACAGACGGCTGCTGCTGCCTGCAAGCTGGGGCTCAGGTGCGAGGTGCTGCTCGAACACCGCGTCGACAAACCGACCGACGACTACCTGCAATCGGGCAACGTCCTGCTGGATCACCTGTTCGGCGCCAACATCCGCGAATACCCGGCGGGTACCGACTTCGATGCGGCGATGGCCGATGTCGTGGCAGAGGTGGAAGCTGCGGGCGGCCGCGGGTACATCATCCCGGGCGGTGCGTCGAACAGGATCGGTGCGCTCGGCTACGTCAACTGCGCGCTGGAAACCGTGAACCAGGCGAACGAGCGCGGCATCGTGATCGACCATTTCGTCACCGCGACGGGCAGCGCCGGCACCCAGGGCGGCCTGATCGTCGGCCTGAAGGCCATGAACGCCAACATCCCGCTGCTCGGCATCGGCGTCAGTGCGCCGCGGGACGTTCAGGAGCAAAAAGTCTTCGACCTCGCCTGCGAGACGGCCGACTACATCGGCGCGCCGGGCGTGGTCGCCCGCGAGGACGTCGTCGCGAACTGCGAATACGTGGGCGGGGGATACGGCATCCCCACCGATGCGATGAACGACGCCGTCCTGCTGCTGGCGCGGCTGGAAGGTTTGCTGTTCGATCCCGTCTACAGCGGCAAGGCGCTCGCGGGCCTGATCGATCTCGTCGGCAAGGGACATTTCGAGGGCGCGAAGAACATCGTGTTCCTGCATACCGGCGGGTCCGCCGCGCTGTTTGCGTACAAGAACCAGCTGAAGATGGACTGAGTGGCCCGATGGCTGAACTCATAGACGAGATCATCGCTGTCGTTGGCGACAAGGGCGTGCTGACGGGTGCCGATGTGGCGGCGCGTCCGGCCTCCTGGCTGCGCCCGGAGCCCAGTCGTGCGAAAGCGATCGTGCGGCCGGCGAACACGGAAGAAGTCGCCGCGGTCATGAAGCTTTGCCATGCGGCAGGGCAGGCCGTGATCCCCGTCGGCGGCAATACCGGGCTCGTCGAGGGTGCAACGGCTGGCGAGGACGACATCCTGCTGTCGCTCGAGCGCATGAGTGCCATCGAATCACTCGACGAGACCGCCTGCACGATGACCGTGCAGGCGGGCGTGCCCTTGCACACCGTGCAGGAACGTGCGGCGGACGCGGACCTGATGTTTCCCGTCGATTTCGGCGCACGCGGCAGCGCCCAGATCGGTGGCGCGATCTCGACCAACGCCGGCGGTAACGCGGTGATTCGCTACGGCATGATGCGCGAGCAGGTGCTGGGTCTCGAGGCGGTACTCGCCGACGGCACGGTCGTGTCGTCGATGAACCGCCTGTTGAAGAACAATGCCGGCTACGACCTGAAACAGCTCTTCATCGGCACCGAGGGCACGCTCGGCATCATCACGCGCGCCGTATTGCGATTGCGGCCCGCGCTGCGCAGCCGCCTGCTGAAGCACCTCGGCAGTTCACTCGGCGGCAGCCTGACCGCGTTCGAGGTGCTGTGGGAAGACTTCTACAACACGGTGGTCGTCGAACGCGACCGGCATGCACCCCCGGTCGAAGCCGGGCACCCGTGGTACGTGCTCATCGAGGCGCGGGGCGGCAAGCAGGAAGAGGACGCCGAGCGTTTCCAGGCGGCGCTGGAGGAAGCGCTCGAGGCCGGCCTGATTGTCGATGCTGCATTCGCGAGCGGTTCGAATCAACGCGAGGCCATGTGGGCGATCCGCGACGACATCGACGGTCTCGCGGAGATCCTCGACCCGGTCATGGCCTTCGACGTCAGCCTGCCCATTGCGCACACTGCGGATTACGTCGCGGTGGTGAAGCAGCGGCTCGGCGAGCGCTGGCCGGACGCGTTCCGCGGCGTTTCCTTCGGCCACCTCGGCGACAACAACCTGCATTTCCTGCTCACGGTCGGCAGTGACGATCATAGCGAGCAGCGTGAAGCCATGGCGATCATCTACGACGAGCTGAAGCCGTACCGTGGTTCGATCTCCGCGGAACACGGTATCGGGCTGGAGAAGCGCGCCTTCCTCGGCGTGACGCGCAACGACGCCGAGGTGGCGCTGATGAGGTCCCTGAAGCAGGCGCTGGACCCGAAAGGGCTACTCAACCCCGGCAGGATTTTCTGACCACTGCTGATCGACGTTACAGCCGTGTCCGTAAACGCCTGTGCGTGGCCGTTGGATTATTTCGGGATACCCTGGATCTTGTCCTGCCGGTCGCGGAACAGGTCGGCGATGAACTCACGAAACACGCGGTGGCGCGCGGTGTCGCGAAGGTCGGGATGCGTAAGCATCCACAGGACGTAATTCGAGTACGGCTCGCAGCCCGGGATACGAATGACGCCGGGAAGCGCATCCCCGACGAGGCAGGGCAGTGTGCCCATGCCGAAACCGCACTGCACGGCTCTCGCCTGCAGCATCGCGTTATTCAGGTAACCGTAGGCCGGGATGTCGGGAAACGGCGAGTTTCGCACCCACTCGGGATAGGGATCGTCTTCGCCCCAGCCGATCCAGCGTGCCGTCGGATCCTTCGCGGCCGGATCGTGTTTCTCCAGGTAGGTCTCGCTCGCGTAGTAGCAGCTCCAGACCGCTTGCAGCTTGCGGCCAACGAGGTCCTCCGGGGGCATGTGGCCCTGGCGATACAAGCGCAACGCGATATCGGCCTCGCGGCGGGCGAGATCGAATACGTCGTATGAAATCAGCATCTTCAGGTCGATCTCGGGATAACGCTCGGTGAAGGTCACGAGTTCGGGCATGAGGAAGAAGTAGGCGAGGACGTCGGGCATGGTGAGCGTGATCTCGCCGCTCAGGCTCGCATCACTGCCGTGCAGCTGGCGGTCCGCGGCCAGGATGGCCTCTTCGGCCTTCAGCGCGGAGTCGAGCAGCGTCTGTCCCGCGGGCGTCGGCCGGTAGCCCGTGAAGTCACGGTCGAAGAGCCGCGCGCCGAGATCCGACTCGAGCCGCTCGATCCGGCGCACTACGGTCGAATGGCTCATGCCCAACGCCTGTGCAGCGCTGCGGGCGGAGCCGCGGCGCGTGAGTTCGAGAAACAGCCGGACATCGTCCCAGTCGATGGTCGATATTTGCACCACTATGTCTCATTTTTTGGTCTAGTGTAACGGTAATAGTCCACCTACACTGGCCGCCAGTCAAGCAATGAGAAGAGAGGGACCCAGGGGTAGACATCATGAACGGCACCGACTATATTCTTGACCGATCAGTCTTAAACACATCGAGACCATGGCCCAACCCGGACAAAAACGATCGGTCGGACGACCCCGCGAATTCGACGAAGAGCGCGACGACCCCGCGAATTCGACGAAGAGCGCGCCCTCGAGGCCGCGATGGACGAGTTCTGGAAGAAGGGCTACGAGTCGACGTCGCTCAACGACCTCTGCTGTTGCACCGGGCTGCACAAGGGCAGCCTGTACCAGGCCTTCGGCGACAAGCACCAGCTGTTCATGCGCTCGATGGTCTGTGAGCATGCGGCCGAGGGCAGGGGGTGCCTGATGATCAACAGCCTGGTCGAACTCGCGCCCCACGACCCCGAGGTCCGCGAGATGCTGGCGAAGGAAGGGCAGCGGCGTATTGGCGTCATGACCCAGCTGCTGACCAGGGCCCAGGAACTCGGCGAGATCCGAGCCGAACTGGATCCAACCAGGCTCGCCCAGCAGTTGATGGTGGGCCTCGCCGGCTCGGCGGCGCTGGTGAAAGGCCTCATTACGACCGAGGAGGTCATGGAACTCCTCGAGTCCACGATCGACCTCTGGACATGACATTTTTTTGGCTAATTTATGACCGATTGGTAACAAATTAAAGAGACTGGAGAGAAATGATGGGCACCTACTTCAAGGCAATCGACCGCTTCGCAGCAGCGCTGACGCGTGGCGTTATCGCGCGGCGCTGGCTGGTCATTGCGGGCGCGGTGACATTCGCGGCCGTCATCGGCTTCGGCGCCAGCCGGCTCGAATTTTCGACGAACTACCGGGTGTTCTTCTCGGAGGCGAACCCCGAGCTGCAGGCCTTCGAGAACCTGCAGAACACCTACACGAAAAACGACAATTTCTTCTTCGTTATCGAACCCCGCTCGGGCAGCGCTTTCGATGCCGGGACGCTGGCCGCCGTCGAGGAGCTGACGGAGGCCGCCTGGCAGATCCCGTACGCCATCCGGGTCGACTCGGTCAGTAACTTCCAGCACACCTACGCGATCGAAGACGACCTGATCGTCGAGGACCTGGTCAGCGACGCGGCCGCAAAGGGCGGGGACTATCTCGCCGATCGCCGCGACGTGGCCCTGGCCGAACCCTTGCTGCGTGACCAGATCGTCACCAGCGACGCCGGGGTCACCGCGGTCAACGTGGTGCTGCAGTATCCGGAGAAAGGTCTTACGGAAGTACCCGAGGCCGTCGCCTCTGCCCGCGACCTCAAGGCACAGATCGAGGCCAACTTCCCGGGCGTGCAGATTCACCTGACCGGCGTGTCGATGCTCAACAACGCGTTCGCCGAAACGGGCATGACGGACGCGGGCACGCTCATGCCGCTGATGTTCGTGGTCATTTTCGCGCTGACCTGGCTGATCATCCGCTCTTTCACGGCGACCCTGTCGACACTCGTCGTCATCGCGCTGTCGACCATGGTGGGCATGGGCGCGGCCGGCTTTGCCGGCGTTAAGCTGACGCCGATCGCGATGTCGGCGCCGATCGTCATCCTGACGCTCGCGGTGGCGGACTCGATCCACATACTGCTTTCCTTGCGCGGGCTGATGCGAGAGGGGCTCGGCAAGACCGAGGCACTGGTCGAGGCCGTGCGCATCAATTTCCTGCCGGTGTCGATCACGTCGCTGACGACGATCGTCGGCTTCCTGTCGCTCAACTTCTCGGATTCGCCGCCATACTGGCACCTCGGCAACATCACCGCAGTGGGTATCGCCGCTGCGTGGCTGTATTCGATCACGCTGTTGCCGGCGCTGATCAGCGTGCTGCCGTACCGCACGAAGCAGGCTGCCGGTGACGACTGGTCGCAGCGCGCGATGGATCGCCTCGCGGACGCCGTCATCGGCAATTACCGCAAGCTGTTCGTCGGCGCCGGGCTGGTCTCGTTCGCGCTGATCGCGTTCATCCCGACGATCGACTTCAACGACCAGTGGGTCGAGTACTTCGACGAGCGCATCGAGTTCCGGACCGACTCGGACGAGGCGCAGGAATTCTTCGGCCTCTATCCCATCGAGTACTCGGTACCGGCCGACGGCACGGGTGGCGTCAGTGAGCCCGAGTTCCTCGATAACCTCGAGCGCTTCGCCGAGTTCCTGCGCGCGCAGCCGAACGTAACGCACGTGTACTCGCTGTCGGACATCATGAAACGCCTGAACCGCAACATGCACGGCGACGATGACGCGTACTACCGGATACCCGAGGACCGCGAACTGTCGGCGCAGTACCTGCTGCTCTACGAACTGTCGCTGCCCTACGGCCTCGACCTGAACGACCGCATCAACGTCGACAAGTCGGCGACGCGAGTGACGGCCACGATGGAGCGGGCGACGACCGCCGAGACCAAGCAGTTCTTCGCTGACGTCGACGATTGGATGGCTGACAACTGGCCGGCCTACATGCGCACCGAGCCGACCAGCGCAGCCGTGATGTTCACGTACATCAGCGAACGCAACATGCAGAACATGGTCGCAGGCACGATCCTCGCGGTCGCGGCGATCGCGGTCATCATGATGTTCGCGCTGCGAAGTGTCCCGCTCGGCCTGCTGAGCCTGGTGCCGAACGGGTTGCCGATCCTGACGACCTTCGGCGCCTGGGCGCTGCTGGTCGGCGAGGTCGGCTTCTCGGTGGCGACGGTCGCGTCGATATCGCTCGGCATCATTGTCGACGACACGGTGCACCTGCTCTCGAAGTACGTGCGCGCCCGCGACGAACGCGGCCTGAGCGTCGAAGACTCGATCCGCTACGCATTCCACAACGTCGGTACCGCGATCGTGGTCAACACGATCATCCTGGCGGCGGGTTTCCTCGTCATGACGACGTCGGCGTTCAAGATGAATGTCGACCTCGGGCTGATGACCGTGCTCGCCATCGTGTTCGCGCTGATCCTCGACTTCCTGTTCCTGCCCGCGCTGCTGTTGCTGGGCAAGCGCGATCGCGAGCCGCGCGTGGCGAGGCATCTCGAGCTGCAGGCGTCGGCGACCTGAATGAATTCATTGATATATCAAAGAGGAAAGACCATGAAACTCAAGACAACGATAGGCATGATCCTGCTGGTGTCGTTCGCCGCGGCATTTGCCGCCCGTGCCGACGCGGCGTCGGCGGAAGAGAAGGGCTTCGAGATCGCAGCGCGCTCCGACCGCTCGGATCTCGGCTTTGGCGACAGCGAAGTCGAGCTGCAGATGTTCGATACGCCGCGCGACATCGAGGGCACGGCGTTGCTCTCGCACGCGAAGATCCTCGATCCCGATGACCAGTGGCTCTACCTGCCGGCGCTGAAGCGCGTCAAGCGCATCTCGTCGAGCAACAAGTCGGGCCCGTTCGTCGGCAGCGAGTTCGCGTTCGAGGACTTCACCGCGATCGAGCTGAACAAGTTCGATTACCGCTACGTCGGCGAGGAAGCCTGCGGCGACCTCGTCTGCGACGTGGTGGAACGCACGCCGCGTTACGAGAACTCGGGCTACACGAAGCAGGTGTCCTGGGTGGACCAGGCCGACTTCCAGCTTCGCAAAGTCGAGTTCTACGACCGCCGCGGCGACCTGTTGAAAGTGCTCGAGCTGAAGGACTACCGCAACTACGAGGGTATCTGGCGGGCGCACGTGCTGAGCATGACCAACGTGCAGACCAACAAGCAGACCGACCTCGTTTACGGTGATTACCGTTTCGGGACCGGTCTTGCGGAGAACGACTTCGTCAAGGGTCGGCTGAGCCGCCTGAGGTAGTACGCCATGAGGATTCGCACAGCACAATTCACCGCACTGGCCCTGCTGGTGGCATCGTCGACCGCTGTGGCCGACGATGCCGCCTGGGAAGGGGCGGGCAATGTCGAACTGCAGTCGCGGTTCTTCGCCCGGGACGCTTTGTGGCCCGGCCAGGGATCACAGACCGCACAGGTGTCGATCGCGGCGACGGCCGAGTTGCGCTGGCGAAACGCCGGTGGGGATCAGCGTGCATCGCTCATTCCCTACCTCCGCCGGGACTCGGTGGACGACGAGCGCAACCTGGTCGACCTGCGGGAAGCCTACTGGGCCCTCGAAGGCGACTCGCTGGAGCTGCTCGCAGGCGTCAACACCGTGTTCTGGGGTGTCACGGAGTCCGTGCATCTCGTGGATATCATCAACCAGACGGACGCCGCTGGCGACATCGACGGCGAGGACAAGCTGGGCCAACCGATGGTGAACCTCGCGTGGCAGCAGGACTGGGGCTTGATCAGCGCCTACGTGCTGCCGTATTTCCGTGAGCGCAATTACCCGGGTATCGACGGTCGCTTGCGAACGCCGCTGCCGGTGGACAGTGACCGCGCGGTCTACGAGTCGTCGAGCGAAGAGAGCCACGTCGACGTCGCGCTTCGCTACAGCCACTACATCGGCGATGTCGACATCGGGCTTAGCGTCTTCAGCGGCACCAGCCGCGAACCAAGGCTGGTGCCCGCCGATGACGCGCCGGTATTGATGCCGCACTACGACCTGATCGACCAGTTCGGCGTCGACCTGCAGTACACCCGTGATGCCTGGCTGTGGAAGCTCGAGGCGATCGCGCGTAACGGCTACTCGGAGACGTTCACGGCAGCGGTCGGTGGTTTCGAGTACACGCTGTACCAGGTCGGGGAGTCGTCCGCCGATCTCGGCCTGCTGCTCGAGTACCAGTACGATGGCCGCAGCGAGTTGGAACCGTTCACGACGGCCGACAACGACGTCTTCGTCGGTGCTCGCTTCGCGCTCAACGACTCGCAGGATACTTCGGTGCTTGCGGGCGTCGCCTGGGACACCGCGACGGGCGAGACGTTTTTCAACGTCGAGGCCGAGCGGCGCATAGGTTTTCCGGCGCCGGGCCCCAGGATCTCACCTACGCCGTTGTCCGCGACGATTACGTGCAGATCCAGCTCGCGAAGTATTTCTAGCGCGCGTACCATTCGCGCCATGCAGCCGATACTCGACGTCCGGAATCTTAACAAGACCTACGCAGGGGGATTCGAAGCCCTCAAGGACGTGAGTCTCGAGATCGAGCGCGGCGAGATCTTCGGCCTGCTCGGCCCGAACGGCGCCGGCAAGACGACGCTTATTAATATCGTGTGCGGCATCGTCAATGCGACAAGCGGCAGTGTGCGAGTTGGCGGTAACGACATCGTCACCGATTACCGTGCCACGCGGGCAATGATCGGCCTGGTGCCGCAGGAGCTGCCGGTCGAAACCTTCGAGTCCGTGTGGAACACGGCGAGCTTCAGCCGCGGCCTGTTCGGCAAGCCGCCCAACCCCGGGCACATCGAGAAGGTGTTGCGGTCGCTGTCGCTCTGGGACAAGAAGGACAGCCCCATCATGGGCTTGTCCGGCGGCATGAAGCGGCGCGTGCTGATCGCAAAGGCGCTGGCGCACGAACCCGAGCTGCTGTTCCTCGACGAGCCTACCGCGGGCGTGGACGTCGAACTGCGGCAGGCGATGTGGAACGTGGTCCGGGAACTCAGGGAATCCGGAACCACGGTCATCCTGACCACGCACTACATCGAGGAGGCCGAACAGATGGCCGACCGGGTGGGCGTCATCAATCACGGCGAAGTGATCCTTGTCAGGGAGACCGAGAGCCTGATGCGCGAACTCGGCAAGAAGCAGTTGCAGCTGATGCTCAACGAGCCGCTGGCGGAGATACCCGCGTCACTATCCGGCTACGGGCTGGAGCTCGCCGACGGCGGCAACGAGCTGGTCTACACTTACGATTCGCAGCGCGAGAGGACCGGCATCACGACGCTGCTCGGTGAACTCGAGCAACAGGGCATCTCTTTCCACGACCTGAACACCTCGCAGAGTTCGCTCGAGGAGATCTTCGTCGACCTGGTGAAGAGGGAGCGATGAACTTCCGTGCCGTCAGTTCGATCTACCGGTTCGAGATGGCGCGCATGCGGCGAACCCTCGTGCAGAGCATCGTCGCGCCGGTGCTGTCGACGTCGCTGTATTTCGTGATCTTCGGCGCGGCGATCGGCTCGCGCATCACCGAGATCGACGGCGTGAGTTACGGCTCGTTCATCGTGCCAGGGCCTTTCGGCATCTACTTCCCCAAATTCACGGGCACGATTTTCGAAGTGCTGTCAGCGCCGATCAGTTACGTCGAGATCCTGCTCGGCTTCGTCGGCGCAGCCGCAACCAAGTCCGTCATCATCGGTGCAATCATCCTGATCACGGCGAGCTTCTTCGTCGACATCCACATCGCGCATCCCGTTGTTATGGCGCTGTTTCTCGTACTGACCTCGGTCGCCTTCAGCCTCTTCGGTTTCATACTGGGGATCTGGGCCGACGGCTGGGAGAAGCTCACGATCGTGCCGATCCTCGTGATCATGCCGCTGACGTTTCTCGGCGGCACGTTCTACTCGATCAGCATGCTGCCGCCGGTGTGGCAGACGATCAGCCTGTTCAACCCCGTGGTCTATCTCGTCAGCGGTTTCCGCTGGAGCTTTTACGAGAATGCTGACGTCCACGTGGGGCTCAGCCTCGGCATGACGATCACCTTCCTGGTCGCGTGCCTGCTCGTCATCCGCTGGATTTTCAAGACGGGTTACAAGTTGCGCGGCTGACAGCGTTGCGTCCGATCGAACGGAGC
>WOR8_10009014_pt1 | contig 12252 bp, 10 predicted proteins | sample DeeMarSeWOR38_10_FD_19890 | JGI IMG/M metagenome (IMG submission 19890) | reverse complement strand
ACCTTGGTAAGTGCAATTTGGTCACCCAGGTTGCGCCTCTGTACCTCCTCCCCCATAAGGAGTGCCATGGAAGCAGTGGCGCAGAATACTGTACTTTGCATATCCACAAGCATTTCGCAGTGCATTTCAGTATTTCCCGGGCCCACCGGCACGACCAAGGCACCAAGCCTTTCGCATCCCAACTGAAAACCGACACCAGCAGTCCAGAGGCCATAGCCCACTGCGATTTGCACGCGGTCCTCCTGAGAAAGTCCTGCCATCTCATAACAGCGGGCAAACATATCAGCCCAGTCGTCAATGTCCTTCTGGGTATAGCAAAGCACCTTGCGTTTTCCAGTGGTGCCCGAGGAAGCGTGAATGCGGACAATCTGGTCAAAGGGTGCAGCCCGCAAGGGAAAGGGATAACCGTCCCGCAAGTCATCGGCGGTTGTAAATGGGAGCCGAGGGAGGTCATCGAGGCTGCTGATTTCCTCTGGCGTAATGGACGCCTTTTGTAAACGCTGGCGATAGAAGGGTGAGTTTTCGTATGAGTGGCGTACTGTCCACTTTAGCCCCTCTGTTTGTAAGGCCTCCAGTTCCTTCAGGGTAGATATGTTGGGCATGAACGTTTGAGTCATATTAACTTCTCCAAATTAGGCAAAATATCAGCTTCTCACATCTTAGATCTCACATCCCACATCCCCCAAAATCCGCAATCCGCAATCCGCATTCCGAAATCTGGTTTACTCCTCGAACACAACTTGACCCGCATCTCCCGCGAGCTTAAATGAGCTCTAATATCGTCGGCAAGTGCATGGGTGTGGTACCACTCAGACACATAGTTCTCTGGATAAGCCACCTGTAATTCAAGTTGATCATTGAGGCCATCGCGTTTACGAACGATGATTCGATAGCTCTCAACCTCTGGTGCAGCCTCCCCGAGCAACCGCTTCACCTGTTCCGGGTGTATGGATATGCCCCGCACCATAAACAAATCGTCGGAACGACTCAATGGCGCGGCCATTCTGACCCCAGTGCGACCGCAGGGACAGGGACTAAAATCCAGACATGTAATGTCACCAGTCCGGAAACGAATAAGCGGATATCCTTCGTTGGTGAGGGTTGTGACCACCAACTCTCCTTCTTGTCCTTGAGCCAAAGGCTGGCAGGAGTCGGGATCGACAATTTCAGGATAAAAGTGATCTTCGGCCAGGTGCAATCCTAATTTTTCCTGGCATTCTGCTGCCATACCAGGCTCTACCATCTCGTTGACGCCGTAAACCGTATAGGCTTGGATGCGGAGCCGCTCTTCCAGGCGGTGACGAACATCTGGCGGCATGGACTCGGGCCCGAACAGACCTATCCTGAGAAAAGTTTGATCGAGGTCAATGCCAAGACGTTCTCTGGTCCCTGCAATGTGCATGGCAAAAGTAGGTGAGGTGGCGAGCACTGTACTGCGGAAGTCTTGCATAATCTGGACTTGGATGGTAGCGGAGGCAATTGAAGTGGGGGCTACGGTGGCGCCAATTAATTCTGCCGCATGGTTGAAAGTGAAGGCGCCGGTGAAAAGCCCATAGTTGAAGGCCACCTGAATAATGTCCCGGACCCCGATACCCATAGCGATCATGTGACGGGCCATCACTTCAAGCCAATTTTGGACATCTCGCTGGGTGTAACCAATTACCAGAGGACGTTTACGCGGGGCGGGCGAGAATTTGAGCCGAACAATGGACTTCAAGGGGACGGAAAATAGACCATATGGGTAATGTTCAACTAGGTCATTGACGGTTGTACAGGGAAGGCGGGCTAAGTCCTCCATGGAATTGATGTCTTCCGGAAGAAAACCCAATTCCTCGAACCGTTGCCGATAAAAGTCGACTTTGGCGTAGCCACGGTTGAGAGTCACCTGCAGACGTTCCAGCTGCAGATCGACTAGCTCGTCCCGCGGCAGGGTCTCGATTTTTTCGTTCCAGTATGTGGTCATTGGCACCTCTGCATTGTTGCTGTCACCAAGATGCTAGTTAGACACAGCTAGCTTGCCTCATTGGTTAAGGTGACGACACGGTGAAGGGGAGACACGGAGACGCGGCGATAAGTGGATATACCCTATGACTTCTTCTCCGTGTCGCCGCGTCATCTGTAGTGCCTAGTTCTTAGTGTATAGTTCCTAGTGATTATCTTTCCCACTTCTCTTTATAATCCCGTCCCAAAAATGCCCGCTGCACTTCGTCATCTTCCAGAAGGTCCTCAGGACTCCCCTCAAGAACAATGCGGCCAGCCTCCAGGACGTAACCGCGATCGCAGACCTCCAGGGCAGCCAAGGCGTTCTGTTCCACCAAAAGTATCGTGGTCCCATTGTCCCGGAGCTTACGGGTCACACGAAAAATCTCCTCCGCCACTAATGGTGCCAATCCCAATGAAGGTTCGTCAAGGAGAAGCATTCTGGGTCTTGCCATGAGAGCCCGGGCAATGGATAACATCTGCTGCTCGCCGCCACTCAAGGTCCCTGCCCTCTGCTGGGCTCGCTCCTCCAGGATGGGGAAAAGGGTATATATTTCTTGGAACTGGGAGCTGGCCATACGTTTTTGCTCTTTCCTGGGCAGACAGTAAGATCCCAATTGGAGGTTCTCGGTGACGGTCATGGAGTGGAAGATTTGCCTCTGCTCTGGCACTTGCAACAAGCCAAGTCGAACCATCTTATTCGGTTCCAGTTTCCGAATTTCCTGACGCTCGAAGGCGATGGTGCCGGAACTGGCTGGGTGAATGCCGCTGATTACGTTGAGCAACGTGCTCTTGCCGGCTCCATTGCCGCCAATAAGCGACACTACCTCTCCCGGCTTGACATGAAAGGTTACCCGGCGCAAAACTTGTATGTTGCCATAAAAGGCCGATACGTTTTTTACACGAAGCATGACGAAGCTCTCAAAGCGTTCAAGTCGTTCAAATCGTCAAGGCTCAAGCAGTCAGTAACCAGAATCAGGAAAAATTGCGGTACAAGGGACAAGGTACAGGGTAAAGCACTGAAAAGAAGTCACATAATGCCCTGTACCTTATGCCCTGCACCCTAAGCCTTGCGCCTTTCTTCATTCCGCAATCCGAAATCCGCAATCCGAAATTCAGAAGTGCCTCGTATTGTCAATCCCGCTGCTAGCTGCTCCCTGACAACTGCCTGCTACCTGTTACTATGTTGGTGGAACCCTTTGGGAGCCGCCTCCTAAATACGCCCGGATTACCTCCGGGTTTCTTTGGATCTCCTCGGGTAACCCTTCAGCGATCTTCATACCATGGTGCAAAACCACGACTCTATGGGCTATGCTCATTACCAGGTTCATGTCATGCTCCACCAAAAGAATGGTCAGACCATATTGCCGCAAACCCTGAATAATATCGCCCATTTCCTCAGTTTCTCGGATATTAAGACCAGCGGCTGGTTCGTCCAAGAGCAGCAACCGAGGTTTGGACACCATAGAACGGGCAATTTCCAGACACCTTTGCTCTTTCAGGCTGATGCTGTCAGCTTTTCTTTCCGCCAGATGCAGGATGCCCAGATGCTCCAGCGTTTCTCTGGCCTGATTGCCAGCATTCTGTTCCTCTCGTCGTTCTCCGGGGAAGTGTAGCATACCTTTGACAAAACCGCTGCTCAACCGGTGGTGTAGCCCCAATAGTACATTTTCCAGCACGGTCATCTCCTGAAATATTTGCACTGACTGGAACGTCCGGGCGATTCTCTTGGTGGCTATCTGATATGGCTTCTTACCAGTGATGTTCTCGCCATTCAGCAGAATCTGTCCACTGGTTGGCGGATAAACCCCTGAGATCACGTTGAAAAGTGTAGTCTTCCCTGCGCCGTTTGGACCAATGAGAGATACAATTTCTCCGGAGTTTACGGCAAATGAGACCCCTGCAATTGCCAGCAGACCGTCAAACTGCTTATTTACATCCTGGAGCTGTAATAAGGTGGAGTTCTCTTTCATAGTTTTTTCGGAACTCCTCCTCCCCTCAGAAGACTGTTTCACAATTCGCCGGACCCGTCATTCCGGACGAGGCCGCCAAGGGCGGGCGAGATCCGGAATCCAGTAAGTGTAGAATATAAGCAAATTCTTTCTGGATCCCGGCTCGCGTCCCGCTTTGCGAGACTTGTCCGGGATAACATACTGTGACACAGCCTCCAGCGGGAGGGGCTTTCTGAGTGAGAGCCTATTCTGATATCAGCACTCTGTCTGATCGCTTCTTAGACCAGAACTTTATTAGCCCCGGGAGCAAACCCTCCGGGAAAAACACCAACACTCCCATTAAAATCACGCCGTAGAGCAGGAGAGCATAATCACGCATGGCATGAAGCACTTCCGGCAAAGCCGTAAGCACCGCCGCTCCCAATAAGCCTCCCCAAAGATTCCCGATGCCACCAACCACCACCATGGTTACGATCTGAATAGAATAAAAAATGTCAAAGGTCTTGGGACTGATAAACGAAAGGTAATGCGCATAAAGACTCCCGGCCAAAGAGGCATAGGCAGCACTTATAGCAAAAATGATGACTTTATACCTCTCAGTGTTCACTCCCAAGGCATTGGCGACAAGTTCATTTTCATGAATCGCTCGTAGAGCACGGCCCACGCGTGAATCAACCAGATTAAGAGAAAAAATGAAAATGATGAGAAAAAGTGGCCAAATCAACCAGTAGAAGTGAAAGTCCCCCTGGATGGGGAAGGATCCCAGGTGGAGAGGAGGAATTTCAGCGAAGCCAGATGGTCCGCCAGTCCAATGCTCCATCTGGACCATCAGGATGTACAGGATGATGTTGAAGCCCAGGGTTGCCATAACCAGGTAGTGACCGGCAAGCCGCAGCGTTGGCACTCCCAGCACATATGCAACCACACCGGTAAAGACCATTACCAGAACGAGAGTCGGCCAGGGCGGCGCCCGGTACATGGCGGTAAGGATGGCAGACAAGTACGCGCCCATGCCGAAAAAGGCTGCATGGCCTAACGAGATTTGACCGGCAAAACCGATTAACAGGTTCAACCCCAGAACTACGAGTCCGTTGATGGCGATAATATTGAGCACCAGAAGGTAATAACTCCCTTGGACCACCAGGGGAAGAAAAGCTACCACCGCAGTCAGGGCGGAAAAGGAGATCCATTTTTTACGAGTCTTTGACATAAAAACGTTCCGTGGTCAGCTGCCACCAGTGCAGAAAGCATAGGGCATAGAGCATAGGGCATAGAGTAAGGAGCCAGGAGTCAGAATCCAGAATTCAGGAAAAAAGGAATCAAAATATAGTTCCTCTCCATTTCTGGCATTTTCGCCGCGCCTCCGTTGCACTGCGTCGCCCTACTGTGCCTAGTGCCTAGTCCCTAGTTGCAACGGCTGCCAGCTGCAAGCTTTATTTTCCCTATGCTCCATGCCCCATGCTCTATGCTTTTTCTACACTCTCTTGATCTCTTCCTTCCCAAACAACCCTGCAGGTCGGACAAAGAGAACCAGCAATAGTACGAGGAAAGCAAAGGCATCCTTGTAAGCCGAGGAGACAAAGCCAGCCCCAAAGGATTCCAGGGTGCCAAGGAGCAAGCCGCCGACGATTGCCCCTCTCATGCTGCCGTACCCACCTAATATTGCCGCGGAGAATCCTTTTAAGGCGAGCATAACTCCAGCGCTGTATGACATTGTGGTAATTGGGGTAATAATGATGCCGGCCACCGCGCCAATGCCACCACTTAAAACAAAGGAAAGCATTGTCATGCGATGGACGGCAATACCAATGAGAGCAGCCCCCCTGCGGTTTTCAGCTACTGCCCTCATGGCTTTCCCGATCATGGTCTTGCTGAAAAAGAAGCCGAGTACAACCACCACCAGAAGCGTGATCACTAAAATCCAAAGGGTCTGCGGTAAGATAGCCGCATTGCCCCAAACGAGAGGATCATCGCCGGAAAAGGGCGGCAGGGTGCGTGGAGTTTTACCCCAGATAAACATAGCCACTTCCCGCATGGTGATAGATGCACCCACGGTTATCATTACCAGGATCAGAATATTGTTCGAGCGCGCTCTTCGCACAGGCCCAATTTCCATGAGCCAGCCCACTCCCATCACAATCAGAACCGCTAGAGGAAATGCTACAAATATGGGCATTCCCATACCTCGAGTAAAGCTGATCATGGTCATTGCCCCCAGCATAACGAACTCGCCTTGAGCGAAGTTGACGATGCCGGTGGCGTTATGGATGATGCCAAAGCCCAAGGCAATAAGAGCATAAATACTGCCGCTGGTAATACCTGAGACCAGAAACTGTGGGAGTTGATTCCAGATCATCAGAGAAAATGCCTAAAATGAACTAAAGTGCCTAAAGTGAACTAAAATGGATATACGTGAAATGTGAATCGAAAGATGATACACGTTCTTAGTTCCCAGTGTTTAGTACCTGCCAGAACTCCAGCTATGCAGAGGTTATATTTTAGCGTTGCTTGTACAGTGAGTACGCTACGGTTGTCTTCCGGAAGACGACCGCGCAGCAAAATCCCCCTCGGTCCCCCTTTAGAAAAGGGGGAAGATCGTCGGTAGCTGTGAAAAATCCCATTTTAAGCCCCCCTTTTATAAAGGGGGGTTGGGGGGATTTCGTTGACTGCCTGCTGCCAGCTGTCGGCTGCCTGCTCCTCTGTGCCTAGTATTTCCTTCTCCGCGTCTCCGTGTCACCGTCTCGCCGCGTCGGTTCGCTGTTCTCACTCCGCTTCACACAACACCTTATGCGGCTCCTCGCTGACCGCCAGGCTGAGGACTTGCTTCCCTTCCTGAAACATGAGCAGTTTACCAACCATATGTGTAATGAAGCTCTGAAGCTTATCCGAGGAGAAACGAGGAAATTTCCTGCGGATTTCTCCTAAAGTTCGACGTGTTTCACAAAAGCGGTAGATGGCGCGGGAGGATCCCCGCAGGCGAAAGGTCTCTATTTCAGAACCCTCTCCGCGCCGACGAATCAGGAGAAAATCCCCTCCGTCCCTGTAGCTCAGTAAAGGTGTGGGAAAATGCTGCCGTCGCAGTGATTCATACCGTTGCTGCCAACGTTCAATCTCACGAGCTACAGGGTGCCACAGTTTCTTTTGTCTGGTCCGATCACCCACGTAGGTCTTGACCATCAAGCAGAGAGAGTTTGCCAGAGAACCCGGAAGCAACCTCTGATAATGCGGGTGATTGGTTATGCGCCGAATGCCATACTCCTCTGGGTGAAGGGCAACCGGGCTGTTCTGACCCAACCAGAAGCGCACTTTGCGCAGGGGCTGAAATGGCATGACAAACCTTAGATTATTGAGGGTCTCAGCCACATCCTCCTCATCACTTCCCGGAAACCCGAGCATAAGGTTGGACAGATGCTTGATACCCAGCTCCTCGCAGTGTTTCATGATCTCAATATTCTGTATAGCCGTGGTCCCTTTGTTTATTTTTCGCAGGAGTCTGGTGCTCAGTGCTTCAATACCGACCTGTACCTGGGTGACCCCAGTTCGTCGCATTTGAATGAGGTCGAAACGCGATGCCGATGCCCTGAGTTCAGTGAAAATCTCAAAATCACGCTCTACCTCACTGATGCATCTGAAAAGCTCATGGAGCTTGTTGTTGTCAAGGATGTTATCAACAACAAAGAACTTGAGGCTTGAGTACCGTGCAGCCAGTTCCTCCATCTCACGTGATACCTGGAGCGGCTCTTTGCTCCGGTAACCCCGCCACTGGAGATTCAGATTGCAGAATTTGCAGGCTCGTTCCACCGCGCCCTTTTTGACTCGATGCCACCAGCATCCCCGGGAGGTTTCCAGAGGCAGGCTGGGTATTAAAGAGGCCAGGCGGGGCTGTCGGCTCAATTCATCAAAGTAGTCGCGGTATTCCGGTACCGGGAGATCATTGAGATCCGTCAGTTGCTTGAGTTCTCCCCCTTTGATGTTCCCCTGTGCATCACGCCACAGTAGTCCAGAAGACTCATCACCCTCCATCTCATCCTTTTTGATCCGGTTGATTAACTCCAGCAGAGGCAGTTCACCCTCGCCGCTCACCACGAAATCGATCTCGGGCAGGTTGGCGAGCAAGGAAGAGCCCAACTCACCAGCACAACTGGAACCACCAACCACGATACGACAATTGGGATGGCGGGCTCGAATCTGCCTGATCATATAGAGTGACGAGGTCAATTGCGACAGGCAGATGGAAAAGCCGACGAGATCGTAGGACGACCATTCCAAATCGAAATGGTGATCTTGGTGCAACCGATGAATTTCACTGCATATAGTTTTCAGGTCCGGAGGAGCCTGTTTGGTTCTGGAAGCATATTCTGTGCGAACCAGATCTAGGATCTCAGCCTTTTTCTTGGGATTCAAGAGATAACCGTACATAGCCTCCGCCATCCAGGTTCGCTCGGCGATATTGTTATAGGCCTGAATTCTCTTGAGGGTGGCTAATTGTATGGAGGGGCGATTGGCCAGGGGCCAGGGCATTGAAATGAGAGCCAGCCGGAATGTCCCCACGAGTCAGCTCCACTTCACTCCGCAATGGGAAGATTGGAATACGAGCATCGTGGAACAGAGGGTGAGTTTGTCAGGAATACATTGAAGAGGGGGAAAGATACAATCCGAAACGCTCATGGTCTCTTCATCCAGACAAGGGCCAGCTGGGCGGAGGGGTCATATTTACAGAAACGCATTTCCGGTGTCTCATCAATTAACTGTATGAGTGAGATAAGTTGATCGAACTCCTTGTCCACCACCACTTGGCACACTCCCAGTTCCTCTTCTTCAGTAAGCCGCGCGAGGTCGCCGGGCAAGACGGATTTTGAGACCATGGTCATTTCATTTTCGAGTAGATTACTACTACCAATCCAGTAACTGGCACCACAGTCACAATCATACACATCGTCGAAATCAAAAGGAACAGGGTGCTTTCGGTCGCAGAACGGGCAGATGATATTAAGGTGCATAAGAGGTCTCCGTCAGCAAGATTGTGAGTTTGGGAATTGAAAATGCTACAGCGAGCGCATTCCCCGTAGCTTGCCACGGGGAATGCGAGCGAACTACAATAAAATGGAATCACTTCCTTACATTTCGAAGATTCCCTGCATCGACTCGACCTGAGCTCGTCGACAGGTCTTGCTGCAGGGAGCTTCAAAAATTGAGAGATTATAACTCATTACCCTACACTATTGAATCACTAAATGCCAGAAGTTGTTAACCATCAGCTTGTGGCAAAACCCGAATTTCATCTCCGGGCCTGATAGTGCCGCCGCGCAGGACGCGAGTAAACACTCCCTCCCTCGGCATGACACAGTCTCCCACCTGGTGATAGATGGCGCAGGCGTCGTGACATTCTTTGCCAATCTGTGTAACTTCCAGCAGCGCTTCACTGCCAACGGCCAGCCGGGTCCCCATTGGAAGTTTCCAAATTTTCAGTCCAGAGGTGGTTATATTTTCGGCAAAATCTCCAGGGGCGACATCAAGTCCTTTTCCCCGAATCTTATTGATACTTTCCATGGCGAGGAGGCTAACCTGACGGTGCCAGTCCCCGGCGTGGGCATCGCCGTCTAACCCTTGATCTTCAAGAAGCTTGCATGCAGGTAGGTTCGACTTCTTAATGCCCTTCCGCTTGCTAACGGATACTGCCACAATCCGGCCTTCTGAGGGAAAAGTTTCTGCTTCCATGGCCAAGCCTCTCACCTCACCTGTAGGGTTTAACGGGGGAAGGCTGATGCTAACTGAACTGGTTGATGGGGTCAAGTGAGAAAGTGTCTCCCGCAAGAATATGGGTTGGTGGGTGGGTATGTATGCAAAACTTTTTATGTTATAGATTGCAGAGGACATTAACCAGCTGACAGCCTGCAGCTGGCAGTTGATCAAATGCTCTAATCCAGAAAAATGCTGCCTGCTGCCCGCTGAATAAGGCGCCTTGTGCCGCATTGTTACTTCTAGGGAGACACCATGAAGAAAGTACCGGCTATTCTTGACCTGCTTGACAAGAGTTATCCTGAGGCCAAAATTAGTTTAGATTTCAGCAACCCCCTGGAACTTCTGGTGGCCACTGTGCTCTCAGCTCAGTGCACGGATGAGAGGGTGAATCAGGTCACCAAGAAGTTGTTCAAGAAATATCGAACCGCCGCAGATTATGCCAATGCTCCCTCAGGAGAGTTAGAGGAGGATATACGACCCACTGGATTTTTCAGAAATAAGGCCAAGAGTTTGAAAAACTGCGGGGCAGCATTGGTGGAGAAACACCAGGCTGAGGTGCCGGATACTCTAGAGGAGTTGGTCAAACTTCCCGGTATCGGCAGGAAGACGGCCAACGTCATACTGGGTGCAGCTTTCGACACGCCCGGGATTGTGGTGGATACTCATGTGGGTCGAATCTCCCAACGGATTGGTCTCACCCAGCAGCGCGATCCCGTGAAGATAGAATTTGACTTGATGGAACTTATCCCTCAGGAGAAGTGGACGCTTTTCTCTCATCAACTCATTCAGCACGGCCGGAAAGCGTGCACAGCCAGGAAGCCCAGATGCACTGATTGTCCGCTGCTGGAGCACTGCGATTACGGGCAGCATACAGACGAGGCGACGGGGTGACACGGAGATGCGGAGATAGTACTAAAAAATTCGAAGCACGAAATCCGAAATCCGAAACAAATCCAAATGACCAAAGCACGAAATGCAAAACGAGAAGAAATTGGATTTGAGTAATTGAAATTGCAATTTAGTTTTGAACATTGGAGAATTTGAATTTTGAATTTGTTTAGAGTTTCGATATTCGATATTCGGATTTCGAACTTGATAGGAGCTACATGACTATAGAGCTTGATTGGGCTTCATGACATTCCCAGTGCAAAGACGAGGTGTTCGATGAGGGTGCGTGCTCGACAGCATGCTGGCAGTCAGGGTGCTCCTGGATCAAGATATCGAGATGACGGGCATTACCTTTCAAACTCCGTTCTTCGGACCGGAAGGTGCACAAAAGGCCGCCAGACAACTGGGGATCCCCTTGCGAGTGGTAGATATCGGCGAGGCCCATCTGGAGATGCTCAAAAACCCCAAGTATGGCTACGGCAGCCAGATGAACCCGTGCATCGATTGCCACGCGCTCATGCTCAAGACTGCCGGGGGGATCATGGATGCTGAAGGGTTTGACTTTCTTTGCACCGGGGAGGTGTTGGGTCAGCGCCCCATGTCACAGCGAAAGGATGCTCTCAGAGCCGTGGATAAGCTTTCTGGCTATGGGGGGCACATTCTCCGGCCACTGAGCGCCAAGCTGTTATGGGAAACAGTGCCGGAAGCATTGGGCAAGGTGGATCGTCAGAGGCTTCTTGATATCCACGGACGTTCTCGCAAGGTTCAGATAGCTCTCGCCGCTCACTACGGGATTGAAGAATACGCCAGTCCGGGTGGCGGCTGCATCCTCACCAAGGCAGGCTTTGCTGACAGGTTGCGGGATCTCTTGGCCACCCAGGAAGAGGTGGGGCTTCACGACGTGGAACTGCTCAAATTTGGTCGCCACCTGAGGCTTCCAAGCGGGAGACGTCTAGTGGTTGGTAGAATACATGCCGATAACCTGAAACTGCAGGAATTGGCTTGGGAGGAAGATCTTCTTTTCAGAGTCAAGGGAATTCCAGGTCCCACCGGGTTGATAGCTGTTCAAGTCTCTGAACAAGAGGTGGAATTGGCGGCTGGTATCGTAGCATCCTACAGCGACGCCGAGACTGGTGAGGATACGGTTGTCGTGCTATCAGGGAGGGAAAACCGGGAGGTTACAGTTCCGGTAAGGCCCAAGGAAGACTTTCGCGACCTCTTGATCCAGTGAAGTCTGATACATGCCGATCTTTGATCCACTCTTCAGGATCTCACGTACGGTGAAGCACGCTTCGTCCTGATCGAGGCTGTGCGCAGCCACATCTGGCGCACCTTAGCGCGTTTTTAGAGTAGGTTTGCAACGTTAGGGGAAAAGATCTGTCGTTTTCCCTGATTGCGGGTGGAAAGCCGCTCCCACAGGTCCAGATACTTTCGTGAACTGAAACTGTGTGAGCGGCTTTCCGGCCGCGACTCGTAGCGAAGCAAGCGCGAAGAAATGACCTTATGGTTCCTCGTTATTCCTGCGCTGAGCGCAGCTTCTCCGCCACAACCTCCGGCAACGGTCTCGCCTTCCAGGTATGGTCTATGGCCACGATTGTGGCAGTGCCCTCCGCCAGTAGCCCGGTCTCCGGCGGTAGGTAAAAGTGAAACTGGAAGACTACGGCCTTCTCCTTCAGTTCTCTAACTGAGG
>WOR8_10009703_pt1 | contig 12255 bp, 12 predicted proteins | sample DeeMarSeWOR38_10_FD_19890 | JGI IMG/M metagenome (IMG submission 19890) | reverse complement strand
GGCTGGTATCTAGAAAAGCAATTCTGCTTTTTGGGAGAAGTAATGATAGATGGTGGCTTCGTAGACTTTTGATTTTCGGGCGATTTCGGAAATGGTGGCTTCGTGAAAGCCTTTTTTGGCAAAAATGCTTTCGGCCGCTTTTAAAATCGCAGCGCCTTTAACCGGATTTTTAAGAATCCTGTTGTTTTTAGAGGTCCTACGATTCGTACCAGCCGCCATAGGGTCAAGATCCAGAGCTAATTTTATGATTTTATGAGAGGTAGGCCTTATAAAACCAACTTAACGATGATTTGGTTTTCTCCATATATTAAGATCTACAATTTATTGTCAAGTTGTTTTTTTGAGCCCATCTTTGATAAATTACATAAATTTTTTATTGCAATTACAAATAACACAAAAAAAACATTGACTGTCTATGTGAACTTGAGTATGAATTCACATAACAGAGGTTCACTCAAGAAATTGCACATGAAACCCAACTCGCTCGTATCCATTGTCAGGTATGAACGTCCGCTGGAATCGGTCCGCAAAGCGGTTGAACTCTGCCGCGGCCTGGACTATCTGCCCCCCAAAGCCAAGGTTTTCATCAAGCCCAATATCGTCTTCTGGACCGTTGAAGCCAATTTCCCCAAATACGGGGTGATCACGACTTCGCGCGTGATTGAAGATATGGTGATCGTGCTGAAAGAATACGGTGTCGATGACATTGTCATCGGCGAAGGCACCGTATTGCGCCCCCCGCAGGCCACCGATCATCAGGAACATGCGTTCGAAACACTGGGTTACACGGCTTTGCACAAGCGCTATGGCGTCAAGCTCCTCAATATCTGGAAGCGGCCTTTTAAAAAGATCGATCTGGGGGCCGGAGTGATCCTCAAATTTAATGCCGATATTCTGGAGTCCGATTTTGTCGTGGATTTGCCGGTTTTAAAAACCCATAGCATGACGGTTGTCAGTCTCGGAATCAAAAACCTGAAAGGAATGATCGACATCCCTTCACGTAAAAAATGCCACAGTACAGGCCCTCGAAAAGATTTGCACTTTATGGTGGCCCGGCTGGCCGATCCCATGCCGCCCATGCTGACCCTGCTCGACGGCATCTATACTTCAGAGCGCGGGCCCAATATCGACGGAACCATGCACCGCAGCAAGCCCGCAACCGTAAGCGTCCGCTTGATCTTTCCGATGTTGACGTTGCAGGTGAATCCATTGAAGACGTCAGGGTGCCCCATCAATATGACTTTCCCTATACCGCCGACAACCATTTGCCGATGCCGATGTCAGAAATGGGGGTCAAAGGGCTCTCCTATTACAAGTACGACCTGAGCCTGTGCACCTACTGTTCGGGACTGACCCGCACGGTGATATATGCCATAGCCAGAGCCTGGCAGGGTGAACCCTGGGGTGATGTTGAAGTTTTGAGCGGAAAAGTCATGCAGCCCGCCGGGGACAAGAAAAAAACCATCCTTTTTGGCAAATGCATGTGCCAGGCGCACAAGGAAAATGATCGCATCCGGCAGATGATTCCCATTAAGGGCTGCCCGCCCAAGCCGGATTCGATCGTCAAAGCCTTTCAGCGGGCCGGCATCGATGTCGATCCGAACATTTTTAAAAACGTCGGAAAACTGCCCGGGAAATTTTTAAAGCGCTTTGCCGGTCGGCCGGAGTTTGAGGAGTCGCATTTCCGGATCAGCTAGTGTCATATTATAAAAGATTAGGTTTCAGGTGTCAGGTTTCTTAGAACATAGGACTGAGGACTGAGGACTGAGTGCTGAGGCCGGAGGGCAAATGGTTATAGAAAGATGCGAAAATGGACCCTGCCAGCTCACGACGGAAAACGAAAATTCATGGTTTCAGGGGACTATTCATGGCGGAAACCGACCCGCCGTCGCTATAGCTATGGCGGGCAGGCATGTTATGTTGAAATGGTCAGGCCCTGAGTAAGTTTTTTTGCTCAGTCCTCAGTCCTCAGCACTCAGCACTTATCCTGAATATGTACCCTGACATTTAGAATAAACCCGTGTGCGGACGATAAACCGATTTAAAGGCGCAGGAGGTAAAAATCATGTTTTTTGAGTCTTCAGACAGGGCCACGGTCCTTCAGAAACAGCTCAAGGCATTTATGGACAAACACATTTATCCCAATGAGCCGGAGTTTTTTCGGCAGCTCGATGAGGGCAATCGCTGGAAGGTGATCCCGCTTCTCGAAGAACTCAAAGAAAAAGCCAGGGCCGAGGGGCTGTGGAATCTTTTTTTGCCGGAAAGCGAGTACGGTGCCGGACTGACCAACTACGAATATGCTCCCCTGTGTGAACCGGAGCAAAAAGACCAGTGGCTCCAACCGTTATTGGAGGCCAAAATTCGATCTGCTTTCTGTATGACCGAACCCGCGGTGGCCTCCTCGGATGCCCGCAATATCGAGGCCAGCATCGTGCGCGACGGCGATGAATATGTGATCAACGGCCACAAATGGTGGATATCCGGTGCCGGAGATCCGCGCTGCGAGATTTTTATATTCATGGGCAAAACCGACCCTGACGGGCATCCCTACCGACAACAATCGATGATCCTCGTGCCACGGGACACCCCGGGTGTTGAAATAACCCGCATGCTGCCGGTTTTCGGCTATGACGGCGCCCCCCATGGCCACGGCGAGATCGTATTCAAAGACGTACGGGTTCCAGCATCTAACATTTTGCTGGGAGAGGGCAGAGGCTTTGAAATCGCCCAGGGGCGCCTGGGACCGGGCCGGATTCATCATTGCATGCGCGCCATTGGTGTGGCAGACCGGGCTCTGGAGGAGATGTGTCGCCGGGTCAAAACCCGCGTGGCCTTCGGACGGCCCTTGGCTGAAATGGGCCAGATCCGCCAGGATATTGCCCGCTCCCGTTGTGAGATCGATCAGGCTCGGCTGTTGACCCTGTATGCTGCCCACCGGATGGATACGGTCGGCAACAAAGTGGCTCGAACCGAAATCGCCATGATAAAAGTGGTCGCTCCCAATATGGCGCTTAAGGTCATCGACCGCGCGATTCAGGCCCACGGGGGAATGGGCGTCTGCAATGACACCTGGCTGGCCGGGGCTTACGCCAACATCCGGACATTGCGGCTGGCCGACGGCCCGGATGAAGTTCATCGCGAGGTCATCGCCAGACTGGAACTGGGAAAAGAATCATGAACACTGAAGCCAAACTTACGCCGGTAAGGGAGGCGCACCGTTTCGATGAAGCCGCCCTGGCGAAATACCTGAAAACGCGTTTGGATGGTTTTGCCGAACCGATCCGGATCCTGCAGTTTGAAGGCGGGCAATCCAATCCGACCTATCTTCTGGATTGCGGTGATCAAAAATATGTGCTGCGCAAGAAACCGCCGGGCAAACTTCTGCCGTCCGCGCATCAGGTGGAGCGAGAGTTCCGGGTTATGAAGGCGCTTGAGCACACGGATGTGCCCGTACCCAGGATGTATCTGCTGTGTGAGGACGAGAAGGTGATCGGAACGGCGTTTTTCGTGATGGAGTATGTTGAAGGCCGGCTGTTTACAAATGTCACGCTTCCGGGGCTGTCACCCGGGGAACGGCGAGCGATTTATTTTGAGATGATCCGGGTGCTGGCCGCCCTGCATTCGGTTGATTATGAAGCCCTGGGGCTATCCGATTTCGGCAAATCCGGCAACTACTTTGCCCGCCAGATCGGGCGCTGGTCCAAACAGTATGTCTCGGCCAAGACCGATCAGATCCCTTCCATGGAACACCTCATGAATTACCTGCCGCAAAACGTGCCGCCGGATGATATGACCTGTATCGTTCATGGCGACTACCGCATGGAAAACATGCTGTTTCATCCGACTGAACCCAAAATCCTGGCCTTGCTTGATTGGGAGCTGTCCACGCTGGGGCATCCGTTCGGTGACCTGGCCTATAGTTGTGGTCCCTACCACTTCACGATGGCCGGCAACCCCAGTCTGCAGGGTGTCTGCGGGCCGGAATCAGGGATTCCTACCGAGTCGGAATTTGTCGCAGAATACTGCCGCCGCACCGGCCGGCCGGGCATTCCCAAATGGGATTTTTATCTGGCCTTTGCTTTTTTCCGTCTGGCGAGCATTTGCCAGGGTGTTTACAAACGCGGGCTGATGGGTACGGCCAGCTCGACCCAGGCGTTGGAGAGAGGCCGGCTCACCCGGGCAATCAGCGATCTGGCCTGGTCGTTTATCGAAAGAGATAGCTAAAAAACTATCGGGTACGGCTGAAACCACTTCTCGTTGGAGCGCAAACGCCCAAATCATAGAATCCCATCACCGACGATGTAATGTCGCCCACTTAAAACCTTGCTATATTCCGATCATCGCTGTAAAATTGACAGAATATCTACTATATCTGATTAAATCAAATACGAAGAAGGAGGACGAACATGTTTAAAAAAATCGCATTCATATCCCTGAGTTTGTGCTTTTTTCTGATTTTCTCATGTGTATCGAAATCGAAGTATGTGGAACTTGAAACCAGCTCGAATCAAACTCAGGCACAATTGGAACAGGACAAAAGAGATCTCCAGGCCCAAATATTTAATTTGAAAGTCGAAAAAGATCGTCTTTCAGATACGGTCGAGGGGTTGAAGGCCGAGTTGAACCAGGAAAAGCTGGCCGTCAAACAAAAAGAGGCGGAAGTTTCAGAATTAGAGAAAACTCGCCGGGAAATCGAATCCAGCCTCAAAGAGCAAATTGCTCAAAAGGACATCAAACTGGAGGAGATCGAAGGAAAATTAAGAGTGACCTTTGTAGATAAGATTCTCTTTGATTCCGGCAGCGTGATGGTCAAACCAAAGGGCCAGGAAGTTTTACTAACATTAGCAGACTCTTTCAGAGCTAACCAAGATCAAAATATCATCGTGGAGGGTCATACCGATGATGTTCAAATCGGCGCCGCTTTGATGGATAGATTTCCAACAAACTGGGAACTTTCGGCAGCAAGGGCAACTGCAGTCGTCCGGTTTTTGCAGGAGAAAGGGAATATTGCACCTGAAAGACTGACGGCCAGCGGGTATAGTTTTTATCAGGCGGTTGCAACAAACGAGACACCCGAAGGACGAGAACAGAATCGCAGGATAGAAATTATATTGGTGCCGGCTCGATAGATGAGACAAAGATTCATAAATCTTAATTTAGGGTTATAGCTGACAAAAACTTATGAATCGGAATATCATGACACCGTTCGCGCCAGCGGCACTGCTTTGGAAAAATTAAGAATACCCGTATCTGAAATCATATCTGATGAATTAAAAACTGAAATTAAAGCCAGACGCCCTGATGACACACCGGTTGAAATCGAAGTTGTAAGGATGGATCAGGATCATTCACAGGTTTCTGTTAGAACCGGCTCCGTGGGTGTCTGGGACAAAAGAGTTTCAGAACAAATTCACGGTTATATCGATCAAAACCTGAATCGCACGATTGGTGATGAAAAATCATTGGAAAATTTGGCTATGGCTGATGTTCAGTCCATAACCGGCGAAGGGGTTAAACCGGAAATTACCGAAGAAGATCTTGTTGATAATTCAATTCAGGGGACCGCACCGGGTGAATCCGAGGTCAACCAAAACGGCCCAGCCCAGGCAGAGACGCTTACAAGATTTGCAAAAATGACCACCGACTCGGTTTTCATAATTTTTTTCAAACAAAATTCAAATGATCTTTCGGAGAAAGCAATTAAAAAACTTGATCAGGTTTTTGAAATTCTCAGAAAAAATACGTATACTAAAGTTTTACTTAATGGCTATTCGGATTCGTGGGGTTCCGGCTCCTACAATCAAATGATCTCTGAAATCAGGGCCAATGCGGTTAAAAGTTATCTGGCCGGAAAGGGGATTGCACCTTCCAGAATACGGGCTTTTGGTCATGGTTCTCAAAAATTTATCGCCAGCAATAAAAGCGCAGAAGGAAGGCAGTTGAATCGACGCGTTGAAATTGAACTTGTTAATCCCTGAAAATCCTTTTTAATAAAACGGAAATTTTTCCCAGAAATCCTTTTCGTCTTCCTGCCACTTTGCGCCGAATTTCTTTTCGAAAAAGCCTCCCAAGCGGTCATACCAGCGGGACCAGGTGCTTTTGCCCTTTAGCTGGGCATCAAGCACGTCGTTTAAGAAAGAGGCGATGTTGACCATCTCTTCTTTGGGCAGATAGGAGGCCGCACCTTCCTTGTAGGATTTGACGACGTTCTCCGGACTGAGGGCATGGGCAGTCAACATAACCGCCGTGACATTTCTTTGATTGGCGATTTCCAGCAGCTGGTATCCCTCAACGCCCATGATATCCAGAACCGCCAGATCGAAATACTCGCTTTCCAGATAATTCAGCAGGTCTGCCAGGGTATCCAGCACATCCGGCTCATCGTCCACCACCAGCACCCGTTTTCCATCCAGTAAGTCTTTTGCAGTCATGTTTGGGTTTCTCCATCGTTAAAATGGTTAATAGGAATAGAATTCAACATGTATTCTAATGCCGCTTCGCCTAAATTCAAGAAGAATTATGCCCCATGTTCTGTTCGTCGATGAAAAGCGTTTGTGCCTTTCCGTCTTTTAAATTCACCAGCCCCTCCTCACAGATTCGCAAATAGGGAATCGCCGCTCCGGTCAAGGTTATCAGGGATAGAACCGGTTCCGGGAAGGAGACCCCCAGTTTCCGTGCTGCGCGATTCACCTCGTCAAAACGCTGAATGAGATCCTTTAGCGCCAGATCTGAAATAAGGCCGAAGAGCGGCAATGGCAGATCCGCTAAAATATTGCCGTCTTTAGCCGATCACGATGATATCGGTGGTATCCCAGGCGGCACTGCAGGCCATGGCACCGGATTTTAAGCCGAATCCCCTGATCAGCCCGGCAAACAGACGACCGGGGTTGTGGGTTCGATCAATTGCCGCGATTTTGACGATATCCCGATTTGGATCGACGCCAATTTGCCCGTTGTCGACCGCAAGGTGCTCCCCGATTTCAGCGGTAACCAGATCGGTGACCATCTTAATCACGCGGACCTTAACGTTAGCAACCGTTTCAGGTGTGCGAATCACAAAATCGGCGGGCTTCAGCGGGCGGGGCAGTTTAACGGAGTTTAAACTGTCGGCCGCATAGGAATACGACCGCGGAGCTGCCAGCAATTCTCCATTGCGGGCGATAACCCGTCCGTTGCTGACGACCACCTGTGCGGCAATGGTGGCAACATCCGGGATGATCACCAAATCGGCAAATCTGCCCGGTGCAATGCCGCCGATCAAATGGTCCAACGAAAAATGCTCGGCAACATTCAGGGTGGCCATCTGAATGGCGTTGATCGGCGAAAATCCGCAATCGATTGCCTTCTGCACGATGGCCTCCATATAACCGTTCGCCAGCAGATCGTCCGGCGATATGCTGTCGCTCACCAGGATCAAACGACGCAAATCAATGTTTTGGTCTTTGATTTTGGAGATTTCTTCGAGGTCCTTGCGGACCGCGCCCTCCCGAATCATGACGTGCAGCCCCAGCCGAAGCCTCTCCAGGACCTGTTCTGCGTTGATGGGCTCATGGCATGACGATATGCCGCTGGCGACATAGGCTGCCAGTTTCTTTTCACTGGCGCCGGCGGAATGTCCCTCGAGGGTCTTGCCGGTTCGCCGGGTTTGTTCGAACAAATCGAGAAGCCAGTCGGGATCCTGCAGCACTGCCTGCCAGTAGGATTCGCCTAGACCGATAATGTCCTCGCGCTCCAGAAGCTTTTGAAGGCTTTCTTTCGAAATCCCCCGGGCCGCCTGACTGATAGATATCACCACCGGTGCCGTCGCCAATATTTTAATCGGCTGATCCTTAAAGGATTCCAGATAGTCAATCAGGCCGCGATAACCGATTATCGGAAACACTTCTAAGGTTTCTGTGACAATTGTGGTGGTCCCGCCCTTGAGGGCGCATTTCAAAAATTCGTCAATTCTGCACAGCCAGGCCAGGTGGGTATGTCCGTCGATCAGCCCGGGGATCACTGTTTGGCCACCGGCATCGATCACTTCTGTTCCGGGTCCGATGGTGACGTTTGGATCACTGCCCACATAGGCAATCCATTTGCCTTTCGTGCAGACGGCGCAATTTTCCAGTATCTCACCGGTATAGACATTTACCAGCCGGGCATTGATAATGGCCAAATCGGCCTTTTCCTGTCCCAGCGCAACCTTCATCAACGTTTTTGATTCGCCGGGGGTTTTTATGAATCGGGATTTTGTGTTTACCATTGTTTCAGAGAACCTTCTACTAATTTGAAAACGGGGTTGTCTGGGAAATTCCAGTTGAACAGGTCCGCTTGTTATCGCACCACAAAGATCACGAAGGCCACGAAAGACGAGCGGGGAAATTCAGCCGTCCTTTGTTCGTGCACTTCTTGGTTTTTAGAGCGTTAATTTGGCTTCATGCATAACCGTATCTGAAAATTGAAAAACCGCACTGTTTCTTAGCATCCATTGAACGGATTTGGAAAGAGAAAAATGGGCCTGTTTTGCCGTTTGTATTGCAATTTTCTTTATTTCATGCTTTGGAACTGGCGGTGCGAATCGTTTATCCAACAATAAAAGGGAATACGGCTACGCAGAAAGCCCGAGTTAAGCAGTTTCAACCACGAAGAGCACGAAGGACACGAAGAGGGATTTTAAATTTGTCTGTTCTGCCTTTGTGATCTTCGTGTTCTTCGTGGTGAAATAACGACTGGACGTATTCAGCTGGAGATTTCCAGGCAACCATAAAAGGGAATTAAAATGAACATTGCTTCCAATCTGGAAAATTCAGCCTTTTATTTTCCGGAGAACATTGCCGTTATCGAAAACGAAAATGCCATTCGTTTCAAGCAATTTAATCAGGATGCCAGCCGGATCGCTTCGGCCTTGCTGGGCAGGGGAATACGGCCCGGTGACCATGTTGCGCTGTGTGCGCCCAACTCCTATGATTGGCTGGCGTTTTATTTCGGTGTACTCAAAGTCGGTGCGGTGGCGGTCACTTTTTCGCACCTGTTGACAAAAACGGAGCTGGAAAAAGTTTTACTGGACTGCAAACCCGAGGCGATATTTACATCCGATGAAAAACTTGCCGATTTAGCTGAACTCCCTGAGGGCTGCTGCCCGAAACGGGTGATCAGCGAGAGTGCAGAAATTTCGTTTTCACGGCTCGCATCCGAAGGGGTTTCGGGATTTAAAATCGTCGATCGCCGCAGGCAGGATTCCGCCGCAATCTTGTATACGGGCGGCACCACCGGCATCCCAAAAGGGGCCATGCTCAGCCATGAAAATCTGAAGACCTCCACCTTTAACATTGCGCATTATGAGCGCTCGACCGCCAAGGATCGCGCTCTTTGTTTTTTACCCCTCAACCATGTGTTTGCCCAGGTTCACATTACCCATTCCACGGTTTCCAGCGGGGGCGGATTAATCGTTCAACCGGCCTTTGACCTGGAAAAAGCCGTCGATGCCGTCGAACGCCATCAAATCACCAAATTTTATGCCGTTCCCACCATTTACATTCGATTGCTGAACCTGAAGGATCTGCCTGAGCGATTTAAATCCATTCGCTATTGTTTTTCAGCGGCAGCCAGCATGGCCGCTGAAGTGGTGCGGGAATGGAAGGCGCGCACCGGTATAGCCATCCATGAATCCTACGGCATGACCGAGAGCGCTGCAATGGTCACCTATAATCATTACTACCGTCACATTATCGGGTCGGTCGGCACCCCGATCGATCTGGTGGAAGTTCAAATAAGGGATTTTGAGGGCCGGGCCCTTAAGACGGGCGAGTCGGGTGAGATCTGTATCTGCGGGCCGAACATTACCAAAGGCTATTTGAACAATCCCGCAGAAACCAAAGCCGCATTCCGGGGAAACTGGTTTCGTTCCGGGGATATCGGCTATTTTGATGAAGACGGCTATCTATTTATTGTCGACCGCTTGAAGGACATGATTATCACCGGTGGCGAAAACGTTTATCCGCGGGAAGTTGAAGAAATTTTGTACACCCGCTCGGAGGTTCAGGAGTGCGCGGTGGTCGGGCTGCCGGATAGAGAATACGGCGAGCGCGTAACCGCCTTTATTGTCGCTAAAGAAGAACAGCACCCGGATCCGGTAGCGCTTAAAGCCTATTTAAAGAAGCACCTGGCCGGTTTCAAGGTTCCCAAAGAATATATTGTGGTGGATGATCTGCCCAAAAACCCGGCCGGTAAAATACTCAAGCGCGAAATAAAAAGGCGGTTTACAAAAAAGTAAACTGCCTCTGGCTACCGGCACCTCGCTTCTGGCTATCGGAAAATCGAATTTAGAAACAGCACGATAAAAAAATAATGATTTAAGCAGCAAACTTATTCATAACCAAAAAGGCCAGCGACAGGAAGCCAGCAGCCAGCAGAAAGCTTTCAGGGTTCACAGGTGACATGGCAGATGCCGGTGGGCATTTCAACAGTATACGGGAAGTAGCGGCGCTTAAAACGTAAGGCCACATTCACCAGACTGATTAGCACCGGAACCTCAACGAGCGGTCCGATGACCGCAGCAAACGCCTGCCCCGAATCAATTCCGAAAACCGCCACCGCTACTGCGATCGCCAGTTCGAAATTGTTCGAAGCGGCTGTAAAGCTCAAGGTGGTGGACTGCTCGTAAGTGGCACCGACCTTCATGGACAGGAAGAAAGAGACAAAGAACATCAACACAAAATAAACACATAAGGGGATCGCGATGCGAATCACATCAAACGGCAGCTGAACAATATATTCCCCTTTCAGCGAGAACATCACCAGGATAGTAAACAGTAAAGCAATCAACGTGATCGGACTTATCTTCGGAATAAATTTTTGTTCGTACCATTGAATACCCTTTGTTTTTAAGCCGATGATGCGGGTAATGATCCCGCCGATAAATGGAATACCGAGATAAATGAAAACACTTTCGGCGATTTGGCCGATGGAGATATCGACCACCGCGCCTTTAAGCCCCAGCCACTGCGGCACGACCGTAATAAAGATATAGGCATAAACAGAGAAAAACAGGACCTGGAAAATCGAATTAAAAGCCACCAGTCCGGCACAGTACTCCCGGTCTCCGGCAGCCAGATCATTCCATACAATGACCATGGCGATGCAGCGTGCCAGACCGATGAGAATCAACCCCACCATGTATTCATGCTGGCCGGATAAGAAGGTGATCGCCAGCAAAAACATCAAGATCGGTCCGATTATCCAGTTTTGAACCAAAGACAGCGATAACACTTTCAGATTTCTAAACACCTGGCCCAGTTGTTCGTATTTGACTTTGGCCAGCGGCGGATACATCATCAGAATCAAGCCGATGGCAATCGGAATATTCGTTGTTCCTACCTGAAAGTGGTTGATAATACTTCGGATTTCAGGATAGAGATAACCGCCGCCAACACCGGCAAACATGGCCAGAAATATCCAAAGCGTTAAAAAGCGATCGAGAAATGAAAGTTGTTTCACAGAAGCATCTGCCATGAGCCCTCTCCATATATCAGGTATTATTAAGCTTAGAATGAAAATCTGCGATCCGGTTTCTAATCAAACGAAGCCTTACTGAATTATCTAACCCGAAGATTGAATTTGCTATTCAATCAACCATGCCGCTATCTCTTCTTTTGACGGAATTTTGCCAACACATTTGACATCGCCATCGATTACAACTGCAGGGGTGCCGAAAACGCCGTAGCCGGCAATTTCCATTGCGTCGGTTACTTTCTCGATATTGGCTTCAATGCCGTACTCAGCGACGGCTTCTTTTACATGCGCCGCTGTCTGTTTACATCGGGCACAGCCAGGCCCTAATACTTTAATCTCCATTTTTTATTCTTGTAGAATCAGATAGGTTTTCATTTACATTTATTGATGCTTTGCAACAGCGTCGCTTAACAATTCCTTGAGTTGTGATTTTTTGGGCATCGCGCCGACGGCTTTGACCTTGCCGTTGATAACCAGAGCAGGTGTAACCGTTACGCCATAATTTGCGATTTCAACCGGATCGGTGACATGTTCGATGTCGGCGGCAAGCTCCATTTCAGTCATTACCGCCATCAGATCCTGTTCCAGGTCGTCACAACAGGGACAACCGCCGCCCAACACCTTGACTTCCAATCCCTCTATTTTATCGCGCGCATAAGGCTGCCCGACAAATTTTTTGAATTCCCGCAAAAAAGCCTGTTTATAATCGTCCAGGTTATTCTTCGGTATATAATTAAATTTAGACAACCGCCGGATCAGTTC
>WOR8_10009450_pt1 | contig 12256 bp, 11 predicted proteins | sample DeeMarSeWOR38_10_FD_19890 | JGI IMG/M metagenome (IMG submission 19890) | reverse complement strand
GCCTGTCCACAGCTCGATTTCCACCTTTGGTCGGCCGCACCGACCAGAAGAGCACTACGCTTCCGCTGCGCGTTCGAGCGCAGTGAGACTGCGGGCGGTCACCACGCGGCGCAGGGCATCCTCCCAGTGGGTGTCGATAGCAAGACCACGAATGGAAGCCGCTGGCCAAACCGCTTCTCCCATCAGGGTTGCTTCCATAACCCCCTGATCTTTGGTCCTTAACGAGTCAATTTATCCAATTGCTGGTACGCTAACGGCAAACACCGCGGCAGCTGGAGACATCCCCGGCCGACCAGATCTGTTCTTTTTAAGCTAGCTTTTTAGTTTCGCGACAGTGCCAGCACGGCCGGAGTGATCAGCGGGTGGGTACGCATAGGGGCGACACCGCCGCGCAGTGTCGGGGCACGGCAGTCAAGTGATGGCTTGCAGAGTCGAGGGGAACTGCTCGGCCGCCTCTTCGAAAGCAAAGAACAGCTCATTCTCGTCCAGGCCGACCACATCCAGCAGCACGTTTGACAGCTGCGGTACCGAGTGGGGAAGCCCCATGAAATTTCCCTGGCCGGATTCGTTTACCAGATGACCGGCAAGGTGCAGGATATGCGCCTCGATTGCGGCCTTTTCGGCCCTCTCCGGTTCATGATGCCAGGTTACGGCTTCTACCAGTTCTGCAGGCAAACGCCAGCGATCCATCAGTTCGCCCCCGACACTGGCGTGCGTGAACTGGAAGCGCTCGAGTTCGGCCTGATACAACACTTCTTCGTCGCCTTGCGCGACCAAAAGAATGTCGCGCATCGCCTCCGGGCGCTGGTGGTAGAGCACCAGACTGCCAATATCGTGCATCAGACCTGCGACGAACAGTCGCTCCGGGTGCAGCACACGCGCGCGTACCGCCAACGCCCGTGCCAGCAATCCAGTGTAGACACTGTGGTGCCAGAAGGTGTCCATTTTTACCAGATCATTCGGAATGTTACTGAAGGTCTGAACCGCGGAAACCGAGAGAACAAGCTGGTACAGCTCCGTTGTTCCTATCACCGTCACGGCGCGGCTAATGGTATCAATCTTGCAACTGAAGCTGTAGAAAGCGCTGTTGGCGATACGCAACAGCCTGGCCGTCAAGTTCGGATCGACCCCCACCACAGCGGCAATCTCGCGGGTCCCCGTCATCGGTGAATGAAGCAACTCGAACACACGCATGCATACGTCAGGCGGCGACACCAATCCCTCGACGTCGTCAAGGAGGGTTATTACCACGTCCTGTTTCGGCTGACTGGCCAGTGAGCTGTTTTGACTGATCATAATCGTACCAAACGATTCACGTTCCCTATTCTAACGACGCGCTGTACGGAAACTGGAGAACCACGTCCGGTGGGTTTTGCCGACAGTTTCACACAAACAGTAACTCGAGTGTGTTATCCCTTTACGCCAGACGCTAACGTCATATCACTGCCACCATACCGGGTGCCCCCAAATGTCAGACTCAGTAAAGAAAAACGTCGTCAGCATAGAGGCCTACGAGCAGACGCGCCGCAGCCCCATAGACGGCCCCGGCGCGGACTCATTGCGGGAAGCCGGCCGACTCACGACTGAGAGGCTGAAAGCGCTCCTGGAGCGCATGATGGACAGGGTCGACGACGCGCTGTTCGAACGTGCCGAAAAAGCCGAGAACAACATGCTGCAGACGCGCTACTTCGATGCCATGCGCGAGCTACGCATTATCCGCAGCGACATCAGCGAAGACTTCATTGCCCTGTTTACCACCTGGTTCAATGAGGGAATGCCGCGCAGCATGGAAACTGGAGGACTCGACCTTGACTGGGACAGCCCTGCCATGGGGCTGGTCGAAAGCGACGATCTGGAGGAACAGCTGGCTATCACCAACCTGGTGAACAAGATCCGAGGCAACTGTAAGCAGAGTCTGTTTGCCCTGGACAAACGTGTCGGCTTCCTACTGCGCGATCCAGACCTGGAACGCTGGCAGAACCCTCTCGGTCCGGAAGCCATTTGCCACGCTTTCCGCGACGCAGCCAAACGCATCGAGTCGGGGCTAGAGATTCGACTGGTCATCTTCAAGTTGTTCGACCACTACGTGGCGAGCCATCTGGACGCCACATACAAAGAGGTCAATCAGCACCTGGTCAAGCTGGGCGTCTTACCCGAGATTAGAGCCTCGGTACTAAGATCCGCAGCGGCGCCCGGCAGGCCTTCGCAAACCCCGGGGTGGCCCAGCCCTGCTTCAACAGCAGGTTCTGCATCGGATTACATGTCGCCACCCATGGCTCCAGGCGTGACCCCCTGCTACAGAAATACCCCCCAGGTGCCCGATGCGGCTTCGGTCCCGATGGCGGCGGGTATCGAGTCACACCATCAGATGCGTCGCCAGGTTCCAGATGCGGCGTCGGTCGCCATGGCCACCGGCATCCACAGTAGCCAACCTGGCTACAGTTCGATCACAGCGTCGATTAGCGCTCTGACCTTTCTGCAACACGGAGAGGTTCCGGGCGCTGAGTTCGGCGCCGTTTTGATCGACCCTGCCGAGATAGCGTCGGGCCATCTGAATATCCTGCATGGCATCAAACAGTCCGAACTGGCTCAGAACCTGGGCAGGACCGGCGACATGACTATCGGCATTGTCGCCATGCTGTTTGACTACATCCTCGAAGACAAAAACATTCCGCATGCGATGCGTGCCATGATCGGCCGCTTGCAGATCCCGGTTCTCAAGGTTGCCTTGCTTGACAACGAGTTCTTCGCCCGAAAATCGCATCCCGCCCGCCTGCTGCTCAACCGGCTCGCGTCTACCGCCATGGGCTGGAATGAGCAAGCCGGCGAACAGGATCCGATATACCTGCAAATTGAGGCGACGGTTCAGACCATACTGGATCGTTTCGAAGACGACATCAGCCTGTTCGCCACCTTACTCGAGGAACTCGAGGAGTTCGTTCACGGCATGGAACGGCAGGCTGAACTCAGGGCGGAGCGTTTCGCGCGGGTCATGGAGGGCCAGGAACGCCTGGAAGTGGCGAAGTCCACCACCATGGATGAAATCGAACCACGCATCAGCGGCGATGACAACCTGGATTTCGTGCGCGAGTTCGTCGCAACGCACTGGAAGACCCTCCTGTTTGTTACCTGCGCGCGCCAGGGCAAGGACAGCGATGCCTGGAATCAAGCCGTTACAACCATGGATGAACTCATCTGGAGCGTGAAGCCCAAGCGCACGCCGGAACAACGGCAGCAACTTGTAGCTATGCAGCCTCGCCTGCTGAACAGCCTCCGCCTCGGCATGGAGCGCCTCTCGATTCCGCCTACAGAGCGGGATGACTTCATCGCAAAACTGGTTCGCGCACACGGGCGCACTGCCGTAACAGGCGACCGCGATGAGCAAACAACGACCGGTGATCGCGAAACAGAGCGAAGCAACAGCGTCGAAGCCGTTGTTGAGATTCAGAAGCACGCGCGCGTCAATGCCAAGTCGGAAACCAAAAAGGACGCCGACGCCAGTGTCGCCGACGATCCACACACGGCGGCTGCACGGCAGCTGGCTGTTGGTGCCTGGCTGGAGTTCCTCGACGGTGAGGGGCACTCGAAGCGGGCCAAGCTGAGCTGGGTGAGCCCCATCACCGGAACCTTGCTGTTTACCGACAGGGAGGGTCTGAAGGCGGGGAACTACAGCCTCGACGAAATCGCGCAATTGTTCCGTAGCACACATGCCCGGGTTTTGAATGCTGCACCGCTTATGGACCGCGCCGTGAGCACGGTACTCAAGGGCTACAAGAACCAGTGATACCGTCAGGGAGACGACGCCGGTACGGGCCGCAGTGCGACCTGCGTATGCCAAAATAACAGGCGATCAACGCGCAACACGCACATAAACCGACAGCAGCCCGATAAGTAACGGCTGATGCGCAAGGTAGATCCACAAGCTGCGTTGGCCCGAGAACGCCAATATGCGCACCAGCCTGCTGTCACGCAGACTGTGCTCCAGTCGGGCAATCCAAGGCATTAGCAGCATTCTCCTGCCCACAAACAGCCCTACCAGTACCACGCCAAACCAGGGTAGCAGCGGCACATAGTCCTCTGTGGCAGGTTTGTGGGTCATGAGCCCGATCCAGCGCCGGCCAGGCTGATCAAACCAGGGAAACGCATTGTTACTGGCAAAAACAATGACCCCGATTCCGAATAGCAAATTCATCCAGTCGAAACGCAAGAACAACAATCCCAGCACGCTCGCCACAGCAATGAAATGCAGCACACCGAAAAAAACAAATCGCGCCCCAAAGACCCACCAGGTCGACAGGCTGATCGCCAGCGCGCTAAGCACCAGCAGCGCCAAGCGTTTCAAGTACCGTTTCCGGTCGAGCCCGCTCCGGGCTGCCAGGGCCAGACTGACGCCGACCAGGCCGAGAAACGCAGTCAGGATGAAAGTGCGCATGTGAAGCCAGAACGGGTCACGATAGAAATCGAAGTTGGCCAGTTCGAAATACGCCAGGTCAAAACAGAAATGAAACACGACCATCAGGACAATGGCGACACCACGCAGGGCATCGACCAAAAGGTAACGCGTGTTTCCGGGCTGGATTTCGGGCATACAGCGACGATTGACCTAGGCGACGCACAAAGCTTTAGGGGTCCAGATCCCGGCAGCAACGACGCACACGAAGGCACAGCGCCGATAAAGACCCGACTCCCGGCGGCCCGGTCGGATATGGCGGAGAGGGAGGGATTCGAACCCTCGGAACCCGCGAGGGTTCACTTGATTTCGAGTCAAGCCCGTTCGGCCAGCTCCGGCACCTCTCCGAGATCAACTTCTCTTTCAATATCAGAGGAAAAGTCCACTGCAGCGGACCTTCCATAGCACCAGAGGTATTGTAACCCATGCGCCCCCATGAAGGCTAAAAATTACCCTTGCCGGCCCGCTAACGTAGGTTAGGCGATCTCGCTGTCCGTATTTACAATTGCCCCATGCGCCTGTTCCTTATATCGCTCGCGTTGCTGATCTCCGGCTGTGATCTGTTTCCACAGTCACACCTGCAGCGTGTGCAGGAAAAGGGCATCCTTCAGGTACTCACGCGCAACAGTGCCACCACCTATTACGAAGGCCCGTTTGGACCAACCGGACTCGAGTACGACCTGGCTGCCGGGTTTGCGGAATTTCTGGGCGTCAGACTGAGGATAGAAACACCCGATACCCTGTCACGTATCCTAGTTGAAATACAAGGGGGCAACGCTGACCTCGCTGCAGCAGGCCTAACCGTTACCGAGGAGCGCAAGGCCTACATAAACTTCGGGCCCAGCTACCAGCGCATCACACCCCAACTGGTATACCGTGTCGGCACCGCGTCGCCGCGCAACCTCGATGAGCTGAACGGCAACCTTGAAGTGGTCGCGAAAAGCAGTCATGCGGAGAGGTTGACCTCACTTCAGGATGAATACCCGAACCTGACCTTTGAGGAAAACAGCGAACTGGAAAGCCAGCAGCTTCTCGATCTGGTATGGGAACAGCTGGTCGATTACACCGTGGCAGATTCGAACGAAGTCGCCATCATCCGACGTTTCTACCCAGAACTGCGGGTCGCATTTGATATCAGCACTCCGGTGCCGCTGGCCTGGGCATTCCCCCCTGGCGAGGACCGCAGCCTGATCGATAAAGCAGAAGAGTATTTCGCCGCATTGCAGGAATCCGGCGAACTCGAGCAACTATTGGAACACTATTACGGCTATGTCTCCGATTTCGACTACGTCGGTACGCGCCGTTACATGAGGCACATCGAGCAACGCCTGCCGAGCTACCGGACCTGGTTTCAGGACGCCGCGAAGCAGACCAATGAAGACTGGCGACTGCTGGCAGCTATCGGTTACCAGGAGTCACACTGGGATCCGGAAGCCGTGTCGCCCACCGGGGTACGTGGAATCATGATGCTGACCCAGAACACAATGCGACACATGGGCATTGAAGAAAGCCGTCTCGATGCACAGGCGAGCATCGACGGCGGAGCACGTTATTTCGCGCGCATCAAGAGCCGGATTCCCAAACGCATCAGGGAACCGGACCGCACATGGATGGCACTGGCCGCATACAACGTGGGATACGGACATCTCGAGGATGCCCGTATCCTGGCGCAGGACGGCGGCGCAAATCCGGACCGCTGGGCCGATGTGAAAAAATACCTGCCGCTGCTCAGCCAGAAAAAATGGTACAAGAAGACCCGCTATGGTTATGCAAGAGGCCGCGAGCCGGTCCGTTACGTGGAAAACATCAGGAGCTACTACGATATTCTGGTGTGGACCACGGACCGTGAAATCCCGCCCGTTCCGGCGTCACGGGCGCTTACCGTAAACTCGCCGGCACTCTGAGCCGTCAGGCAACCTGCACAGGTATTTCGTTGCGCTGCCGAACGATCCGGTTGCCCGCGTCCAGGTACACCAGGGTAGGCTGAAATTTCACCGCCTGCTGCTGGCCGAGTACCGCGTAGGTACAGATAATGATTCTGTCACCCGGGGCCGCTTTGTGGGCCGCCGCGCCATTGATGGAGATAATGCCAGACCCCTGCTCGGCACGGATCGCATAGGTGACGAAACGCTCGCCATTGGCAAGGTTGTAGACATGAATCTGCTCGTACTCACGAATACCCGCCGCCTTCAGCAAAGCGCTGTCAATGGCACACGAACCCTCATACTCCAGCTCGGAGTGGGTTACTCGCGCGTGGTGCAGCTTGGATTTGAGGAGAGTGATCTGCATCCGTGTTGATTCCTGCCGAAGCACAAGGCCGATATTATCCCAAGATCCGCAACTCCCTGCAAACTATAGGAACTGTAAGCTTTTACACCCGCACATTGTCAATCAGGCGCGCCATTCCCAGGCGCGCAGCCGCCAGCACCACCCGCGGGCTTTCCGCGCTGGCGGGCACTTGCAGGGTCAGCGCATCCCGGATCGCGACGTAGTCGGGCTCAAACCCGGCACTCCGCAGGGTTTGCACGGCGTCGGATTCCAGCTCTGCAAGGGATGCCTCGCCGTTGCGCAGTCGGCCCGCGACCTCACACAGTGTTCGGTACAGCAGCGGCGCTCGCTGGCGCTCCCCGGCGGTCAGATACTGGTTGCGCGAACTCATTGCCAGGCCGTCCGGCTCGCGTACCGTGGCAACCGCGGCGATTTCGATCGGCCAACCGAGGTCTTCCACCATCCGTCCGATAACCGCCAGTTGCTGGAAATCTTTCTCCCCGAACACCGCGACGTCTGGCTGTACCAGATTGAACAGCCGCGCCACCACCGTTGCTACCCCGGCGAAGTGGCCGGGCCGGAAATCAGCACATAGACCCTGACTCACTTGCGGCACCTCGATACGAGTGGTCTCCGTCGATCCGTGTGGATAGATCGTCTCGATACCAGGCGCGAACAGCAAATCGACGTCTTCGGCGACCAGCTTCTCGCAGTCTTGTTCAAAGGTTCGCGGATAGCTGTTGAAGTCTTCTCCGGGACCAAACTGCATCGGATTGACAAACACGCTGACTACCACCCGGCGCGCAGCGCTGCGCGCATGGCGCACCAGTTGCAGATGCCCTTGATGCAGATTCCCCATGGTGGGCACAAAACCGATGCGCTCACCCGCTCCGCGCCACGCTGCGACTTGAGCGCGCAGTTGCGCAATCTCCGTCACCCTCATCATCACGCGAAACTGTGTTCCGGCCTGGGAAACTCCTCGGCCCGAACCGCGTCCACGAACGCTCGCAGGGCCTGCGGTATGTCGTCCGCATCCTCCAGGAAGTTATGCGAGAAGCGAGGGCGTTTCCCCGGTGTAATGCCCAGCAGGTCGTACAACACCAGCACCTGTCCGTCACAATGCGGGCCCGCACCTATGCCTATGGTCGGAATACGTAGGCGTGCGCTGACCTGCCGTGCCAGATCGCTGGGGATACATTCCAGCACCAGCAGCGAAGCCCCGGCCGCTTCCAGTAGCCGCGCTTCCTCCACCAGTTTCGCGGCCGATTCACTGTCGCGGCCCTGAACGCGGTAGCCACCCAGCTGGTGCACCGACTGCGGGGTCAATCCCAGATGCGCACACACCGGTATGCCGTGAGCGGTTAACGCCTGTACAGCGTCGGCGACTACCCGCCCGCCTTCCAGCTTCACCATGTGCGCTCCGCCTTCTCGCATCAGGCGGGCGGCGTTACCCAGTGCCTGGGCCACGCTGGCATAGCTCATAAACGGTAGATCCACGATACGCAGCGCCCGCTGGCCGCCGCGCGCGACACAGGCAGCGTGATAGATCATGTCCTGTACGGTAACCGCCAGCGTCGATTCCTGTCCCTGAATCACCATACCAAGCGAATCACCCACCAGGACCGCGTCGACACCGGCCGCTTCGAGAAGCCGGGTAAAACTGGCGTCATAGCTGGTCACACAGACGATCTTTTCACCCCGCTGCTTCATGCGCACAAGCGTCGCGCAGCTCACCGGCACAGCGTCAGGCATGCTTTTCCCCCGATTGCGACACCTGCAACGCGTCGGGCATCGGGTTGAAAAAATGGCGCCCGCTCTTGACCAGAGATATCTGCTCCAGAAGGGCCTGATAGTCGGATTCATTCGCCACCAGGTTGATCTCGGCTGCATTCACGATCAGCAGCGGCGCTTCGTCGTAGAAGTGAAAAAACTGTGTATACGCATCGCACAAGGACTTGAGATAGTTCAGCTCGATGCCCCGTTCATAGCCGATCCCGCGCCTATTGATGCGCTTTATCAGCACTTCCACCGGCGCCTGCAGGTAGATCACAAGATCGGGTTTCGGCACATCGATAGTCAGATAGGAATACACTTGCTCGTACAGCTTGTACTCCTCGTTATCGAGCGTGAGCCGTGCGAACAGGCGATCCTTGTCCATGAGAAAATCCGCTACACGCACCGGTTCGAACATGTCACCCTGGCGCAACTCCTGCAGTTGCTGAGCCCGCTGTAACAGGAAGAACAACTGTGTCTGCAGCGCTACCGCGCGGGGATTGCGGTAGAAGCGTTGCAGAAATGGATTGTCCGCCGCCCCCTCCAGCATGAGTTCGCTGCCGAACGTTTCCGCCAGTCTGCGCGCCAGACTGGTTTTTCCGACACCGATCGGACCCTCAACGACAATGAAACCGGGATTCTGCATGTGCATTCCCGCCCCTAAGCAACCGGCTGCGCCGCTGCATCCAGACGCACCAGGCGCCCCTTCGGACACGCGGCCAGCAGCTCAGCCACACTACCCAGGCCGGGAATCTCGAGCTGACTGTCGAGTTCGGCAAGCGGGTGTAAAACGAAGTTGCGCCTTGCGATACCTGGATGAGGAATCCGTAAGCGCGGGCCCGCGATCTGCCGCTCGCCGTACAGCAGGATATCCAGATCGAGAGTTCTGGCCCCCCAGCGGCGGGTGCGCTGACGCCCATGGCCCTGCTCAATCGCCTGTAGACCGTCCAGCAGCGCTTCGGGCGACAGCGCGGTACGCAGACGCACCACGGCATTCACATAGTCAGGCTGATCCGACGGCCCCATCGGTTCGCTTTCGTATAGCGAAGACCGCGCCTCCACTTGCGTGCCAGGCAATTCTGCCAGCTCGTTCATGCCCGCTGCCAGCTGCCCATGGGGGTCGTTGAGATTACTGCCCAGCCCGACATAGACCATTGTGCTAGCCATCGGATTTCGCCGCCGACCTGCGTTTCCTCGGCCGACGCCGGCGCTTCGCGGGCGCCCCCGATTCCGTCAGTGTGGCCCGCTCATCAGGATTCAGCGCTTGAAACTGGGTCCACCAGTCGACCAGATCCGAGGGCGCCTCACCGACTTCGCTGCGCAACAACAGAAAATCATACGCAGCGCGAAAACGCGGATGCTCTACCATGCGATACGGGGCCCGACCGCGGCGGCGCTCCAGGCGCGGCTGCAGCATCCAGATCTCGCGCATGGGCAGACTGAAACGCTTAGGCAGCGAGGTAAAGCCCTGCTGCTCGCTGGTGACCTGATTGCCGGCGATCTGTGCCGCCTCCAACCCGCTGGCGCCCTGTTGCTGCAGTTCCTGCATGCGCAAACGCACCGGTTCCCACAATAGCGCGGCATACAGAAAAGCGGGAGTTACCGGTTTGTCCTCCGTCAGCCGCGTATCAGTATTTTCCAGGGCACGGGCGACAAAGGTAATCGGGAACCCCTGTTCCTCGTGACTCAACACCTCGTCGGTCAGCGGAAAAAGATAGCGAAACAAATCATAATGGCGCAGCAGTTCGAAGCTGGCCAGAGCGCAGCCACCCAGAAACAGCTTTGTCACCTCCTCGAACAGGCGCGCCGCAGGAATGTCCTCCAGCAGATGACCGAGTTCGTACAGCGGAGCTTCACTGTCGGGGTGAATCCGAAATCCAAGCTTGGCCGCAAAACGCACTGCGCGCAGCATACGCACCGGATCCTCACGGTAGCGCTGTGCGGGTTCACCGACCAAGCGCAGGGTGCCGGCTTTCAGGTCTTCAAGCCCGCTGACATAGTCGACCACGGAAAAATCCCTGATGTCATAGTACAGCGCGTTGACAGTGAAATCACGCCGCCACGCATCCTCCTCCAGGGTCCCGAATACGTTGTCGCGCAGTATGCGGCCTTCGTCCGTATGCGCCACGTCACTGGTTGCCGCCGCCTCGGTAGCGGACCCGGCCCTGAATGTGGCTACCTCAATCACTTCGCGACCGAAGCGCACGTGGGCGAGACGAAAGCGCCGTCCGATCAGCCGGCAATTCCGGAACAGGTCCTTGATCTGCTCGGGGCGGGCATCCGTGCCGACGTCGAAATCCTTGGGCTCGCGACCCAGCAACAGGTCGCGCACGCCCCCCCCTACCAGGTAGCTCTGGAAGCCCGCGTCCTTGAGCCGGTAAAGCACTTTCAGCGCGCTGGAACTGATGTTGGCGCGCGAAATTGCGTGCTCGGACCGAGGGATAGTGACGGGTTGCAGGCTAGCAGGATCGATATCGCCTTGATTGATCACTCTATTTTCGCTTGTCCCTTGATGGCAGGCGGGTATAATATCATTGCACTGGTTTCCATTCAGTGTTCTTATCGCTCCCTTCGTCTAGCGGTTAGGACGCCGGCCTCTCACGCATTCAGTGTTCTTATCGCTCCCTTCGTCTAGCGGTTAGGACGCCGGCCTCTCACGCCGGTAACAGGGGTTCGATTCCCCTAGGGAGCGCCATATCAATCAATCACTTATAGGACTCCAGCTGTCTTTTAGGGGAAATATAGGGGAAATATTCAAGCCCCGATTCGCCCCAAAAACGCAAAAAATGGATTCCCTCTCACGGCGGCGCCACAAATATGGGGAAAGCCCGCTCGAGGCCAGATGCCATAAACTCAATGTGGTTTTAGGTCGACTAGGACAGCCCTTTGCGGCTCGGCATTAGAGACGGTCTCTTTGAGAGCCCCTAGGCCCGCTGGCCCGCGGCCCTAAAGCCCCTTGATTTCGGGTCCGCTTGCGGGCAAATGGATGGGACCCTTTTCAGAAGCGCGCAGATGGGACCCATTTCTTAAAGACTTGCCCAATTATCGGTAAGCCCCTGGCGGCCTGGCATGCCGCGACATGCTCTTTTTTGACTGCGAGCCAACCCTCCCACTTGCCCGCCGAGAGCCCCTCCTTAGAGTAAGACCTAACAGCCTGGGTATCCGATATTCTGAGCCGCGGTATTCCACCGCGAGGCACCGGCAGCAGCTACAAGTCCTAAAACGTGCGAAGAGCCATTGATCGCGCTGGGTTCCGATAGAGCCCCCTGCTCCCCCTACCTTCCTGGGGGCTAGCACAGTCACTCTGACAGCCGAACCCTTTGCCAGTTTGACTGCGGAAAATACTATGTGGCGATTTATGCCAAGAGCGAAGCGCCTCTCGCTAAGGCGGCTAGCAGCCCCCTCGCGCGCGAACAATAGGCATATCTCGGTCCGCCGCTTTTTCGCTGGCTTAAGAACATTCCCCGCGGGTCACAGTGACGGCGTCGAGAGTCCAGTAAAGTCAACTAAAGCCCGGTAAAATCCGGTAAACAAGTGCCTGACACACCACATTCGCACTTCAGCCCTAGCCAAAACGAACCAGCTCCGTCCACACGAGACGCCCAGCAGTTTTCCAATCTTGCGGCGATCTCGGACTTTCGACCTCATCTCTCCAATGGACGATACCCCAGACCCCGGTCACCCGGCGGGCCGATACGACGGGTCGCCCCCTGGGGACCCGCACACGAATCCCAAACTACTGCCGCCGGGGAGGCGCCAGAAAGG
>WOR8_10007329_pt1 | contig 12257 bp, 17 predicted proteins | sample DeeMarSeWOR38_10_FD_19890 | JGI IMG/M metagenome (IMG submission 19890) | reverse complement strand
TTAACAAAGACGGCACCCCGGTTCATTGGATTCTGCGAGCATCTCCGATTAAAAATGCGAAGGGTGAAATTGTTGCCGCCATCGAGATGAGCTTAGATATTACAGAGCGCAAACAGCTTGAGAACAAACTGGAAGAGTCTGAGAAGAAATATCACGAAATCTTCAACAATATGCCAAACCCCGTTTTTGTATTGGACCTGGCGTCATTGAAGATACTCGACTGCAATGAGAGTGTAAAACCTGTGTACGGATTTGATAAAGATGAAGTCATAAATAGATCCTTTTTGGATCTCTTCATCGGAAAAGACCGTGATGAATATGCGTCAAAGCTAAAAACCGTTTCCGTGATCAACCAGGCAAAACAGCAGAACAAAAATGGGAAGACACTTTTCGTGACCATCAGAATTTCGCCTTCGGATTATTCGGGCAAAAAGGTGCTTCTCGTGAGCACCAGCGATATCACCAAACGGCTCGAAACCGAGCAGCAGTTAATCCAGGCCAGCAAAATGGCAACTTTAGGAGAGATGGCCACCGGAGTTGCCCACGAGCTCAATCAGCCGCTTTCGGTGATTAAAACCGCCAGCAGTTTTTCCATAAAAAAAATAAATAAAAACGAGCCGATCGAAGCGGAAATCTTGTTCAACATTCTGGCAAAGATCGACAGTAATGTGGATCGAGCGACAAAAATAATTAACCATATGCGGCAATTTGCGCGTAAATCTGAAATGGATTTGGAGAAAGTCCAGATCAACGACATTCTCGAAAGGGCTTTTGAGATTTTCAGCCAACAGCTTAAGTTAAGAGGGATTGAAGTCATCTGGTCCATCGACAAGAAATTACCGAAGATCAATGCGGATCCCGGTCGCATGGAGCAGGTGTTTATCAACCTTTTATTGAATGCCAGAGACGCGATTGAGGATAGATGGGGTAATCAAGAGCCGCAATCGAGTGAAAAAAAGATTATTCTAAAAACAGCCTGTGATGGGCACAACGTCATCTGTGAGGTCTGTGATACCGGCATAGGGATTTCGGAATCTATTTCAGATAAAATTTTTGAACCTTTTTTCACGACAAAGGAAGTCGGCATGGGCACGGGGCTGGGGTTATCCATCAGTTATGGGATCGTGAAAGATTGCGGTGGTAGTATACGGGTAGTTCCCAACCCGATGATGAAAAGGATGTTCGCGAGGTTCTGCTCTTACCCTTGTCGGATTTCGGATACCATATTTTCGAAGCCGAAAATGGAGAGGAAGCTTTGTGCCTTTTTAAGGAAGTCCAGCCGCCGATCGTTATGACTGATATCAAAATGCCGGGGATTGATGGCATCGAGCTGTTGCGAAAGATAAAACATGAAAATCCGGAGACCGAAGTCATTATGATCACAGGACATGGGGATATGGATCTGGCAATTAAAAGTCTTAAATATGAAGCTACAGATTTTATCACGAAACCAATTAATGTCGATGCTCTGGAAATCGCACTCCAAAGGGCTATGGATCGAATTATTACCCGACAAAAGCTACGCGAGTATACCGAAAACCTTGAGCAGCTTATACGCGAGAAAACCGAGTTGCAGAACCATTTATCTTCACTAGGATTGATGATTGGATCCATATCTCATGGAATAAAAGGACTGTTGACCGGATTAGATGGCGGAATGTATTTGCTGGACTCCGGTTTTTCAAAAAAAGACAAAGACCAGACTGAAGAGGGTTGGGAAATCGTAAAGTCGACGGTCGAACGAATCCGCAAGATGGTTATGGACATCCTTTTTTATACCAAGGAAAGAAATCTCAAATTGGAGCGCATTGATATCCGAAAGTTTGTCGAAGAGGTGGTCAAAGAACTTGAACCGAAAATGAGAAGTCAAAACATTAAATTCATAAAGAATTTCGATTCTGATCTCGCAGAGCTCGAAGTTGACGCAACCTATGTCCATTCTGCCCTGATTAATATCATTGAAAATGCAATAGACGCCTGCAGCCAAGACCAAACAAAAAAATCGTCTGAAATTGTTTTCAGTGCCAAAGCGTACAAAAAATGCGTCATCTTTGAAATTTCGGATAACGGCATTGGCATGGATAGTGAAACTCAGGAAAGAATTTTTACACCATTTTTTTCATCCAAAGGGAGAAAAGGAACAGGCCTTGGGCTTTTTGTCTCCAACACCATCATCCAGCAGCATGGTGGTGTCATCAATGTGAAATCCATCTCCGGTCAAGGTTCTGTTTTTCAGGTAAAAATTCCGAAACAGGAGGGATAATGAGAACTTTCGACGATTTAATTAAAGAAGTGCAAAACCCCGGACTTTGTCATCGTTGTGGTGCTTGTGTCGCCTTTTGTGCAGCCATTAACTACGGGGCTTTAGAGTTAGATTCAGAAGGGCAACCAAGATATGCGGATAGAGATCGATGCATCGAGGGTGGGCTGTGCTATGTAATCTGCCCGGCGATCGACGAGTTAAAAGAAGAAACAAAAAGGAGTGTGGATTGGACCGCACCTATGGGGCGGGTTTCAGATATCCGTATTGCGCGGGCGAAAGATCCGGCTATCCGCAACACAGCTACGGATGGGGGCGCTGTCACCGCACTACTGGTTTATTTATTTCAAAGGCGTCAGATAGATGCCGCTGTCGTGACAAAGCCTGCCGGGCCATTCAAGCGTGAATCGTTTTTAGCCGCAACTGAGGAGGATATTCGCAGTTCAGCCGGATCTTTCTTTGATATCTCATATGGCATGAAAAGCTTAAGCGACCATTACTCAACCTATTCCCAGATCGGTGCATTTCATTCTAAGATCAAAAATGGATTTCATCGTGTTGCGTTTGTCGGCACTCCCTGCCAGATACAGGCCATTCGCAAAATGCAAGCGATCAATATCTTCCCGTCGGATGCCGTTAAGTTATGTTTGGGGCTGCTGTGTTCGGGAAACTTCATCTTTGGAGAAAAACAACGGCGCATGGTTGCCCAAATTGGCAATTTTCAATGGGAGCGTGTCAATAAAATTAATATCAAAGAAAAGCTGATGGTTCATTTAAAAGGCGGTGAAGTGAGAACAATAAAGCTAAGTGATCTTAACTTCATGAAGCGGTTTCCCTGTAATTTCTGTGATGACTTTTCGGCCGAGTATGCCGATATCTCATTTGGCGGGCTGGGCGCAGATGAGGGGTGGACCACCGTTATTATACGCTCCCCGATAGGAAGAAAATTTTTTTCATCGGCTAAGTCCAAAGCAATTGAAGAAAACGAGGAGGGCTGCCATCTGTATCATGCTAATAAGGCTCTCAAAAGGGTCAGGCATTGGTCGGATAAGAAGAAAACAATGGCCCGTGAAAGTCGAAAAACGCTGGGTAGTAAATTTCCAGGCCTGAAGCTGAAAGATTGTTCTTTTTAAAGGAAGAATAAAAATGGCAAAGATGCAAAAATACATGGTGGTTCACAGAGACACCTCTATTCCTTGGGAAAAAGTTGAAGAAAATTGGGCAAAACTCACCAATGTCGGAAATGCAATATGGGTGCAAACCTATTTTAATAAAGAAAAAGGCGTGCGATATTGCGTGTGGATAGCTCCAGACGAAAACGTGTTGAAAGCGATCTTTTCGAATTTGGATATTTCCTGGGAGTCTCTTATAGAGGTCGAAAAAACAGATCCAGATCTCTGGGATCAGAAGAAAGGGTAAGAATATTTAGAAGCAGAAGGGTCTGACTACTGTAAAGTCAAGTTTTGTTCAAAACACTTTAACGTAATATTTAAGCAGGGATTCAATGGAGAAACCCCTCAAAATGTGCATATCTTGCTCCTGACAGGAGATAAATCGTCCTGTTTGGAGGTTAAGTATTCGTTTGTCTTTCTTTCCAATGAATTCCTCTTGTCAGGAGACACTATGATTGATTCAGACACGGTGAGATACTGAAATTATTTATTAACATCTCACTTAAGGAGGGTCTGGCATGAAAAAAATGTTAACATACATGATCGTCCACAATGATCCTAACATTTCATGGGAAAAGGTGGAAGAAAACTGGGCAAAACTCGCAAATGTCGAAAAGTGTACATGGGTGCGGACTTGTTTTAATAAAGATAAAGGGCTGCGCTATTGTGTGTGGTTGGCTCCCGATGAGAGCACATTAAAATCTGTTTTTCAGGATCTTAGGATTTCTTATGAATCGATAGTAGAAGTTGAAGAAACGGTTCCAGATCTGTGGGGCAAGAAATGGGAAAAGCACCTTGCTGCAGAAGAAACGGCGAGCACACGGGGATTTTAATAAAAATTCCCTAATTTGAATGTTAATTTATATCCTAGGTTGCGAATACTGGAGGCAGGGTCAGCAATGGCCCTGCCTATTTTATCTTTAATCAACATCCAAGCTGGCCGGATTACAGCCTGCATCCCCACCGGATTGATCTGGAAATAAGACCGCCGCAGGTTGCCATCCCTCTGCTTCCTTTTCAAAAATGCTTGACAACCCATTTGGAAACGCTTAGGTTTGTTATGAGCATATGCCAATAATATAGAAGCCACTATATTCCCCAATATCGATAATATTAATTACTTATTTGCATCCGTAAAACGAAATTAAAGAGAATGCAAATCATGAGAATTGCAATAACCTCGTTTGGCAAGGAATTAGATTTTAAAGATTGAATTTTTGGAGGAATCGCATGCCTTTGTTTGATTATCTCTGTGAGAAATGTGGAAGCGTTAATGAACTACTGATGAAGGCGACGTCTGAGCGACCGCACTGTAATTTTTGTGGCAGTCAAGAACTTAAAAAGCTCATTTCGGCTCATTCATCATTATCCGGAGTATCTCTAAAGCGTTTGCCCGGAGCGGGTGACACAGGCTGCTGTGGGTCCAAGCTCGATCAGGCCGCCTGCGAGGGGCCCGGAAGCTGCTGTGGGAAAAGCCATTAGATCATTTGCTTTTAATAATTGGCAGCCAGCATATCGACTTTAGGGTTATCAAAAATGAAAAATGCTGCCCCGGGCAGCTGGGTAAGCAACCGCAGAGGAACACAACGGTGCAAAAGGAATTTGATTTCTGGCAAGAACATTCCATGTGTTATCTGGAAATGGCGTTTCGTAATGATAGGCGGGGAATCATTGCAAATCCGGATGGATATGGAAAAAGAACTGGAGAATGCGCTGACACGGTCGAAATATATTTAGCGGTTCGTGACGATCGCATTCAATCGGTATCGTATGAAACCAATGGATGCATGAATACCAACGCCTGTGCGAATACGGTAGCGGAATTGATTGAAGGCAAGGATGTAGCATCCGCCTGGGAGCTAACCCCTGATGATGTGATCAATTACCTGGAAACCTTACCTTCAGAAAATGTCCATTGCGCCGAACTTGCCGTCGGGGCTCTGTATCTGGCGCTACAAAATTTTCAGAAATTCAAGCGCGATCCGTGGAAGAAGCTGTATGAAAGCAGATGACGGTTTCGCATGTTTAAGTGGGTTGTAAAAATATATTTGATTGAGAACCATACAGGGAAGGTGTCGAAATTAAGAAAAAAATAAGGAGTGGTAAGTTGCCGCTCCTTATTTTTGTGGCGTCATAAATCGCTTTCTACCCCTGCCACCCACTTAAGATTCTTCAGCGGATTTTTTGTCCAGGGCATCGATGCGTGCGTTGATTGCATCGAGTGACTTTTTTAAGTAATCCGCCTCGGCTTTCAACATGTCCATTTCATCGGCTGCGCCCGCCGAATGCACCGGATCCGCCACAGGTGGGTACCTTTTCCATCCGTACCCCCTGCCATAGCCGCGCTGCAGGCCTGCACCGGGACCAAATCCGCCTCTGAAACCGCGTCTCAACCCCAGACCGCGACCATACCCGTAGCCTCCGGTGTAGGTGGGAATGGTTCCGGGGCTAGCCGGGTTACAGCGCCCTCTGATCCCGCCGGTCATGGGACCGGCACCCGTGGGACCTGTTCGATCAAAACCGGGCATAGGATCACCTCCTTGCTGTATCGTTAATGCGTTAATTGGTTGAATGGTTGACTCGTTAATTGGTTACTGCTGCCTGCCGCGGCCTTTGCCCTGACCTCGGCCGCCACCTCTTCCTGATCTCTGGCCGCGACCCCTACCGCCCTTTCCTTGCGGTTTGGAAGTTCCGCCATCTCGGCCACATTTCCCCTGACCTTTTCCCGTTTTGGGACCCTGGCCCTGCGGTCCGTTTCGATCTCCTTGTGGCATATTTCTCACCTCCTCCTTAAGTAAAGTTATGGGTTAATTGTTATTCATTATTTGGATAAGCCAGATACGGCAAACGACAATACGGGCTGCAAATTGTTGCCGGCCATCGCTATGCGCCGAGCCGCCGTCGGCCTCTTCCACGACGCCCGCGGCCCATACCGCGGAATTCATATGTTCCTCCCTCGATTTTCAATGCTTTGCCGGTAACCAGGGCTTCAGCCACCATACTGCGGGCACTGGCGAGAATTCGACCGTATGTGTGGCGCGACACCTCCATCATATTGGCGGCGGTTTCCTGATCCAGGTGCTCAAAATCACTCAGCCGGATGGCCTCCAGTTCCTCCACGGACATAAACACCTCTCCGCTGATGTTCATGCCATGGGGGACAAAGGCAGCGATAGCGGGATATCCGGATACGAATCTGGTCTTTTTGGGTCGTGGCATCGAAATAAATCTCCTATTATGCTCTTTTGAGCATAATATAAACCCAATAAAATAGTAAGTCAAGAAAAAATATGCTCATAAGAGCAAAATTATTAGTCAGGGATCATGAGGTTTTGATTGGCCGGCTGTAACGGGAAGTAAACTCGCGGATTATGGGTTTATTTATGCACCTTCATTTCTGCCCGGCTTAAATGACAATACTTTTTTTAGATCGATGTTATATTTTTTCATGCGGTTCCAGACGGTCACACGGTTGATGCCTAAAAGCCGGGCAGCCTGGGTTTGATTTCCATTTGTTTTCCGCGGGGCTTCTATCAGCGCCTTTTTTTCGGCATTTTCCGCAGAATGAGATGCTAATTGCTGTGTTTTTAGCGGGTCAACATGTCCATTAGATTCATTGCGCTGTCGATTCAATTGGGTTGACACCCATTTGGTCCGCGCAATGTTAGGGGGCAGTTGATCAAGATCGATCAATCCGTCTTCAGCAATCACAAAGGCAAATTCCAAAGCGCTTTTTAATTCTCTGACGTTTCCCGGCCAGCGATAATCCATAAATCGTTCCATTGCAACAGCGGTCAATCCGGTGATTTTCTTGCCAGTTACCAGTTGAAAACGGCGGATGAAGGTGTGGACCAGAAGTGGTATGTCCTCGATACGATCCCGTAATGGCGGCAGGAAAATCGGATGACGATCTTCTTAAATTCTTATCTGTCTCCTATCCCACACAGTGCCAAGTTCAGCGTTATTTCCCCTGTGTGTTCTTATTTACCGGCGCTGTACGTTGCTCGTTTTCCTTGAATTGTTTTAGTTTTCTCCACAAAGCTGTCCGGCTGATGCCCAATAGCTCGGTAGTTTTGGATTTGTTGCCTCCGGTCGCCTCTAATACCTCGAAAATGTATTTCTTTTCCATCTCAGCCAAGGTCACGAATGTTCTGGCTGCATCCAAAGGTGGAGAATCAGCCTGGTGAAAGCGTCTGGGAAGATGTTTTAATTCTATGGTATTGCCATCGGCGAGGATAACAGCGCGCTCGATGATGTGCTCAAGTTCGCGGACATTACCGGGGAAATCATAAGACATAACGGTGGAGATAACTTCTTCTGAGATATATTCAACCGCTTTTTCAAATTCTTTCGTATACTTTTGGATAAAATAGCTGCATAGAGGTGGGATGTCGTCCCTGCGCTCTCGGAGGGGGGGGATGAACAGTTCAAGTACATTCAAACGATAATACAGCTCGTCTCTGAATTTTCCTTCTTCAACCAGTTTGCCGAGGTCGTAGCGGCTGGCCGCCATTATACGAACATCCAATGGAAAATCATGAACACCATCCTGCAGGGATATTTCTTTACTATCGATTATCTTCAACATGGATAGCTGCATCTTCGGAGACATATCCTCTATCTGATCCAGCAGAATGGTACCTCCCGAATCAGGCCCGGTAATGGTTCCGCTTGTCTGGGAAACTCCGGGCGGGGAATCATTGCCGCGCCCAAATAGCTCTTCAATGAGCAAATCATTGCTGAAACAGCCGCAGTTGATTGCCACAAATCGGCTATTTTTGCGGGCGCTTGAAGTGTGAATGAGCCTGGCAGCCAATTCCTTGCCGGTGCCCGTTTCGCCGCGAATGATGACCGTGCAATCCAAAGTGGCCAATCTTTCGATATCTCTTCGCAATTGTTGCATGGCCAGGGTTTCACCGATCATTCGGAGCCGTCCGGCGGGAGAGGTTTGATTATTTTTTTTATCGGTTACGGAAGTTGCCGGCATATTTGTTAATGATTTGCGGTCGGACACTATCTCTATTGTGCCCGGATTGTAAAAATCTTCCTGATCATCTCTGCCGGCGGGCAGGGTTGCCGAGGGCGGTCGGATAACGATGGTGTTGCCGCTCTTATTGCTCCTCTTAACAAAGTCCCAGAATGCTTCCATCTGGTCCTTTTCGAAATAGTCGGCCTTGAGGGCTTCGGTTGCCTGTTTTACTTTCTCACTGCCATGTCCGGTCAACAGAACCGATCTTAATTCCGGGTAGATTTCCTTTAACTTGGTGATTGTTACAAGCCCATCCATATCGGGCATTTTTAAATCCACGATTGCCAAATCAATGCGGGTATTTCTCGCAAGCTCTAAAGCCTGGCGACCATTTGACGCTTTGAGCGGCTCGAAACCCAGAAGCCTCAAGCGTTTTGCAATGGAATTTAAAAACTTTTCCTCATCATCCACCAATAGAATTTTCAGGGTTGTGTTGGCCATTTTTTCGACTTATTTCTTTTTGTCATGATGTGATTCGATATCGACGGCATCCTCAATGCCGCCGCCGCTAGCCATTCCTGCTGCCGCCATGGAAGTTTCGAGGCTTTGCAGCACCTTTCTCACAAATCCCCAGAATTTACCCATATCCTCTTTTTCAAAATAAGAGGAGTTGAGTGCTTCCGTGGCTTCTCTAAGCTTTTCATCTCCGTGGCCGGTTAAAAGAAGGGTCTGGATATCGGCATCAATTTTTTTTAGCTTTGTGATCACCACCAGACCGTCCATATCGGGCATTCTCTGATCTACAACTGCCATATGAATTTTGGTGGTCTTTGTAATATCAATCGCCTCCTGTCCATTTAAGGCCGTATAGGGCTCATAGCCTTTCAACCGGATCCGCTCCGCCAGTGTAGTGAGGAATTTCGGGTTGTCGTCCACCAGAAGAATATTGATGTTGCCTAACGGCAGGTTCGACAAAAAGGCCCAGAATTTTCCCATGTCCTGTTTGTCAAAATAGGTTGAATTAAGGGCTTCGCTGGCTTCTTTGAGCTTTTCATCTCCATGGCCCGTCAACAGGATCGTTTGGATATCCGGGATTAACCCTTTCAGTTTTGTGATAACCACCAAACCCTCCATATCAGGCATTCTTTGATCGACCACGGCCACATGTATCGGTTGCTTTTGAGCTATCTCTATTGCCTGCTTCCCGCTGGAAGCCGTGAAGACATTAAAGCCTTTCAGCCGGGTCCGTTCAGCAATAGATTTCAAGAACTTTTGGTTGTCATCTACCAGCAGGATATTTATTTTCTTTGCTTTCATATTTCACCTTTCTTCAATCCCAGATGGAGCGATCTGGGTTTAAGCCGTTTCCCTCACCCAACATCCGAAAACGACCCAATTTGTGGATTCACCCTTATGCCATGGTGGATCCTCAATGGCCCCCGGCGCCCAAAATTCCGGACGCCGCCACGGACAACACGACAATTTCCAGGACAGCAATAGCAGCAAACACCCAGTCTTTCTGACGGCTATAGCCCCTGACCAACACCAGGTAACAGACAATTGTCATCAAAGCAAGGAACGCAAAACCGATGTAGTTGAGAAAGTCCCCTTTGGACAGCAAGACGACCCACCCCCACCCATGGGGCGAATGGGTCATTTCCAGGTATTCACTGACGCCCTTACCCCAGAGCTTGGGGATTAGAGACATGTCGACATGGGCCGGCAGTATGCCAGTGGCATATATCAGGTAAGTTGCCACCAGGATGATAATACCGGCCCATACGCCGATAATCAACAAGTTGGCATAAATGATTTGTTCCTGTGAGGGTTGCAGGTCTTCTTTGTTTTGGGTATTCATAATATTCAACTCCGCAGTTAGATAGTCACATGGTTATCCTAAAAACCCAAGGCCCAATCCTTTGTCGATGGCTTTCAGTCCGGCAAAAAATAGCACGGCAATCACCATGTATCGAATCATTTTGGGCTTGGCAACGGCGAGAATTTTGACGCCAATCAGGGAGCCCAGCATCAAGCCGACAATGGAGGGAACGCCGATCAGGGGAATGACACAGCCTCTGTTCATGTATATCCAGGCGGCCGATGTATCGGTAATGGACAGTAAAAACTTGCTGGTGGCCACCGACACCTTCAGAGGAGCACCCATCAGGAGGTTGAACACCGGCACGTTTGCCCATCCCGCGCCAAGCCCGAACATGCCGGCCAGCAGGCCGACCAGAATAAACATACACAGGCCCAATAAAGTTCGATGGGTTTTCCATTCCACGCTTTCGCGCGCCCCATCGTCCCAATAGGCCCCTCTCAGTCCCAATGCCAGTCCGATGGCATCCTGCTTGTTCACCACCGGCTTTTCTGTATTCTTTGAAACCAGCAACAGGATGGCGATACCTACAATGGTCACCCCCAGGCAAATTTGAATGATATCGGGATTCAAAGCCGACAGGTATAGCCCCAGCATTGCCCCTAAAATGGAAAAGGTGGAGGCAACCAGGGCCACCGGCAGGGCCAGCCGCAGGTTGGCGAGGTTGCGCCGCAGCAGGCCGGGGCCCGCAGCAAGTGCACCGGCAAGGGCGACCATGAGCCCGACGCCTCTGACAAAATCAATGTGAAACGGGAAAAATCCGCTGATCAGCGGAACGTAAAGGACGCCGCCCCCGACGCCGGCCATGACGGCCAGAATGCCGAGGACCAGGCAGAAAAAAAAGAGGATAATTGGCCAGAACCACCAGGGGTGGGCGGCGGCGCCTACTGTCACCTGTTCTGCAGTTGCGGCAGCTGCGGGGCAATTCGAGACGGAAATCATCAGGGATCCAAACAACCAACCGATTGAGCGAGCTCGAAAGTTTACCATTTAATCAACCTTTCAGAAAAGTGTTTACAAATGAAACCTAATGATATATATGTTAAGCTATAGAACAATAATTTTAAACAGTCAACAAAAATATGTCTCATTATGAAACAATATAATCTATTGATCGTCGATGACGAACAGCGATTTGCAGATATGTTGGCCAGGAGGTTGAATCTGAGAGGATGCAACTGTGTTGTATGCTATCGGGGACAAGAAGCGCTTAAAATTCTAAAACGAAAAAAATTTCATCTCATTTTGTTGGACCTAAAGAATGATGAAAGGACACCCGTTATTGTTGTGACCGGGCATGGGACGGAAAAAGATCGACAGGAATGCATGCAGCAAGGTGCATACGCTTTTATGCGCAAACCGGTGGGCATTGATGAATTGATGACCATTTTGGCTGCGATCGGGGAGATGCCAGAATGATTGAAAGACTCCGCCAAATATTTGGGGCGATATGGCCCGAATTTAATCTTCAAGACAATAAACACCTGAATCCTTATTTTACCTTTACGGATTATCGTAAGATCTGGGTGGTTGGTATCTCTGTGCTGGTTACCACAGCCCTGGTGCCCTTGCTGGCGGTCACCATTATTCATTACCAGCTGCTTCAAAAGTCCGTGGATTCGGAGCTCACGCTGCGCGCGGAACGGCTGGCTTCCAACGCCAGGCGAGCGGTGACCTTTTTTCTGGAAGAGCGGCTGGATGCCCTGCGATTCACCGTGAGTGAAATTGCGTATGATCAGCTGACCGACCTCGATCATTTGGCGGAAATCCTGCGAAACCTGAAACTTGGATTCGGTGGACTGACAGATTTGAGCGTAATCGCCCACACGGGGACCCAGGTTGCGTATGCCGGACCTTTCAATCTCGAAGGCCGGAACTACAGTAACCAGCGCTGGTTTATTGAATGCCAGAAACACAATTTTTATGTCAGTGAAATTTTTCGCGGATATCGTGATGTTCCCCATATCATCATTGCTG
>WOR8_10005444_pt1 | contig 12260 bp, 13 predicted proteins | sample DeeMarSeWOR38_10_FD_19890 | JGI IMG/M metagenome (IMG submission 19890) | reverse complement strand
AGCATATAATGAAGCAGGTGGCAGGATAAATGGCAGCTGGCGACTCACCTGGTTACCCTATGTATGGGAATAGATAGATTTTGAGACAGGATATAAAAGAGAATGTCTAAAACGCAAATTTTCGGACTGGTCTTCGGAATAGCCGTCTTCTGTTCTATCCTCGCATTTCCCGCTTCGGAAGATTTAGGTGCGGCAGGAAAGAGTGCGGCAGCGGGGGCACTATTGATGGCCATCTGGTGGATTACCGAAGTGGTACCAATTTATATTACGGCCCTTTTACCGCTTGCTCTGTTTCCGTTATTGGGTATACTGGAAGCGGGTGATACGTCCGAAAATTATGGAAATAAATATGTTTTTCTTCTGCTGGGCGGATTCTTCATTGCCAAGACTTTTGAAGTTCATAATCTTCATCAAAGATTGGCGCTGATCATCATAAAGTTTTTAGGAACAAGCCGAAGGTTGATCATTCTCAGCTTTATGGTTGCTACCGCTCTTTTGTCTATGTGGATTGCCAATGTGTCTGTTGCACTTATCATGCTGCCCATCGCTTTAGCACTCATATCTAAAATACCGGAAACAGCAAACGATGACAAATTTGGTTTGGCCCTCATGTTAGCGATAGCTTACTCAGCAAGTATCGGCGGCACCGGTACGTTGATAGGAACGCCGCCAAATCTAATATTTGTTGGAGTGGTTGAAAAACTGTTTCCAGGGGCACCCGAAATTAGTTTTTTACAATGGATGTTACTTGGTATACCCCTGGTATCAGTTTTTCTTCCAGTGACCTGGTTTTATTTAATTCAATATTTTGCTATCAAGGGTAATTTTCCCGGAAGCAAAGAAATCATTGATCGGGAATTGCACTCGCTAGGCAAAATCACGACGGCAGAGAAACGAATACTGGTCATCTTTTCTCTCACGGCCCTGGCCTGGATATTCAGGAAGGATTTTCAATTCGATGATTTTATCGTGTATGGCTGGGCTTCCCGATTGGGAATAGATCATCTTGTACATGACGCGACGATCGCGATTATTGCCGCCATCGCGATGTTTTTTATACCATCCGGCGCTCATTCAGATACGGGAAAATCAAAGAATAAACAACTGCTGGATTGGCAATCAGCGTCACAGGTTCCCTGGGGTGTGGTTTTGATTGTCGGAGGTGGATACGCTCTTGCCGATGGATTTACCAAAACCGGACTTGCTGATTGGATGGGGATGAAATTAACCCTGATAGCAGATTTTCCGGTTTTGTTTCTTGTTATGGCTATTATCATCATACTGACTCTTTTAACGGAGATTACTTCAAATACAGCGACAACGAATATCTTCTTACCGATTCTGGCCTCAATGGCCATTGCCAGTCAGATTCACCCTTATCTGATCATGATTCCCGGTACAATTGCCTGTTCCTGTGCTTTCATGCTCCCCTCGGGTACCGGGCCGAACACAGTCATTTTTGGAAGCGGCAAAGTTACAATACCGCAAATGGCCCGTTGTGGATTTGGACTCAACCTGATTGGGGTGTTCATCGTAACATTGGTCATATATTTGATTGGCTTTACTGTATTTCAAATGTCGGCAGGTGTTCCCTTATGGATCAAGTAGTTAAATAGATAAATATGATCAGGTATATGGATTCGTTACAGAGGCGAAACGTTGAATAAAACTTCGAATATTATATTACTCTTATTTTTATGTTTTTTTAACCTCGCGTCCTGCTCACAAAAGAAACAAGGTCTCAAGATTGTAAAGTCTTTTTTCTCAGCACAGATTAAAAGCGACTGGAAATATAAAGTTTATTTGCCAGCAGGATATCATGATAATAAGGAGTTCAAATATCCCGTCGTATATTTGCTTCATGGTAGTGATGGAGATGAACATGACTGGGATTTCATATACCCAATTTTGGATAGTTTGATTGTTTCCAAAGATATTCCACCAATGATCTCTGTTTCGCCCTCGACCGGAACCAGCTGGTGGGTAAATTCAGAGTCAATACCCTATGAATCAGCCTTCTTTCAAGACCTGATTCCGGAGATAGATAATAACTTCAGAACGATTTCAAAGAAAGAGGCAAGAGGAATTGTCGGATTTTCAATGGGGGGATATGGGACACTAAGGTATGCTCTGGGTTATCCGCACTATTTTGGATCGGCTATGATCCTTAGTGCAGCTATTTATGATAATTTGCCGCCAGAGGGATCCAGTGCGAGGACAAGTGGTGCATTTGGTATTCCATTTAATGAAAAGACCTGGAACGACAGGAATTATCCATCTTCATTACAATATTATTTAAAAAATGAGTTACAGGTCCCTCTGTTTATTGCCACAGGAGATGATGATTGGAATCACGAGGAAGGCTTTGAATATAACGTAGAACAGCAGGCAGTACTCCTCTACGGAAAATTGCATAAAGAAGGGGGCTGCCCTGCTGAATTAAGAATTATAAATGGCGGACATACGAAGGATGTTTGGTCCAGGGCATTTATTGAAGGAATTCAATATATGTTTCAATATTTGCATTACTAAAAACCTGATGCTCCTGCATTAAACAAAAAAGACGTCAGGATTCCAGATTTAAATCTTCCTTCCTTATGACAATAAAATAAGGGTCAATTATGAAAGTACAAATATTTATACTTTTTGTAGTATTTTGTTTCATATCTTCTAATACTTTACAGGCACAGGTAAAGAGTGAAAATGGCACGTGGGCTTATAAAAAGAGCCTGCGCGATATGGTGCCTGATAAATGGTATCTTACAGCACCGGCTATTATCCGCGTAAAGTTAAAAAAAGATAGTGGAACCAGTGGGCTTAGCCTGGATTCGCTAAAATTAGACGCCCAGTTAGATTCCATTGCAAAGCAGGGATATAACGGCATAGAAATATTTGCTACCCCATATGGAGGCAGAAGCTATGGTGGTCTGGATGCGATTGATAGGTACAGAATTGATCCTGCTGCAGGAACTATGGATGATTTTAAGCGTCTCGTGCGACAGGCTCACCGCAAGAAACTTGCTGTAATTGCTTTTGACAATTTAGGCTACTGCAGTATTGATGCACCTCATTTTTTGAAAGCCTGTGACGACATCAATAAAGGAAAAATATCTAGAGAAACAAAGTGGTTTATCTGGGCAGATAGCAGCACGGCAAAGCCGCCACAGATCCCGGATACCTATTATCTCGGGGGATCTAAAAGATGGGAAAAATGGGTCTATAGTCCCAGGGCAAATAAATACTACTGGAGTAAATGGGAAGGTTTTGACAAAGATGGCAATCCCTGTTCATTACCTCAGTATGACTGGTCGCCAGAATGGCAGCAGGAAGTAAAGAACCTCATGCATTTCTGGATGAATACGGGAATAGATGGAATGGTCGTTGATGCAGTCAATTGGTATATCAATTATACCTGGCAAATAGGAAAGGAATGTATAACAGATATTATCGCCTCGTATGGTAATACCTTTATTCAGCCGGAGGGAGCCGGTGGCTTTCACGAAGATCCAGTGCCGTGGATAACAGATGGCGGCTGGAATTGTGTGCAGAATTATGGCCTGGGTATATGGTGGGAAAAGGAAAACAGAATACTCTTTAATGCTATTGAGAAGAATAATCCCACTGGTGTGGAGGAAGCACTTCAGATCTATCGTGACCGCGTTGTTGCAGAAGGTGGTATACTTTATATAGGTGCTGATACAAGGATTACAGAACCTTCAAAATACCATTTTTATGTAGCTTTATGCATTGCTACAGGTCATTTATATTGCAAAAGTGCAACAAGGGTGGGAAGTTTAGGGATGGACACCACATTGGCCTGGATATTTAACTTAAAAAAAGATCACACAGCTTTTGAACAGCTTAGTATACGCCAAAACCTGAATACCAATGATGACAACAAATTCTATGCCTTTATCCAAAAAGCAAAAAGCACCAATGAAAGACTACTTTGTGTGTTCAATTTTCAGACATCAGAACAACAGATAACCATAGATATGAGTGGTGTAAACGCTGTATCTTTTCTGGATTTAGCGAACTCACAACCAGTGAAATATACAAAGCAATTACAGCTTGCCCTACCATCTTATGGGTACCGGTTTTACAAAATTATTCAATAGAATTTTACATAATTGTTGTACCGGTAAAGTGCTACGCTCTGCAATAAAATTGCGAATCAATATTTTTTTTGAGCTAAAAGCCATTCCCAGAATAGTTCGTCATTATAAACCCTGTCCCAGATATCATGCCCTAAATCGGGATAAATGGTAATCCGAACATCCGCATTTACAGCGATAAGCTCCTCATATAATAATTTTGAATCCTGAACCGGAACTCCGGGATCCAATTCTCCATGAAAAATCCAAATTGGAATATCTTTTACACGTTCAATACCAGAGATCCCTCTGGCACATACCGGAGCGATAGCTGCAAACAGATCCGGATAGGTTACGGCAAATTCCCAGGTACCGAATCCGCCCCGGCTTAAACCGGTTAGATAGATTCGATCTTTATCAACCGGATATGTATCTATTATTTCCTGAACCAAGGCATATAGAGCATCGGGATTCCAGTGTGTCTCACCAGGGAGTTGGGGAGCGAGGCAGACGAATGGAAAATTGCGTCCTTCTTCAATTAATTTGGGTGGACCATATGAGCGGATCAGATTGATATCTTTTTGCCCGCCATCCCCATGCAGAAATATAAGCAGCGGATATGTTTCTGTATTATTATAGGAGGTGGGAAGATAGAGTAGATAGTCTAATTTGACTGTTTGCTTTATCTCTTTGCTGAACGAGGTATGAATTAATTCAAAATTATTACTCTCCTGAGCAATAAGTGAGTGAAATCCAAATATCAGAATGAGTTGTATAAATACGTATACTTTATTCATGTCATTCCTCCTATTGTCTTTTGCAATCAGGACGGATTCGATTCGCTGCTACCGGTGTTTTTCCTGGCCTCAATAAAGGTCTTGATTCCCATCGTCAGATAATAGATTAATAAGAGCGCCATAATGGACTGAGCGATCACTGCTGCCGGGCGGGCGACCTCCGCACCGGTGATGAGGGGAAATATTTTGATCAATCCGGGAAAACTGCCGATCAATCCCAGCAGGCCAATCACCATGGCAATATGCATGGCCATTTTCCTCGCAGACTCTTTCCTTGCTATAAATCCGAGGATAAGAAATACAATGCCAAAAAAGGCAGGAATAAGCGCCGTTACGCTTTGTGCGCCGGTTGCAAAAAAACCAATTAAACCAAGAACGATTAAAATAATCCCTAGACCGTATGTTGTTCGAACCATTTTTATCTCCTTTTAAAATTAATTGTCAACCTATTGTCAACCCATATTAAAAATTATTGTCAACTATATGTTTTATCATTTGTTCGATCGGGGGCGAAATATTCTCTGTTTTGATGACCTGCATTCTGATGAACGATTTTTAGATATTATGAATCGCTTAAATTTTCCGCCAAAATGATTATAATAAATTTGAAATGTTTGTATTTTTAGACAGTATAATCCCGATAAATACGGGATCCAAAAAACGGACAGGATTTACAGAATTAAATTCGGAACTTGGAATTAGGAAATAGGATCTTGGAATTATAAGAATTCAATTCCAAAATCGGTAATCCAAAATTAAATTATCCTGTTTATCCTGTTTATCCTGTTATCCTGTCTAATTATAAAGATAGTAACGGTCAGGACTCAGATACAACTTCCTGTTTTGAGGATCCCAATCCTTCAACGCCCAGTTCAACAACATCTCCCGGTCTTAAATATTGCGGTGGCTTCATCCCTAAGGCGACGCCGGATGGGGTTCCAGTGGAAATAATATCTCCCGGCAGAAGGGTCATAAATTGAGATATGTATGAGATGAGTGTGGGAATTTTAAAGATCATATCTCCGGTGCTTTCCTCCTGCCTGGTTTCCCCGTTCACCTTCAGCCACATCTTCAGATCGTTAACATCATCAATTTCATCCGGTGTTACCAAATAAGGCCCAAGAGGGGCAAACGTATCGGCACTTTTACCTTTTACCCATTGTCCGCCTCTCTCAATCTGAAATTCCCGCTCACTGTAGTCGTTATGTAAGACATATCCGGCGACATGGTCCAGGGCATTTGCTTCTTCAACATATTTTGCTTGCTTGCCGATGACAAAAGCCAGTTCGACCTCATAATCTGTTTTCTTTGATTTTCTGGGGATGACCAGATTATCATTCGGTCCGCACAGGGCGGAGGTGGCTTTAAAAAATATCACCGGTTCCTTAGGTGGTTCCGCCCCGGATTCCTTTGCATGCTTGGCAAAATTCAAACCAATACAAATGATTTTACTTGGACGACTGACCGGCGATCCAAATCTGATGGAAGGATCAAGCGGTTTTAAATTATCCTGATTGACAGCAAACCAGTCTTTTAGTTTTGACAATCCATCAGTGCGGAAAAATTCCTCATTAAAATCCTCAATTTCCGCACTTACATCTAGATAATGATCCTCTGCCAGATATAAACCGGGCTTTTCTTTACCTCTATCCCCAAATCGAATTAATTTCATTATATCTCCTTAATACGAAAAATTTTTTAAACTACAGAGGGCACAGAGAAAAACTAAATAATATTTTTTAGACGTTCTAAATCTCAATGAACTCTTCAATAATTTCAAATATATTTTATGTTTTTTTTAACTTAAATGAATTATTTATGTCTTGAAATTTCTTTTTCTAAAAGAAGAAATTTATCAATGTTTGCAATGAGAGATCACAGAGTTATTCTCTGGGACCTCTGTGGTTAAAAGATTTATCTTAAATTCATTACCCCACCGTCGATGTCGTAGGCGACACCGGTGATGAAGGAGGATTCATCTGAGCATAAAAACAACGCCAGGTTGGCAATCTCATCCGGTGTACCCATTCTTCCTATAGGTTGGTACCTTGAGAGGGATTCAAACATTTCTTTCTCTTTTCCCGGATAGTTTTTTTTCAGGAAATCATCGACAAACGGGGTATGTACGCGGGCGGGACAAATACAGTTACAGCGAATATTACTTTCAATATAATCATGAGCAATAGACATCGTCATCGATAAGACGGCGCCTTTGCTCATGGAATAGGCAAAACGATCTTTTAACCCAATTTTTGAGGCAATGGAAGCCATATTGAGAATGATGCCCTCCTGACCGGCTGCCATCGTTCCTATAATTTCCCGGGTAACCAGATAAATGCTTTTGACGTTTATTTGATAGAGCCGATCCATATCGGAAGAATTCGTATTCTCAATATTACCGATATGAGAAACACCAGCATTATTCACCAATATATCTACCCTCGAATTCTCCTTTAGTAGAGAATTAAAAGCCTCTTTTACACTTTTCTCATCAGCAACATTACACCGAATAAATCTGGATTTTCCACCCTCTTTATTAATTGCTTCTTCTACATTCAGACCTGTTTCCTGATTAATTTCAAAGAGGTAAACCATTGAGCCTTCATTGGCAAAGCGTGTGGCAATACTCTTACCAATACCGGAGCCGGCACCGGTGACGACCGATATTTTATCTTTTAATTTCCCAGACATATATTGTTTTCTTATCTGATTACTCACAGCAAGAATGTATAGCGCAAAGAGAAAAGCACATCGTTTTGAAAACAAAAATTTAGCCTGTACTCAATGCACTATGCCCTATGCGTACTTGACTAAGAAGCCTTGGCCCAGGCAGTGCAGTACCCATTCGGATTAATTGGTCCCTGCATGATTTCGCAACCACCGCACACTTTTCCTTCCCCCGGTGCAATCCACAATTCACAGTTACTGCACAATTTATCAGGAAAAGGGGACTTTGCTACATACTCAAAGTCTTTTCGGGTTTGTTTTTCCTCTTCGGTCAGTTTTGACAGGTCTGAACAGGGATCCTCATCCGTTTTTGATTGACCGCAACTTTGCAATAATAATCCACCACCGACAAAAGCGATTCCTATTAAAGGCAATTTTTTGAGAAACTCTTTACGGTTCATCTTTTCACTCATTTTATAAACACTCCTTTAGTCATAATATATATATATAATAGTGTCATCTGAAAGAGGAAGATTATTTTTTTGACAGGATAATCCCGTATTTATCGGGGTTATCCTGTCTTAAAAAAATCTTACGTGTCGTCAAATGATACAAACTTTTGATATTATATTCTACTATATTCACACATTATTCAATCAGATATGCAAAAGCGAGCAGTAAAATAAAGTAAAGAACAACAAGTTTATAAATTGACAGCCAATTTATTTTAGAAGATTCTATATCTGCTGCGACAGAATAATCCAGTTTAAAAGAAAAGGTCACCTTATCCGCGATGAGAGAGTAAAGGAAAGCAACCAAAACAGACATCAGAAACCCGGTTAAATTCCACCACATCCAGGATATCGGTGTCCATAACCAGAGGAAGAGGTTCAATGCGATACCATTAATGATACCGACTTTAACGGCTATACCGCTGATACTTTTTGTTAGCATGCCCATTAAAAATGCGGCGAGTATCGGGCCATACAGAAGGCTGCCGACAGCGTTGATCAAAACAATGGTTGTCTGCTGCGCGGCGTCACCGGATACGGATAACAAGATGGCCACACAGACGCAAAATGTTCCCCAGAGAAAGGTGATCAATTTTGATGCCCATAAGTAATGGGTTTCGCTGGCCTCTTTCTTCATGTATCGTTGATAAAAATCTTTCATAGTAACGGCACTGAGGGAATTAATCCCTGAATCGAGACTGGACATCAGGGCGGCCATAATCGCCACAAAAATAAACCCGATGATGCCATGTGGTAAGAAACTTAAAATAAACATGGGCACCATCCGGTCCGGATCATTCTGCAATGTTTGGGTTACAGACGATGCATCCATCTGCATGGCCGCTGCAATCTGAGAATGACTTTCCGGCAGGGCAATTACCGCCCCGACCAGAACACCCATGATACAATAAAGTAACACAAGGGGAAATCGTCCCAGGGCATTGACCATCAGAGATTTACGAACGTCATCCACCGTCCCCACGGTCAACTCACGCTGTACCTGACTCTGATCAGCACCGTAATAGGAAGCATAGAGAAAAAAACCACCAATGAGCATCGGCCAGAACGAATAGGTCCCTTCAGCTGTCAGTCCCCAGTGTTTAAAATCGAGTATGACGAGCCGTTCCCCCGGAAAACCGGACCAGGCATTTTCCCAACCGACCACGGCTAATGCTGCACTGCCGCAGATCAGCAAGCCGAGGATGATAATCACCATTTGCAGAAAATCGCTTAATATAACGACGCGAATACCACCGAGGACATCATAAATCACGGTGATGATGCCAATCAATAGGATCGCCTGTATCGTTGAGATATTGAGTGCAGTTGATAGTATCAGTCCACCGGCCAGAACAGCGACGGCTGTTGCCAGGCCGCGACCTAATTGAAAGAATAGGCTGACCAGCGAACGCGTACCGGGATCAAATCGTTCTTCCAGGTATTGATAAATGCTGATATAATTCCGGCGATGTAAGACCGGGATAATGATTGCCATGACAACGATTAAAGCCAGAGGTACCCCGAATTCATAGGCCAGCCATTTCAACCCGCCGCCCTCCTTGAGGGCGACAAAAGCGGGGGCGGAGACAAAGCTGATCGCTCCCAATTGCGTAGCCATGGTTGAGGCACCGGACTGCCACCATTTTATTTTTTTACCGGCCAAATAGTAGTCGTTTGTATCTTTTTGCTTGCGGGTAAAATAGAGAGCAAGTCCAATAATCATGGCGAAATATAAAGTAATTACGAACCAGTCCAGGTAATTCATTATAAGCTTCCTCTTTAACCACGGAATATCACTGAAATATGAATTTCTAAAATTATTTATCTCGCCAAGACGCCGAGATACAAAGGAAAAATTAATAAAAAATTCATTGCGCCTTTGCGCCTTCGCGAGAGAGTAAATAAGTCATAATCCGTATATTTTGCCGGCTGAAGGGCCATCTTACGGGTGTATTTCCGTGGTAAAAAAATGTTTATGTAGAGCCTCAACGGTCATTTTTTATAGGCAAAGGCAACGATGGCCATATGTGGGCCGTATTTTCCGGCTATTTCAACTGTTGATAATTGTTCCAGCTCAAAATGATCGATTAACAGGTCTTCAATTTCTTTTTCAGATGAAAAGTAAAGTGTGGTTTCCATGGGTGTTTTTCGATATTTTCCTTTACCTCCGAAATCCGGATCTTTTTCACTAAAGCCTACGGAAAAATAAGGTGCATCTTTTTTTAATATGTTTGCAACATTTTGAATGTAATCATTTCTATTTTCAGGAAAGATATGATGGAGTAATTCCCAATCATAGGCGAATTCAAATTCTGTACTTATTTTAAAATCGCGATCGATTAAATCACCTGTCATGAAATGACAATCTACATTTTCCTGCGCTGCTTTGTTTGAAGCCAATTCAATAGCCTTCTCTGAAAAGTCAATACCGGTAACTCTGAATCCCTTTTTCGCCAGCCATATGGCATAATTTCCTGTACCGCAGCCCAGATCTACTGCAGAACAGGGGGCGATTTTATTGCTCTCGATGAGTTCAACAAGCAGTTTTGGCGGAGATTGAATATTCCATGGAATGGCATCAGGCGGTGAATTACGATAGATGCTCTGCATTTTGTCTTTTAGATTCATCATGGTTTTCTAAATGAATAATCGGTTGGGATCTTTCTTCTTTAAAATATAATAAAAGTGAATCAATACAAAAAGTCAAAATAATAAAACGGATCATGAAAACAAAGTTCCGAAAATATAGATTTAACTGAAGCGAAATCAGCCAACAACAATTAGCTGATATGGTTGGAATATCGAGATAAACGATAGTGGCTATTGAGAAAGGGGGCTATGCACCCTCGGTAAAGTTTGCCTTATTGTTGGCAAAAAAACTGGAAACGACAGTCGATGTACTGTTTATTTTGGAGGAAAAAGATGAAGTTTTAAAAAACTATCCTATTGCAGGCAAGCGGCATATTCATCACTTTGATTTTTCCAAGAAACTAAATAACTTTTTGATTCTATTCGTTTTCTCATTATTTTGCTTAAATGATATCTATTATCAGATATCTTTAATTTGAAAGGAGTAAAAGATGAACCTGTATGTCGGGAATTTAGCAAATGAAGTCACTGATGAAGATCTGCAGAAAGCATTCGCAGAATACGGAGAGGTTTCATCTGCAAAAGTTATAAAAGATAATTTCAGTCATCTTTCCAAGGGTTTTGGATTTGTTGAGATGCCAAGTAATAGAGAAGCAGATGCAGCGATAAAGGCATTAAACAGAGGAGAGCTGAAGGGAAGTAGGATACAAATAAGTGAAGCACGTCCAAAGAGGGAAAAACGGCGCGGTCATCGTGGTCGACGATAAAATAAAAAAACCCCGGCTTATACAGACGGGGTTTTTTCGGTATAAACAAAATTATATAACAGAGACATTTACAGCCTGAAGACCTTTATCGCCTTGTTCAACTTCGTAGGCAACTTCATCACCTTCATCAAGTGATTTATATCCGTCACCAGCTATTGCGCGGTAATGTACAAAAACATCTTCGCCTTCTTTTCTGGAGATAAAACCATATCCCTTTGAACTGTTAAACCATTTTACAATTCCTGTTTCCATTTAGAAAACCTCACTTAAATAATTTAAACTCATGTACATCTCTTCTTTCAAACTCTTCCAGACAAAAAAAAATCGTTTCAAACAGTCTAAAGTACTGTTTTCCACGAGTTCTTTACGGTTATAACAGCGTTTATTTAACAGCCTTATACCAGTACAGAAAGGCAGAAAAAACTACGTACAATAATTAGATCTCAAATATACCATATATTATTATCGAAAGCAAAAGTTATTTTACTCAGCATCTCCCAAGATCAACAAAGTAGGATATCCCCTTGTATTGATCCTGATTTTAGATTTATTTCTTTGCCTCTTCCATCATAATATAATATTATAAATTTTTTTCCGGTCCATTAAGGGCATTTATAATCTTAACGATGCATGTGTGTCGGACCAGTGAGAGCGAATCATTTTACTTTGGGGTATTGTAATATTGAACCTATACGCGTCTTTATTGCAGATGAAAATCGCTTGCTTGGGGAGGATCATTAATAACTAGTAGAAGTACTAGTACTTTTGTAACCTGCCTTTTGAATAAATTGAACCCTTGTGTCTATAGTATTCTATCTCAATTTGTTTAAATTG
>WOR8_10005442_pt1 | contig 12263 bp, 11 predicted proteins | sample DeeMarSeWOR38_10_FD_19890 | JGI IMG/M metagenome (IMG submission 19890) | reverse complement strand
ACCGTGGCCCTGTCCGGGGACGGCGGCGATGAGCTCTTCGGGGGGTATAACCGCTACTTCTCGACCCTGAAGCAGTGGAACCAGTGGCGCAGCCGGCCGCTGCCGTTGCGCCGCGGTACGGCCACGGCCTTGCGCTGGCTTTCCCACCAGGGCTGGGAATGGTTTGGCCAAACCGACGCGGCGTCACCCGCCGTTCGCAGCCGCAAGACGCCCTTTGCAAAACTCGAAAAGAAGGCCAAACGCCTGCCGGCCAGGGATCCGGTGGATCTGTTTGCGCGCGTATCGGCCTATTGCGAAACCCCGGGCGAGCTGGTCCTCGGCGCGAAGCCCGTACCCACCGCCTTTACCGAGTATCAGGCTCAGGCACGCCTCGCCGAAGACCTGCAATCCATGATGTACCTGGACTTCGTCGGCTTCATGGTCGACGACATCCTGGTCAAAGTGGACCGGGCCAGCATGGCCGTCAGCCTGGAGGTGCGCTCGCCCATCCTCGATCACCGGGTCGTGGAATTTGCCTGGAGTCTGCCGATCGGTTTGCGCATCGGGCCCGGCGGCGGCAAGTACGTCTTGCGCAAGGTGCTCGAGCGCTATGTGCCGAGAGCGCTCACCGAACGCCCCAAACAAGGCTTCAACGTACCGGTCAGAGAGTGGCTGCGCGGCCCCTTGCATGACTGGGCCGAGGCCTTGCTCGAGCCCAGACGCCTGGAGGAGCAGGGATTGCTCGATGCGGCGGCTGTCAGACGCATGTGGCAGCAACACCGATCCGGCTGGGGCGATCGCAAGAACGTCGTCTGGAGTATCCTGATGTTTCAGGCCTGGTATGAGGTATGGGGCAGCTCGGCAACCGGCAGCAGGGAACTGGACATCCCGGCAATCGCCCCGGCAATCGCATAGCCGTCTCGCAGGCTCATCCCGCCCATTCAATCAGCGCGCCGGCTCGCGTGAGACGATATAGTTCAAGCCCATCTCATAGCCCGTGAAGCCGTAGCGGGATACGGCCTGGAGAAACGCCTCTTTGCAGCCCGGCCTGAACCTGTCGTGCAGCTCGATGATCAGCGTCCCGACCTTGTCCAGCCACTCGACGTTTTCCGAGAAGAGCTCCTTCTCACCCCCCTCGATATCGATCTTGAGGATATCGACATGGTCTGCCTCAGCCAGCTTCAGCAGGTCATCGACGGTGACCGCTTCTATCGTGCCGGCGCCGGCCTCGGCCTCCCGGAACTGGAAATCGGACGTCTTCGCACCCACGTTGACCAGCGCCAGGTGGCTTGGCCGGCTCCAGATACCCGCCGCCGCCACGGTGATATTCGGATAGTCCGCGGTATTCTTCCTGAGCAGGGTGACATTGGATGCATCCGGCTCCACCGCGATGATGCGGGCCTGGGGATATCTTTCCGCAAAATACCGGGCCGTGTAGCCGACGTTCGCGCCGATATCAAAAATCACCCGTGGCTCACCCCGCACCGGGAAGTCATATTCGTCGAGAATAAAGACCTCCTCGAAGATAAAGGGATCCGAGGTGTCGGGACGCACCAGAACCGCCCCGCCGGATCCGGGCATGGCGATACGCACCATCGCCGTGTCATGCAATACCAGGCGGGCATAGGCCATCAGCCCGTTCCCGAGCCCCAGCCTCTGGATATACCGGGCGACACCCTGGCGGTTTCTCAGGCGCCTTTTCAGGCGCCGCCGAAGCTCGCGAATCCGGCTGCTCATGACCCCACCTTGCGCGCCCGGGAACCGCTCGAGGCCAGCTCGCGGTAAAGCGCCACGTAGCGGTCCAGGCTTCGGTCGAGATCCATCGTCTCCTCGACCCACTCGCGGCCACGCCGACCCTGTTCGCCTCGCCGCTCGGGATCCTCCAGCATCTCGGCCATCGCCTCTGCCAGCGCCTCGGCATTCGGCTGTGCCAGCAGATAATGCCGGCCCGGCACACCGATATCGTCGGACAGTCCGATATAGGGGGTAATCACCACGGGCACCGAGATGGCCATCGCCTCGAGCACCGAGTTGGGCAAACCTTCGCGCTCCGTCGGCAGCACGAACAGATCGGCCGCTCTCAGATAGGCCTCGACATTATCGACGACACCGGTAAAGTGCACCCGCTCAGCCGCACCGGATGCGCGCGCCAGATCCTCGAGCTGGCGACGAAAGTCGCCCAGTTTCGGGTGTTCGAGATGGGTCTCCGGCCCCACCAGAATGACGTGCGTGCGGGGAAAACGCTGCAGCAGCCTGGCCCAGGCCTCGAGCAGGAGATGCGCGCCCTTGCGCGGAATCACCGCACCCACGGTACAGATCACCCGATCCGACGCGGGGATGCCAAGCGCCTCGCGCACGGCATGCCGGTCATGCCCGTCCGCCTCGGGGCAGAAGCGCTGCAGATCGACACCGTTGGGGATGACCTCGATGCGCGTCGTGACGCCGAACTCGCGCACCATGTCCCGCAGCGGTGAATTGTTGGTAATGATGCAGTCGAGCTGGTTGTAGAGCCGGCGGAAATTTGCATCCCGCAGGAACCGCTTGTGCGGCTTCTTCGAGGTGTTGGTTGGCGCCATGGTCACGGCATACACCGTCGGAATCCGCATGCCGCGCAGGCGCATCAGCCAGGGGATCGTGCGCGGCCTCAGATTGGTAACCAGCTGGAGTACGTCGGGGCGGGTTGCCGGATCGCGGCAGAACCTGACCAGGGTCTGGTTGAAAATGATCGTGCGTCGCCAGCCCTTCTCGTCCGGCAGGCGGACCCGGTGAACCGGGGTACCGCTGACCTCCTCGGTCGGGAAGATATGCCCCGGGGAGCGGGCGATCCAGTCGGCCTGCACTGTCGTACCGGCGACTTCCTTCGTGGTGGGCGTGCCGGTCACGACATGCGGCTCCAGGCCCCGTTCCCGGAAACCGGGCAGATAGCGCATGAAGCGCAGCTGAGCACCCCCATAGGTCGGAAAAAACGAGGGCGAGGCAATGCACAGGCGGAGTGTTTGGTTCGCTGTATCCATCTCGGTGAGGTCAGAGGCCGGACCGCCGGCAGGCGCTGGGTATCATACGCGAGCCCGGCTGTCCCATGAAGGGCCCGGCCTCGTGCATTTTCAATCTGGTGATGACGGAGAGTATGGCCACGGAATCCACGGAAAAACACGGAAAAATTCTAATGTGCATTTGTTCTTTCCGTGTTTTTCCGTGGATTCCGTGGCTATATCTAAAAATATGGGCGCTCAGCTTAATTTGTCAGCATCCACTACCGGCAGACTGCAAGCGCATGCGGGACGCCAGGGCGCCGCTCACTGCCCGTCGCGTTTGCGGTACTTGCCCCAGATATAGTCCGCGGCATCCGGGCCCACCATGAATAACAGGTCCAGGACCGTGACGGCCGGCGCGAACGGCGCGGAGATTTGCGGGTACTCCGGGTAGCCGGCGTAATCCTTGTAGGCCAGCCGGATATCCGCAGCCGCCCAGATTTCGGGACGCATATAGGCCTTCGCTGCGGGCCCGGACAGGTAGACGTCACCACCCAGCTTGCGCACGAGCTGCAGGAGGCGGTCATCCCGGGCGCCCGCCGCACCCAGCTCGGATGCCACGACGAACTCGGTGTCGATCCCCAGCCAGGCGGATATCCGCTTGACCAGCTCGATATCGAGCTCGGCCAGCGTCTCGAACGCCTGTGCGTAGATGCCCTGCAACTCGCCGAAATAACGCCCGAAACAGGGCGCCTTGCCGTAGTTGTGCTGCATGAGGGCCAGATGCTTGCGCTGCCAGGGTTGCGCATTGTCGATCCTGACATCCTTGATCAGCTGGTTTCGCCCGCCCAGCGTCGGCACGCTCAACCAGAGCGTCTTACCGTCACGTGTCTTGATCCGGTTCCGATTGCGCCAGTCGCGAACCGTGTACTGCACGTCATCGAGAAAGACGAACACGTCGACTTCGTGGATGAAATCAAAGAACCCGCGCCAGGGAATGTAACTCGGCTGGATGATTCCGACGGTTCGCATGACAGACGATGAGCGGCAGACAGTTCGTGTTATTTCAATCGGAAAATGACGGATAGTATGGCCACGGAATCCACGGAAAAACACGGAAAAAAATTCTGATGGGTGTTCGTTCTTTCCGTGGATTCCATGGCCAATAATAGGCTTGATTTGTCAGCATCCGTTATCAGCAAGTTGAACGCGCACTAAGGGCAGCCCGCTGCAGGCCCCGGGCCGCCGCGCGCGGCACCGGTTCAGCGCGCACGCGCAACCACCAGGCAGCTCCCGCCGAAGGGAATCCGCATCCGCTTGCGAATCGCACGGATTTCGAGACCGAGCAGCGCATTCAGCATCCGACCCGCGATCCCGGACGGCGGGGCATGATCGCGTCGGGCGGCGGCCAGCGTAATCTTCCCGTGATATCCCAGCCGCGTGGGAAGCGTCCGCAACAGGAAGATCGGGGCCGGCAGGAAGGCAAAAATGTAGGTGGAGTATTCCACGGCAAAACCGGCTGACTGCAGGAGATGCGCGAGTGTTCCGGCGGTATATCTGCGGTAATGGCCTGCCTCCTCGTCCTCATAGGAATACAGCCAGTTGTATGCGGGCACAGTCAGATAGAGACGACCCTGTGGCCGCAGCAGACCCCGTATCCTCTGCAATGCCTGTGCATCCGCTTCGATATGCTCCAGCACATCGAACATCCCGGCACCGGCTATTGAGGCCGTCTTGAAGCCGGCACCTTCCAGGCTCGAGCAGATGACCGTCGCCAGGCCTCGGGAACGGGCGTTGCGGGCGCCGTCTGGGCCCGGCTCGACGAGAATCGCCTCCAGCCCGGCGCGCACCAACCCCAGGGACACGAAGCCGTTGCCACCGCCGATATCCAGCACGGGACCCGCCGGGGGAAACTGGCGCACGACCTCCACGATGCAGTCGTTGCGATGCCTGAACCAGAAGGACTGGTCCTCCAGCACGAAGCACACCGCGCTTCCCTGGTCCGGGTAAGAGACCGGTGTCTTTGTCCTGCAGTACCAGATCCCGTCATCCTGCAGCTCGAGATTTGTCGCGATGTCGGCTATCTGCACCATGGCAACGGCCTGTTGGCCGGTCCGCCCGGCCGGCTCGCGCCTATTCTAGCCGGTATCACTTGCCAGACGCGCAGCCCCGCGTATTTGGCAAGCCGGGCAGTGGTGTATATAGTACGCTGGCGCAGTGGCTTGTGAATTAATTCGATGTCCGGCAGGACTCCGTTGGGCTGCCGCCTGAGCAGTGCTCCCGCATGAACGAGAAAAACATCAGCGTCGATATCAGCGTGATTGTTCCCGTGTACGGGTGCGACGCAGCCCTGAGGCAACTGGCAGCGCGGGTGCGCGATGAATTACTGCGGATGGGTCGCAGCTATGAGCTGATACTGGTCGATGACTGCGGCCCCGGCCGCCCCTGGGAACTCATTGCGGATCTGGCCAGGGCCGATCCGGCCGTCTGCGGGGTCAGAATGAGCCGCAATTTCGGCCAGCATGCAGCGATCACGGCGGGGCTGGCGCGGGCAGCGGGTCGCTGGGCGGTGGTGATGGACTGCGACCTGCAGGATCCACCGGAGGCGATACACCGCCTGTTCGAGAAGGCGGCCGAAGGCTATGACATCGTCTATGCAAAGCGCAAGAACAAGCAGCACACCTGGCTCAGGCGCCTGGCTGCCCGTGCCTACTTTGCAGTCATGCGGGTCTTTACGCAACAACGGCTCGATGGCGAATATGGCAGCTTCTCGATCATATCGCGCAGCGTCATCGATGCCTACCTCAGACTCAGGGACAAGGAACGACACTATCTGCTGATTCTTCACTGGCTCGGATTTCCCAATGCCCACATCGAATACGAGCACAGTAAACGCCATGCGGGCAGGAGCAGCTATACCCTCTCCAACCTGATCGGTCATGCACTGAGCGGGCTTTTTTTCCAGACCACCACGTTGCTGCGCTGGATTGTCTATACGGGCTTCGGGATCTCCACGGGCGGCATCGTGCTGGCGATCTATTTCGTCTACCTCTATTTCAGTCAGTCGCCGCCGCCCGGGTGGACGAGTCTGGCGGTTCTGGTCCTGGTGCTGGGAGGATTTATACTGACCAGCATTGGTATCGTCGGACTCTATATCGGGCGCATTTTCGATCAGGTGAAAGATCGCCCCCTGTATATCGTCCAGGACACGGTCGGTGGAAGGTCCGACTGAAACCGGCACGCTGCAACGGCCTGCCCGTGCCCTGGCTCAACGCGGCCCCTGGCAGTCGACCCCGACCTGCCTGCGGCCGTTCACTGATTGAGGGAAAGACACACCCGTGAGTCACGTTCTGGTCCTGGTAACGGTACTGCTTACCGTGTATGCGCAACTGATCGTCAAGTGGCAGGTCCTGGAAGCCGGCCCGTTCCCGCACGGGCTGCCCGATCAGCTGCTGTTTCTGTTCAGGCTGGTGATAAATCCCTGGATCATCTCCGTCTATCTTGCCGCGCTTGCGGCGGGGCTCGCGTGGATGGCGGCAATGACAAAGCTTCAACTGAGCTATGCCTATCCTTTCATGAGTCTGTCCTTTGTGTTCGTGCTCGTCCTCAGCGCGGTCTTTTTTCACGAACCGGTCACCTGGCAGAAATCCGCCGGCATCGCACTGGTGGTGCTGGGTCTGGCCATTGGCAGCCAGGGCTGACGCCGCGTGCACGGCAGGCAGGAAGAGCCCGGACAGATGGATCAGCTGATCGAGGATATCGACCGCTACTATACGCGGAAGCTGTCCGCGCACGGCGCCACACCGGCTGGCGTCGACTGGAACGGCGAAGAATCCCAGTTCGTCCGCTTCCGGGAGCTTGCCCGTATCCTGCAGCCCCAGGACGGCCTGGTCATCAACGACCTCGGTTGTGGCTACGGCAGTCTGATCGATTACCTGGAGGCGAACGGCTTCGGCCCGTATCGCTATCGCGGTTATGACGTTTCCAGCGAGATGATTGCGCGGGCAAAGCAACGCTACGGCGAGACCCCGCACGCCACGTTCTTCCGGATTCAGTCGGCGCGGGAGATGCAGCCGGCCGACTACACACTCGGCAGCGGTATCTTCAACGTCAAGATGCACTACCCGGACGCGGAGTGGCTTGCCCATATACTCGAGACGCTTGCGGCCATCGACAAGGCAAGCCGCAAAGGCTTTGCCTTCAACATACTGACCCGGTATTCGGACAAGGAATACCTGAAGGAGCATCTGTATTATGCCGACCCATGCTTCTTTTTCGACTACTGCAAGCGTCATTATGCGCGCAATGTCGCGCTGCTTCATGACTATGGGCTGTATGAATTCACGCTACTGGTGAGAAAGCAGGTATAGGATGTCAAAGATTGTGATCTTCGGGAACGGCGATATTGCCGAGCTCGCCCACTACTACTTTACCCATGACAGCGGCCACGCTGTGGCGGGCTTTGCCGTTGACAGCCAGTACCGGCAGGCCGATGCGTTTCTTGGCCTGCCCAATGTTGATTTCGAATCGGTCGAAGAACGCTTCCCCCCGCACGACCATGATTTCTTTGTCGCGGTCAGCTACGCCCAGATGAACGGCCTGCGCGACGCACGCTGCCGCGCGGCAAAGGACAAAGGCTACCGGCTGGTCAGCTACATCAGCAGCCGCGCAACCGTCTTCCCCGACCTGTCGAAACATGAAAACTGCTTCGTCCTGGAGGACAATACGGTTCAGCCGTTCGTGAAGATCGGAAACAACGTGACACTCTGGAGTGGCAACCATATCGGTCACCATTCCGTGATCGGGGATAACACCTTCATCACCTCGCATGTCGTCATATCCGGGGGAGTCGACGTGGGCAGGAACTGCTTTATCGGGGTGAATGCCACGGTCCATGATCACGTACGGCTGGCGGATTACACCCTCGTCGGCGCGGCATCTCTCATCAACAAGGATACCGAGCCGTACGGCGTCTACATTGGCATACCGGCGGAGAAATCCCGGGTGCCAAGCAACCGGCTGAAGCTGTAGGCAAGCCGATGAGATGGCAAAAGCTCGGGAACATTTTCTGCCCGTCCGGCCAGTATCCCTGGATGCAGTCACATGCCGCCAATCCGGTCGCCGACTGTCTGGGTGGCAGCCGGTTCCGGATCTACTTCAGCTGCAGGGATCGGAACAACCGGGCCAGCATCGGCTATGTGGTCATCGATATGCACCGGCCCCTGGAGGTGCTGGAGCTGTCCCCGAAGCCGGTGTTGTCACCCGGCGAGCCGGGCACCTTTGATGACAGTGGCACGTCGATGGGCTGCATCACCCGCGATGGCGAGCGCACCCTGCTTTATTATCTGGGCTGGAATCTCGGCGTCACCGTCCCCTGGCGCAACAGCATCGGACTGCTCGTCAGTGAGGCAGGCAAACCCTTTCGCCGCTTCTCCCAGGCGCCGGTGCTGGATCGCAATCATGCCGACCCCTACTCCATCTCCTATCCCTTTGTCATGAAAGAGGCCGATCGATGGCGCATGTGGTACGGCTCAAACCTGAGATGGGGCGACCGGCAGGAGGACATGGACCACGTGATCAAATACGCCGAGTCACCGGACGGTATCCACTGGCATCCGACGGGACGCATCGCGGTGGATCTCAGCGGCCTCGGCGAATACGCCATCTCCAGACCCAGCGTGATAAAGGAGGCCGGCATCTACAGGATGTGGTATTCCTGCCGCGGCGAGGCCTACCGCATCGGCTATGCGGAATCCGAAGACGGCATGGTTTTTCAGCGCCTCGACGCGCAGGCCGGGATCGCCGTATCGGACAGCGGCTGGGATGCCGAGTCTGTGGAGTACCCGCACGTCTTCGACCACGCGGGCCAGCGCTACATGCTGTACAACGGAAACCGCTACGGACTGACCGGATTCGGACTCGCCGTTCTGGATACCTGAACGACGGCCCGCCCGAGCCCGACCCACCCTACATCGATTATGCAACTGCCTACGTAAGTGCCATTCAACTGTGATGCTCGTTTACCTGAAGTCTTATCTGCTTTTTCCAGCCGCACTGTTTGTCGTCTTTCTCGTCTATTTCCGGGTGGCCGGGGACAGGGCCATGCGGCGCGCCGATGCATTCGCGCTGTGGCTCAAGCGACGGGGGCTGTTCACCGGCGACCCGATCACGGACGAAAAGCTGCTGAATATCATCCGCATCATACTGGCCTGCATTCTGCTGTACCGGCTCTATGCAATCGGCATCTTCCTCCACCCCCTCGATGCCACGTCCGAGCAGCTGGTCTATTTCGCACTCTTATGCGTATTGAGCTTCGCGCTGCTCATCGGCTTCCTGACGCCGCTGGCCGCGCTGGCGCTGCTGCTGTTTCAGTTGCGTCTCAACAGCCCGCTGGGCACCTATACCCTCGGCGTCGACGTGACCGCCATGGCGCTGCTGACGATGCTGCTCTACCCGGGCGGCAGACGACTGTCCCTGGACGCCTGGTTGATCGACAGACGCGTCGGGGCGCCGGTAAGAGTCCTGTATGGGTTGTTTGTTCTGGCCGACAGGCGGGAGACACAAACTGCACTGGCGAAATTTATCTCCTTACTGGCCTATGCCATGCTGTGCCTGTATTCCGTTCTCCTGCATATCACCAACCCGTCCTGGACGAGTGGCGAGGCGGCCATCGACTTGACCGCGAGCACCTATCTGTCCCGTTACCCCGAGCTGTTTCAGACGCTGTTCAGCACGTCGGCAACCGCCGTGGTGCTCGCCAGGATCAGCATGCAGCTCATGGTTGCCTGGTACCTCCTGTTCCTGCCAGGCGTATTGATCGGTGGCTGGGCACGACAGGCGGTGCTGGTGTGGACAGTCCTGTTTTTCATCTTTTCCGCGTCCGTGCTGCAGCTCTCCACACTGCCGTATCTCGAGTTCTGTCTGCTGATTGTCTGGTTCTGGGACCTGTACCTGAACACCGGCCCCACCATCCACGTGCTGTTCGACGACCGCTGCAATCTGTGCCGCAGGACAATCCGGGTGCTGCGCGGCGCCGACCTGTTCCGGCGTATAGACTTCCTGCCGCTGTCAAAAAACACCGGCCTGTGCGAGGAGCTGGGCGTCACACCCGATGACCTGTATGCCGATATCTACGCCTGGAAAGGCTCGCCCGGCGCGCTGCACAAGGGCTACGATTTTTATCTGCTGGTTTCCCGCAGCGTGCCGGTGCTGATGCCGGCCTATCCTGTCCTGCTGTTGTTCCGGCTGATCCGGATCGGTCCGGCGATCTATGCGTTTATCGCCAAAAGACGCCTGGCGCTGTTCGGCGTGTGCGACATCGATCGCTATCCCTACAGCGCCGCACGCGACGAACCGGCACCCACCCGGCTGCAAGGCGCGTCCGCCGGATGGCAGGGCATCGCGAGCAAGTCCTTTGTTGCCACCTGGGGCGTGTTCCTGGCACTGTTTATCCTGTTTCTGCCGAATTCACCGCTGGAAAAATACCGCTCGGTCGAACCGCTGCGTGCCGCACTGATATCCGCACACATACTCGGCCTGGTGCCCATCAATGTGTTCAACCGCCACGATCTGCAGATGACCGAACACTACTTCACGGTGACTCACAGATCGTCATCGGACGGCCGCGAGGTCTTGCTGCCGTTTACCGGCGCGAAGGGCGAAAGGCTGTCCTGGCATTTTTCGGATCGTGTGTACTTCGGTAATTCGCTGAAGTGGCGTCGACTCAAGAACGAGCAGCCCATCCTGCCGCCAACGGAAAGGGATCAACTGTTTTTCAGCGAAATCAAGCGCTGGGGGGAGGCCGTTATGGGGCTTCCCGAGGGCCAGTACCGATTCGATTTTTATGAGACCCGTCCGCCGGCGTTCAACCCCGAGACGGGCACCTATGTGTTCGCCGACCCGAACAGAATCGCGTCTCACTATTTCTGATAGCGCTGCGCCCGCACAAAGGGCGAGGCCCGGAACACGCGCAGAAGCGCTGCGCTGCGCCGGGCGCTTCAGGCGCCGGCCTGTCCCCCGGCGAAAAATGCCGCGATAAGCTCGGCGACCCGGCTCACCTCGGACTCCGTCAGCTCGTAAAAGAAGGGCAGGCGTATCAGGCGTTCGCTGACATCCTCTGTCACCGGCAGCATGCCGCGCCGATAGCCCATCGTCTGTCCCACCGGTGAGGTGTGCAGCGGCACATAATGGAACACGGCGTTGACGCCCCGCTGATTGAGATACGCCAGCAGCCGGGTGCGCGTCGCGTGATCCCCGACCACGATGTAGAACATGTGATGGTTCGGTTCACAATGACCCGGAATCGTCGGCAGGCTCAGCAGCCCTTGTGAAGCCAGCGGCTGCAGCGCCGCCTGGTAGGCCGCATAGATCCTTTGCCTTTTCGCGGTAATCTCGTCCATGTGCTCGAGCTGCGCATACAGAAAGGCTGCAAGCATGTCCGAAGGCAGATAGGAAGAACCGATATCCACCCAGGTGTACTTGTCGACCTCGCCGCGAAAAAACTGCGGCCGGTTGGTGCCCTTCTCGCGGACAATCTCGGCACGCCGGACGAAGTCCGGGTCGTGGGTCAGAAACGCGCCGCCCTCGCCGCAGATGAAATTCTTGGTCTCGTGAAAGCTGTAGGCGCCCATGTCGCCGATGGTGCCCAGATAGGCGCCCCGGTAGCGGGCGTTGACGCCCTGGGCGGCATCTTCGATCACAGACAGGCCACGCTGCCTGGCGAGCGGCATGATGGCATCCATCTCACAACCGATGCCTGCGTAATGAACCGGAATGATCGCCACGGTGCGGTCGCTGATCGCCTCTTCCAGGCGGGTCTCGTCGAGATTGAGCGTGTCAGGCCGGATATCGACAAACCGCAGGCGTGCGCCGCGCAACAGGAAGGCGTTCGCGGTGGAAACGAAGGTATAGGACGGCAGCACCACCTCGTCGCCCGGCGCGATGTCGCAAAGGATCGCGGCCATCTCCAGCGCCGAGGTACAGGAGGTTGTCAGCAGCACCTGGGCGACGGAAAAGCGCTCCTCCAGCAACGCTTCGCAGCGCCTCGAATAGGGCCCGTCACCGGCGGTATGGGCGCTCAGCACGGACTGCGCCACGTAATACAGCTCCTTGCCGATAATGAAGGGCTTGTTAAAGGGGATGTATCCGTTGTCCATAGCGTCCGCTCCGTCGCACGGCTGACATTCTGACGGCCCTGCCGCCGGCTGGTGAGAGATCCGCGCTAGCCCGCATTTCTCACCGGGATCCCGGATGCTGGCGCAGGGCTCGTGTGTCCGGACGCCGCGCTGGAGCGAAAGTGGTAGCCGTAGCTAC
>WOR8_10005441_pt1 | contig 12263 bp, 9 predicted proteins | sample DeeMarSeWOR38_10_FD_19890 | JGI IMG/M metagenome (IMG submission 19890) | reverse complement strand
GCCCGCCGGCCGCGTCTGCGGCCGGGTAGCGGCTCCAGCAGACCGAAATTGGCGTTCATCGGCTGAAACAGCGCCGGGTCGGCTTCCGCGAGATACCGGTACAGACCCCCGAGCATCGTGACGGGCGGAGGGAGGGAGGGAGCCGATCCGGTCACCAGCCGCGAGAGATTCAGCGCCGCGATCAGACCGCTGGCCGTCGACTCGGTGTACCCCTCGACGCCCGTGAGCTGCCCGGCGAACAGCAGGCCGGGCTCGTCCGGAGGCGAACCGTACCGCGTGAGGCTCGCCGGAGAGTTCAGATACGTGTTCCGGTGGATGGAGCCGAAGCGAAGGAACTCGGCCTCCTCCAGTCCCGGGATCAGCCGGAAGACACGCTCCTGTTCACCACGCTTGAGTCGGGTCTGAAAGCCGACGAGGTTCCACATCCGTTGCGCGCGATCTTCGACACGAAGCTGCACGACGGCGTGAGGTCGTCGGCCCGTGCGCGGATCGGTCAGCCCCACGGGCCGCATCGGCCCGAAGCGCAGCGTGTCCCGGCCACGGCCTGCCATGACTTCGATCGGAAGACAGCCTTCGAAATACGGAACCTCGTCCCACTCGGGGGCCATGTGCACGTCGGCCTCGAGCAGCGCATCGAGGAAGCTCTCGTACTGCGACTCGGACATCGGACAGTTCAGGTAGTCCGCATCTCCCTTGTCGTATCGCGAGGCACGGTACACCAGTCCATCGTCAATCGATTCGCGCGATACGATGGGCGCGATCGCGTCGAAGAACGCCAGGTGGCGCTCGCCGAGCCTCTGCCCGATGCTCTGCGACAGGCCGTCGGAAGTCAGTGGGCCGGTGGCCACGATGGCCGGTGGATCGGGAAGCCCGATGACTTCTTCCCGCAGGATCCGGATTCGAGGGTGCCGCTCCAGGCGCCGGGTGACTTCCCGGGAAAATCGCTCCCGATCCACGGCGAGAGCCGCGCCGGCCGGAACCCTGACCTCGTCCGCGATTTCGAGCAGGAAAGAGCCGAGCAGTCGCATCTCGGCCTTGAGGAGACCGTGTGGCGTGTCGAGGGATTCGGCCTTGAAGGAATTCGTGCACACGACCTCGGCCAGTTCGTCACTCTTGTGCGCCGGCGTCCCGCGCACCGGACGCATCTCGTACAGGTCCACGTCGTGCCCGAGCTCGGCCAGCTGCCACGCCGCTTCGGAACCCGCCAGGCCGCCCCCGATGACCGGGATACGGCGTTCGCTCATCCCTTCTTCCTGGTCCCGCCCCGCCGGGACCCCTTCTTCTTCGCGGGGCCGCGCGCCGCCCGTTCCGCGATCAACGCCGTGGCCCGATCCATGTCCACCTGCTCGGGAGCGAGATCCTTGGGGAGCGAAGCGTTCGTCTTTCCGTGCTTCACGTACGGGCCGTAGCGGCCATCGAGGATCTGCACCGGCTGCCCATCGTCCGGGTGTTCGCCCAACTCGCGGAGGACCTTCGGCGCTCCGCGGCGCCGGCCCCCTTTCGGTTCCGCGAGAAGCTCGAGCGCCCGCTCGAGGCCTACGGTATACACGTCGTCCGACGCCTGCAGGGAACGAAAATCCCCTTCGTGCACCACGAACGGGCCGAATCTGCCGACTCCCGCCCGGACTTCCCCCCCCTTCTCCGGGTGCTCACCGAGAAGCCTCGGAAGGGACAACAGGCGGAGAGCGGTATCCAGATCGACAGCGTCGGGCGTCAGCCCCTTCGGCAGCGAGGCGCGCTTCGGCTTCTCTCCCCCGTCCTCCTGCTCACCCAGCTGCACGAAGGGCCCGTAGCGGCCGACGAGCAGGCGCACCGGGAGACCCGTCTCCGGGTCGTTACCGAGGGGCTCATCCGCCTTTTCCTTGGCGAGGATGAGCTCCTCGGCCTTTTCCGGCGTCAGGTCCGCGGGCGCGAGACCTTCCGGCAGCGTCACCCGCACCGGATCGTCCGACCCGTTGACCTCGAGGAACGGACCGTATCGGCCGATGCGGACCGTGGGACGGATGTCCTCGAACTCCGAGATCGTGGACGCCGTCCGCGGATCGATCGCCTGTTCTCTCTCTTCAAGACGGGTCTCGAAACCGTCCGGTCCGCGATAGAAGTTCTCGAGAAACTCCTGCCACTGGACCTCGCCCTCCGCGATCCGGTCGAGGTCGTTCTCCATGATCGCCGTGAACCCGGGATCGACCAGGTCGGAGAAATGCTCCTCCAGGAGTCGCGTCACGGCAAAGGCCAGGTAGGTGGGCACGAGATAGTTGCCCACCTTGTCCACGTACCCGCGCTCCTGAATCGTATCGATCGTCGATGCATAGGTGCTCGGACGCCCGATCCCCTCGGCCCTGAGGAGCTCGAGCAGCCTCTTGATCGTATAGCGAGCGGGGGGCCTTGTGGCATGCTGCTCCACCACCAGGTCCAGCAGGTCGAGCCGCATCCCTTCGGCAAGGGGAGGCAGGTAAACATCCCTGTCCTCGAGCGCCGAATCGGGATCGTCGCTCCCTTCCACGTAAGCGCGGAGAAACCCGGGAAACACGGTGGTCCTGCCCGTCGCCGTGAATACCGCTTCCGCCGCCGTGATCGACGCCGTCACGGACTCCCGGATGGCATCAGCCATCTGACAGGCCATGGTTCGCTTCCAGATCATGTCGTACAGCGCGGCTTCCCGTCCCGACAGACCGAGTTCACTCGCGGACCGCATCCGGGTGCCGCTCGGGCGGATCGCTTCATGGGCTTCCTGTGCGAGCTTCGCCTTTTCTCCATAGCTGCGCGGCCGGGGGCTCAGATACTCCTTGCCGTACTCCTTTTCGATCCGCTCCCTGGCCGCGCCGATCGCCTGAGACGAGAGCCGCGTCGAGTCGGTTCGCATGTACGTGATGTGCCCGGCTTCATACAACCGCTGCGCGATTCGCATCGTCTCACGCGACGACATGCCGAGCTTGGAGCTCGCTTCACCCTGCAACGTCGACGTCTCGAAGGGCGCGCCCGGTTTCTGGGGCTTCCTGTCGGACTTCACGGATTCGACGGTGAACGTCTCGCCCTCGAGTCGTTCGATGAGCTCTCGTGCCTCTGCCTCTCCGAGGCGAACCACTTCGGCCGCGTCCTTGAGCGCGCCCGTATCCGGATCGAAGTCGCGGCCGCTGACTACTCTCACACCGTTCAGGCGGCTCAGCCGGGCGGCTACCTCGCTGCCCTCTGCGGACAACCGGGCCAGCAGGTCACACCAGGATGCCGATCGGAACCGACGCCGTTCCCGCTCTTTTTCCACCAGGAGTCGGACAACGACAGACTGTACGCGCCCCGCGGAGAGCGGTCTCCTGTTTACCGGATCCACGGGCGAGATCTTCTTCCAGAGCAGGGGAGACAGTCCATATCCCACCAGTCGATCGAGAATCCGCCGGGCCTGCTGAGCATCCACCTGCAGCAGATCGATATCGCCCGGAGACTCCAGCGCCTCGAGCACGGCCTCCCTGGTCAGGTCGTTGAATCTGACCCGCCGGAACCTGCTGCCATCCTCCTCGTCGTAGCCGAGCTTCTTCGCGATGTGGTAGCCGATCGCTTCACCTTCCCGATCCGGGTCCGTCGCGATCAGAATGTCGTCGGCCTGCTTCGCCTTCTTCCGGAGTGACTCGATGACCTGCCCTTTGCCCCTGACGGTGTGGTAATCCGGTTCGTAGCCGTTGTCGACATCGACAGCGAGGCCCTTCTTCGGCAGGTCCACGATGTGCCCTGATGTGGCTTCGACCTCGTAGTCCTTACCAAGAAACTTGCCGATCGTAGCTACCTTGATGGGCGACTCGACGATCACGAGATGCCTGGGTTTCCTGCTCGTCATACCTGTCTATGTCTCCCGGCTGATATTCTCCGCCACCGCCTCCGCAACCTGCGCAGGCGTCCGGTCCGAAGTGTCTACGGTATAATCCGACAGACGGTAAGCGGGCAACCTGCGGTCGAGCAGGTCCTGCAACACCGACTCGGGCAATTCGTTCTTCAGCAGCGGCCGCGAGCCCGGGCTCGCGGCGAGCCGCTCGGCCGCCACGCGGGGGGTCACCTGGAGCCACACGCGCACCGCGTCCGGCCACGCATCACGCAATTCGGAACGGGCCATCCAGCCTCCGCCGGTCGCGATCACGCAAGGTTCCGCGGGCGCCAGATTCCGGGTCACGGCTGCCTCGCGGGCCCGGAATCCCGATTCGCCCTCCTGTCGGAAGATCTCCGGAACGGAGGCGCCCGCATCGCTCTCGATCAGGAGATCCAGGTCGATGAACGGGACCGACCAGCGATCCGCGAGCAACCGGCCCACCGTGCTCTTGCCGGAGCCGGACAGGCCGACGAGCACCACGGGTGCGGTCGGACCGGTACCCGTATCCGCGACGTCACTCGTCACGGGCGGCTCAACGGCACGTCACCGGAACCGGTCCGGCGATGTCGCGGCCACTCGCGCCAGCATGGACTCCAGGTTTCTACGCACCTCCGCCAGCGAATCTCCGCCGAGCTTTTCGAGCATGGCATCGGCAAGCACGATCGCCAGCATCGCCTCTCCGACCACGGCAGCGGCCGGAACGGCGCATACGTCGCTGCGCTCGCGAACGGCCTCGGCGATCTCCCCTGTCGACAGATCGACGCTGGACAGCGGACGGGTGAGCGAGCTCAGCGGCTTCATCGCCACACGCACGACGAGAGGCTCCCCCGTGGTCATGCCTCCCTCCAGCCCGCCGGCGTTGTTCCGACTTCGCCGGAATCCTCCGCTTCGCCGGTTGCCCGGATCGATCGAGATCTCATCGTGGACCCTCGAGCCGGGGAGCGCCGCCGCCTCGAACCCCAATCCGATCTCGACACCCTTCATCGCCTGGATCGACAGCATGGCCGAGCCGATCCGGGCGTCCAGGCGCCGATCCCAGGACACGTGACTTCCCAGTCCCACCGGCTGCCCCTGCGCCACAACCTCGAAGACGCCTCCCAGCGTGTCTCCCTCCGAAGCGGCCTGATCGATGGCAGACCGCATTCGCGCGGCCGCCTCGTCGTCGATGCACCGTACATCCGAAGCATCGGCGCTCCGGTTGAGATCGGTCGCGGGAAATTGAATCGGGCCAGCGGACACGTCTCCGATCGCTACGACGTGGCTGGCGACTTCGATGCCGAGCTCGGCGAGCAGCCGCCGCGCCACGGCGCCGGCGGCCACCCGGGCGGACGTCTCGCGGGCGCTGGCCCGTTCCAGGATGTCCCGGGCATCGCGCCGATCGTACTTCAGCAGTCCGACCAGGTCGGCATGTCCCGGACGAGGCAGCCGTACTCGCCGCAGTTCTTCGTCCGTCGCGTCGGGAAGGGGCTCCACGGACATGGCCATCCGCCAGTTGGCGTGATCCCGGTTTGGAATCGCGATGGCGACGGGCGATCCGATCGTCTCGCCAAGCCGGACTCCCGACAGGATCCTCCCGGCGTCCCTCTCGATCTTCATTCTGCCGCCCCGCCCGTACCCGAGCTGACGGCGGGCCAGGTCCCGTGCGACATCTTCGGGTGCGAGGCGGAGACCCGCGGGCACTCCTTCGACGATCACGTACATGCCTTCGCCGTGCGATTCGCCCGCGGTCGTGAATCGGAAGTGGTTGTGCATACTCCTCCGGGCAGGTGTCGGTCGAGCTCCACTGGTCACCGGTGCGACCGGACAGCCTACGCGATCGGCGCCTTGAAACAAAGCGGGGCCCGGCTGCTGCCGGGCCCCTCCGCATCCTGGGCCGGAATCTGACTGTATCCGGCTAATCCACGATGTGCGGTGTCACCAGGATGATCAGGTCCTGCTTGGTTTCGCGTGTCTTCGTGGTCCGGAACAGCCCGCCGATCACCGGAATGTCCATGAGCAGGGGGATGCCCGTTTCCGAGCGCTCGACCTCGCTCAGCGTGAGCCCCCCGATCACCATCGTCTCGCCATCGTCCAGCAGCAGGCGAGTCTGCCCGATCTGCTTCTTGAACGTGTATCCGACATCCGGGATGTCGGTCTGAATCCCCGATCTCTCGGCCGACACATCGAGCAGGATCTGCAGGTTATTGGTGATGTGAGGAACCACCTCCAGGATGATTCCCGTGTCTTCGTACTGTACGGTCGCCTGTGCCTGGACATTCCCGGTACCGGTGTCCAGCACCCGGACCGGCGTTTTTTCGCCGACCTGGATTCGCGCCCTGTGGTTGTCCACCACCTGGATCGAAGGTGCCGCCTGTACATCCGACAGCTGGTGCTGCTCCAGCGCTTCGATGAAGGCGGACAGCGAAAAGTCGCCGAACGCGGTCGAGGCGAGAATCTGCAGGGACGGGCTAAGCACCCGGTCGTTCGCATTGGCGAGAGCCGCGATCGAGCTCCCTGCCAGGTCCACCAGCGTCTCGTTGGTCAGCTCTCCCGGGTTGAACGGGTCGGGAACCGCGATCACATCGTTGATGGAGTTCCCGAAGTAGTCACCGTTCACGTCCTTCAAGTCGTAAACGATCCCCAGTTCCTGCACGTCGGTCCGATCCACGAAGATGATCTTCGCGTCGATCGATACCTGCGGCGTCTGTCTGTCGAGACTCCGGACGAGGGTATCCATCCGGGCCACGACCGAGGGCACGTCCGTGACGATTACCGAATTGGCTCCCTGATACGCGACGACCTGGCCCCGGTTCGGCGTGGCCAGCTGCTCCAGGGTCTTCGCCACCGAGTCCGCTCCGGCGTAGTTGATCCTGAAGACGCGCGTTTCCGTCTGCAGCGTGTCGCGCGTGCGCAGGCCTTCGAGCGCGTCGACGATCAGGATTCCTTCGGACTGCAGACGCCAGCCCAGGCCCTGCGAGGCGAGGATCGCGTCCAGCGCCACATCCCACTGCTGGTTCCGAATATCCACGCCCCGGACCGTCATTGCCGCCGCGGCGGCGCTGGGGACGATCGAGACGCCCGCGTATTCCGAGAATCCGGCCAGCACATCCAGCATGCTGGCGCTGTCGAACGCGACGGTGATCCTCGAAGGCTCCTCCGGAAGGCGGGGAGATTCAGCGGCCGGCATCCGGCGGCCCTGCGGCCCCGCGACGGCTACCGATTCCGCGGCGCGCGTGGACCAGGACGGGAAGTCTCCGTCCGGGTTCGGGAAGGTGATCCGAAACCGGCCGGGCTCTGCCGTCACTTCATATGCCGGAACCTGCTCGAGATCGAACACCAGGCGGAGCACCCCCGGTCGAAACCAGCTGCTGCGCAGGCGCTCGACGCCGCCCCGGCGGATCGCCTCGTAGCTGTCGTTCGGCAGCCCCGCATCGGCCCCCGTGAGGTCCAGAATCAGTCGGGGCGGCTCGGCCAGTGCGAAGTCCCGAAAGCTGACATCGCCCGACGTGACTACGACGATTTCAGTCTCTGCGCCGACCGGGGTGATCCGGACTTCCTGGATCGCACCCGGTCCGCTGCCCGCCAGGGCGAGCAGCGTCGTCGCGAGAATCGTCTTGAGGATCATCATCCTCCCTGCTCCTTGTCCTGGCTCTTGAGGCGCAGCGTTTCCTGTCTGCTGACGCCGAATGCCGTTACGACAAAATCCACCTCGGAGGCACGTACCCTGACCAGCTTCGCTCCGCCGATCAGGTCACCTTCCCACACTCTGTATCGCTTCCCCGTCGCCTTGTCCGTCAGCACGGCGATACTGCCGGTCGAAGGACTATAGACGATTCCACTCAGGTTCAGGTCCTCGAACCTCGGACCGAGCTCGTCACCCGCGGACAGCGGTTCGAACGGGTCCCGTCGCTGTCCTCCGGGATAATAGAAGGTCTCCCGCTGCAGTCCGATGCCGCCGTCCGGCGAGACGCTTGCGGAGGTGTCGGCAGACACGTCCGCCCGGACTGCGGCTTCCTGCGCCCCGGCTTCAGGCGATAACATCAGGAGCATCGCGGTTGCAGCAACTGTCAAGAAAGAAGTCTTCATCTCAGCCGTTCTGCGCCCCCGCGGACCGCGCCTCCGGATTTCCCACCACGAAGGTCTCCAGTTCGAAGGTGACCCGGACCTTCTGCCGGCCCGAAGGAGTGATCTCCGACGGTACGATCTGCGTCACCCTGGGTCTGACGATCCGATCGAAGGAGGCAACCCGGGTGAGGAAGGTCCCGATCGCGTGATACTCGCCCTCCACCTCCATCTGCCATTCCTGCCGCAGCAACGTCCCGGCGCTGTCCGCGGGCACGGGCGGCAGCGGCTCGACATTGATCAGCTGCAGGCTCAATGCCTGGGTCTGGGTGGCGATCGCCTCGTATATCGCCGGGACTTCCGCACCGGATGGCACCAGCCGCTGAAGCGTCTCGAACTGGCTCTCCGCGGCGGAGAGCCGATCCCTGAGCCGCTGAAGATCCCCGATCCGGGCTTCGGCGAGCTCGTTCTGCATTTCCAGCGTTTCCACCCGGTCCGTCAGCTCCAGGTTCTCCTCGCCACTGGGCCGGAAGACGTACACGTAGTAGAGAGCGGCTGCGGCAACGCACAAGATGATCACCAGCAGCATGCTCTGGTGACGCTGGTCCTGGGGCAGCAGAGCCATCGTCAGCTTCCCTCCGCCCCGGCCGGGATCCCGGTCGTCTCCGGATCGGGCTGCTGATAGGAAACGAGGAGCTTGAACGCCTGTGCCGATACGTTCTCGACCTCCGCCTGCTGACTTCCCATGATCCGGACCTGCGTGACGAACTCCGATGTCTGCAGGTTTCGCACGAAACGGGTCACCGCGAGAGGATTCGCCGCAACGCCGTCGATCTGGACCGTCAGATCGGGAAGCGGCGTCGCGACTCGAATCGCCGTGAGCCAGGTATACTGTGGCAGCGCGGAACTGATCTCGTCCAGCAGGTGCGGCCAGACGAAGCGTCCCTCGTCGAGTCCACGCACCAGTTCCAGGCGCTGCCGGATCTGACGCTCGCGATCGATCAGGCTGTCGCTCAGCACTCTCAGATCGGCGAGTCGCGTGGAGTCCTCGCGCGCTTCGTCAAGCCTCAGTTCCAGCTCGGCAGCGTCCGATCGCTGTGCGTACCACATTCCGCCAACGGCCAGGCCCGCGAGGACGAATGCCGTAATCGCCGCCACCGTCCATGGATCCCGACCGTCGCCGCCCGATCGACCGCGATCGGCCCACGCCGGAACGGAGAGCTTCTTCCGAGCTCCCTTGCGTGCCTTTCCGCCGGTCGGGTGAAGATTGACCTCAATCACGCGATTCTCCGAAGGGCGAGTCCGACCGACAGCATCATCATCGGTGCCACCGCCCGAGCCTCGTCCAGGTCAAGAGCTCCCGGCTTCACGCCGAGCCGCTCAATCGGGTTCGCCACCTTCGTTTCCACTTCCAGGCGTTCCGCGAGGGCATCCTTGAGCCCGGGCACGTACACGCCCCCTCCGCACAGGTACAACCGGCCGAGGCTCGCGCCGACTTCCTGGGTCTCGAGGAACGCCGTGGCCCGCTCGATCCCCCGACCCACTTCCTGAGCCCGCTCATACAGGAAAGACCGAAGGCGCTCGTCCGCGCCGTCGCCCCGCAGCACGCTTTCCGCCTCGTCCGCCAGCATCCCCCGCTCCCGCTGGAGATCCAGCGACAGGCGCCGGGTACCGAAGCTCAGATCCCGGGTCAGGACAGGCACCCCGTCCTCCAGGATGTTCACGTTCGTGGTCTCGTGACCGATGCTCACGAGGCTCGAGAGACCTCGCATCGCTTCCGGATAGTTGACCTCGAGCGCGTTGTGCAGGGCGAAGGCGTCCACGTCGATGATTCTCGGATTGAGATTCGCCTCCTCCAGCAGCGCGACCTTGTTTTCGACCAGTTCGCGCTTCGCCGCGACGAGCAGCACGCTCATCTGCAGGCCTTCACCTTCGGGGTCCGTAACCTCGAAGTCCAGCTGCACATCATCCATGTCGAACGGCACGTGCTGCTCCGCTTCCCAGCGGATCACTTCCTTGGCATCCGACTTCTTCATCCGGTCCATCTGGATCGGCTTGATGATCACGTCCCGACCGCCGACGCTGACGACTACGTCGCGCTGGGAGATTCCTTCCTCATCGAAGATCGAATCGACAATCCGGGCGACCAGGCCGGGATCCATGATCTCGCCCTCGACGATCGCGTCGGCACCCAGCGGGCGGACGACAAGCCGCTCCACGAGAGGCTCGGATCCCGAATGATCGACGACGGCGACCTTGACGTATCCGCTGCCGATGTCGAGACCGACAGAACGCTTCTTTCGACCGAATCCGAACGGGGTCATGACGGCAAGCCGCTCGAGCGGAAGAACCTGGAACCTGTGTGGCAGGTGAGCCACATGCTGGACAGCCTCCCAGACAGAGTCAATCGGCCGACGGACTTCGGTCCTCGGGGCGCGCTCACAGAACCTACGTTCGAAGATCCCGTCCAAGAAAGCCGGTTGTCCCGAGTGACGCAACGGGCGTCATCAGTTGCCGGTTCGACGGACCGTCTCCAGTCGCCACGAAGCTCCTCCGGATCCCGAGTTCGCGAGCACACGCACCCACGCGAGACCCGGAAGCGAATCGCTTACCCGGGCCCGCACGATCACCGCATGGACTCCGATCAAGATCGTATCCACCTGAACCGAATCGCCGGAGACCCCTATGCCGGGTCTTTCGAGCACCTGCTGTGCCGCCAGCGCCTCGGCCGCGCGACTCGCGGCCAGTTCAGCCTGCCGTCGCGTGGCCAGGTTCCCCGACAGCAGGCCGACGACCCCTATCGCAAGAATTGATAGAGAGATGAGAAGTTCGACGAGGGCGGCGCCCGACGCATTGCAGACACGGCTTGGGACCGCGTGCCGAATTCCTGCCCCGGCACCGTCATCAGCGGTGACTGGGCCGCATCCGTGCAGAAAACGAGAAACCTTGCGAGGTCGTGGGACGGCGGATCGAGCGGAGCCGGATCGCATCAGGGCGCGGAAATGAACTCTTGGCGTACCCGTCCGAGGAAATTGCAGACCAGGCGGACTCCCCGGCCGTCCCGCCACAGGTAGACACTGCCCGCGCCCGCGTGCCCCCGGGCGTTGAACCGGATCGTACCGGGGCGAATCCGCAAGGAGTCGACGGGCAGGTCCGTACCGCGGCCTACACCGAGGCGCGACAGAGCGGTTCCGTCGGCGGCCAGCAGCAGCACTTCGGCCGTTCCCTCCCTGAACCGGATCGTCTCACGTCGAGACACGGCGAGCGTCCGGCCGAGCGCGAGCTGCCGGGAAACGGCTCGGGCTGCCCCCTGAAGAGCCGCCCCGGCACGATACCGCTGCACGCCGCTCCAGCCGAGCGCCGAGAGGGTCAGGATCACTGCCAGGGCGATCAACAATTCGACCAGCGTCGTGCCCGCACTCCGCATTTCGTGCCTCCGGTGTCACAGGAGCACCTCTGACTCCCCGACCCTTCGGTGCGGCAGTGCACTCAACAATCGCTCAACCGAGTCTTCCGGCCCGGTCCTCTCCCGGCGGTTGCGAGCCGCGATCTTCGCCGATGCCGCCGGGCGTCGCATTGAGGTTTCGCGAACGATCCACGATCCAGTTCGGACGTCTCTTGGTCTCGGTGTAGATTCTACCGACGTATTCCCCGATCATTCCGACCGCGATGAGCTGAATCCCGCCGATGAACAGAACCGACGTCATCACGGAAGCCCAGCCGAGGATCGCTTCCCCGCTGACCAGTTTCTTCCACAGCACGTTGATCATTACGAGGAAGGCGACGCCGGAAACGACGAAACCCATGACGGTCGCGAGCCTCAGCGGTACTTCCGAGTAGGAAACGAATGCGTCCGTCGCCATGCGGAAGAGCTTGAGCGGCGACTGACGGGGCTGGCCCGCGTACCGTGCTTCCCGTTCGAACTCGATCCCGGTCTGGCGACCCCCGACGTACGCGCGAAGCCCGCTGACGTACCGGTTGTGTTCAGGCATGGAATTGATCGCATCCACCACCCGGCGGTCCATCACGGAGAAGTTTCCCGCATTGGCCGGGATCTCCAGGTCGCTGAGCTTTCCGAGAATCAGGTAGAACAGCGAGAACAGGGCTCGCTTCGGCAGCGCCTCCTTCCGCTTCCTCTTGATCGCGTATACGACGTCGCTCCCTTCTTCCCAGGCCTTCACGAGTTCCGGGATGACTTCCGGCGGGTCCTGAAGATCGCCGTCGAGCAGCACGACCACATCGGCTCCAGTCTCCGCCAGGCCGGCAGCGATCGCCGGCTGCTGTCCGAAGTTCCGGGCCAGGTGCAGCACGCAGACCCTCGGATCCAGGCGGGCATACTCGTCCAGCAGGACCGGGGAAGCGTCCG
>WOR8_10005434_pt1 | contig 12268 bp, 11 predicted proteins | sample DeeMarSeWOR38_10_FD_19890 | JGI IMG/M metagenome (IMG submission 19890) | reverse complement strand
ATCATATAGGAATAATAAAATAATTTTTTCTGAATCGGTAAGTTTTACATGAATCAAAATGTGTACCCCAACATTTTTGTGAGTATTATGATGAAAGATTTATAATTTGAAAATACTTTAAGTTTTCGATCTATTTTAAATACTAAAAAAATTAAAAAAAAAATATTATAAAATTTTAAACAGCTTGTTTTTAGATATTAAAGGAGACCTATAAAATTATGAAAATAATTAAAGAATCTAAGGTTTCCAAAACAGGATTATTCATATTAATTGTAATTTTAGGATTCAATAGCTTTTTTATCACCACAACCAATCAATCTAGTTCTAATAGCCTCACTATAGTTGTATCCTTATCCATTATAGGAGATTGGGTAGAAAATATTGTAGCAGGAAACATTAATGTAGTCTCAATTGTAACTGGATTAGAAAATCCCCATACATATGATCCAACTCCCTCAGAAATTGCTGCTATGGTTGGAGCTGATATTTTTATCCGATTTGGCAACCCAGGATTGGAACCATGGATTCAATCTATCATCGATGCCAATCCTAATTTTAAAAATAAAACTCTTACTTTAATAGATTACGTTAATGGAGAATATATGGATTATGATCCATTAATTAAAGCTAATAATGCGCATGTGTGGATGAGTCCAATAAAAGTAGGTGATATGTGTAGAAAGATCTATGAACTAGTTGCTAAACTCGATCCACTGAACAATAGTACCTATTATAATCATTATTTAAATTATAAAAATGACTTATTCGAGTTATTAATTAGAATAGATAAAGCTAAACAGACTTTCAGAGGGGTAAAAGTTGTGGTTCATCATCCATCGTTTATTTATTTCTTTGATTTGCTAGGAATTGAAAGATTAGGGTCAATTGAGGAACACGAAGGTAGTGAACCTTCTGTCACCCATATAGCAGAGTTGGTTCAACTTATAAACGATGAGAAAGCTGCAGGGACGAGAATATTACTTGTTAATCAACCGCAACTAGATGAAGAGGATATTTTAGGTATATCAGAATCCACTGGGGTTGATATTGTTTTACTTACTCCTTTATTGGGAGTTGAAATAGATCCTTCACTTCAGCCCTTATTTGGCAACGAGATTGATAACTATATTAAAATGCTGGATTATAATTTATATATGCTAGAACATCCAATCATTCGTGCTACCGCAACTCAATCAACTGATCAAGGTTCATATGGATTTGAATTAACCATGCTGGTGTTGGGTTTAGTAATCAGTAGTAGAAGAAAAGGAAAAAAAAGCATAGTTAGAACTAATCCCTATAGAGAAAATTTCAACAAGGGTAAATAATAGTTATACACAAACTTAGATCTGATAATCATGAATTTTAAAACTCGTTTACAATGGAAAGACATATATTATTATCAGAAAACTTTAATCGTACGGAATGGACTTTACCACAATAAAGAGAATTTACAAAGCCATTTAAAAGAATTTAAAAAAGTTTCAAATTTTTTAGATGAAATCAATCATATCTTAGATACAATGGTCTCTATAGAAGAAGTCTTAATCCCTAAGCTTGAAGAAGAGCTTGATTTATCGTTTACTTCTTCAGAATTGTTGATGATCGCCCTGACTCGTCCTAGTATTCGAAATATTTTTTCTGATTTGAAAATTTATTTTTCCCAAAAGAAAGATTATCCTCTTGATTTAACAGATTTTGATATTTTGGCTTCTACAGGATATATCGCCAATGTTTTAGCTTTATTAGGTGATGCAGTTCTAGATCTTGCTGTTGTAGAGATTATGTGGGATCCTTTATTATCAACCACTGGTGATTTAACTATTAAAAGAAAAGATTTTGTGTCAAATAAGAAATTGGCAAAAGTTTGTGATCGATTTAATTTAAGAAATTACAGTTTAAAACGTTTAAATGATCCCTCTCAACGTTTAATCAAAGGAAAAACTCTTGAACATGAGAAAGGAACAATTGTTGAAGCAATTCTAGGAGTCATTTATCTGGAAAGTAGTCTTGAAGGTGTTAGGTGCATTCTCCCTAATTTAATCCCACTTTTATAAAGTATAGTTGAAGGGAGCTTTCAAAATAATACAATATAGAAAGAAATCCATGTTTTTGTGTGATTCTATTTTTTCAAATACTGCTTTTTTTTTATTAAAAGATCCAAAAAAGGATTAATTTGGTTATGGAATATAAAAATTGTATATTCAAGGGCTTCTATTCAATAAAAAAAACAAATAAAAGCTATTTTTTATCGCCAAAGATGAAGTAGATTTTTCCAATGACTCCCTCCTACAGATTAATTAGTTTTATGCTTTAAAAATAAATGAGAATGAAGTTAAACGACAAATGGATAATATAAAGTGATTGTAAGCATTAATAGATTAAACGATGGTAATGAAACTATATAAAAACGTCTTCTAATATAAGATGTCGATTTGACGACTTATTTGGCTCAAGTTTATTTACACTTCAAATTTGACATTATATTCTAAGAGGATCTTATTTCAGTAAAATGAGCTTTTCCAGAATATAAAGATAGGAAAAACTCTTGAACATTAATAAGGTACATTAATTGAGATAGTATTATGAGTTATCTACCTGGATAACAGTTTTGAAGGGATTATGAAAACTTTCCTTGCTTTAATCTCACTCCTTGGATCTTAGAAGGATTTAATATGACGATAAAAAGTTTACATGAAATTCTAAAGGAAATTATGAAGGAAGGAAGGAAATCTTCGGGAGAGTGGAAAGCTCTATTTGGTCCTACACCAGATCGTTTTGGTTCTGACCTTTTAATCTTTCATCCAATAGAAGGTCCAATTTATCAAGTTAGAGCTTATGAAAAGAATCCATTCCAAATTGATGGATTAGGAACCCGACTTAGTCAACAGGTTGATAAGGATTTCCTGAATATGATTGAAAAACAAAGGAATCAGGGTTCTCTTGGAATTGTCGATTTAAATTATAAGATTCTTGGTAAAGCCTTACAGGAGGGTTTGAAGTTAGATCGAATTTTTCTTGATGCCTTATTAGGAAAAAAAGATCAGGGAATTGATTATGTTAATCTTGGTAATTCATTTAAAACAAGAAATCAAAAACCTATACCTACGATAACAGAGGAACAGAAAAAGCTGGATCGTGAATATAAACGCCTTATTCAACGCGATGGGAAATCAACCATGTATGGATGATTTTTTAAAGAACATGGTCTTTATTAGACTGGATGAAATCAATTATTACAATTTCGATCGCTGCCATCGATATAAGTATTGAAAACTTCTTTATTGTTGTCTTTTTTGCTTTCTTCTCTCTTTATCTAGGACAATTCTTTGCTCTTAGAATAACTTTACGCCAAAAGATTGCAGAGGTAACCAAGGAGAAATTGTTTGCTTAATATAGCCTAACCTATTGAGATTCTAGTGATTTGGAATAATTAAGCTATTAATATCTGATGAGTCATGTTTATCAGAATTATTCTTTTTTTCTGTGAAGAAATTTGACTAATCATCAATGACCTGCAATAATTAGTGGAATGTAGGAAGATAGAAAAATCATTAATACAATATGAGATTATATAATCGATTTTCTAATATCCAATTTTGGATGATTTTAGTAAACAAGGAATACATTAAAATGTGGTCTGATGAATATACAAACTTATTATCAGAGTTTACTTCAGCAGTAGAAGATGAGCTTCTCCAATATGTTCGGGGGCTAATTTTATATGGATCCTATCGAAAAGAACAGACGGAAAGCGGCTGGATAATACCGGGAACTTCAGACCTTGATCTTGTTCTAATAGTAGACCTAGATGATATTAATCCTGAAAAACCAGCTCGAAGACTAGGGAAAATAGGAGAGGCTTTAGCAGTTTTTTTCACACACCCAGTTTATGCTCCCATATTAGATTTAACAATTTTAGATTATCATGACTTACCAGTTTTTGCTGGAATGGCCTTTTCCCCAATACATGCAGTTTCAGCAAGTATGGGAGAAGTTTTACTAGGTAAAAATGTACTGAAAGATTATAGTTATAGTGAAAAACTCCTAAATCGATGTGCTAAAATAATAATTGCACAAAATTTCGAAAGTATAAAATCCAGTTTTTTACACCGAGATATCATTGGAGATCAATTAGTTTATGATTATGCGGATTTAGTACTTGATACAGCACATGCGACCCTCGCTTACACTGGAATTTTCAATTTAGTACGCACAGAAGTTCCAGAAAAATTTGAATTATTATTAAGTGACAAAATCGAATCTCCAACTGCGGTAGATATTGTTTACGAAGCTAAGAAGATCCGAATGGGTTCTCAAAAAATGAAAAAGTCTGTATTTTTAACAGGATCATTACAATTTACTCAAAGCATCATGCGTTATTTACGAAATCCTTTCAATGAATCGAAATAGACTTCTTAAACACAGTTCTATATTAAATAGTAATAAATACAGAACCTTACCATTTATCATCTAGTGATTTTGTTTATTTGTAAATGCTCCCAAACAAAAATTTAAGGTATCTATGAATTCTAGAGAAATTCAATTATTATTTATAAATTTTAGAAATTTTAGGTAGTAAAAATGGTTTCAAGAATCAAAATTTTTGGGCTTATAATAATTCTAAATATTTCAGTTCTAGGTATAATTATAATTTATCCATTTTTTGCTCCTTCACCAGAAAATATTGCCTTTCCATATTCCATTGAGGGGGGAAGTATTCTTAAATATGATCCAGAGGGTCATTATTCAATTATTTGGAATCAAGGATTTAATCTCAGTCTTTCCAGTAATAGTAGTAATTATTTTAAACCTAGAATTTTTACTGTTTTCATTCTTAATATGCAAACTCAAAACCTGACCATTCAGGGTTTAATCACGGAAGATTATTATCAAATCCTTAACAAAACCTCATTAAAAATTCAATTATATAGTAATCCTACATTGGACAGAAGAATAATCTTATTTAATCAGATTAATGAGGATAATCTAACATTTGCAGTAATTGGAGATACACAAGGTTTTACTGGTTTCTATGAACAATTGATTGCCAATACATCAACAAAGAATTATGCTTTTATTCTTCATCTTGGAGACATTACTCCATTTGGTGAAGATTCTCAACTTGAGCTTTTTCAAAACATTTCAAAACAATCATATATCCCAATATTTTCAGTTCCAGGAAATCATGATATTAAACAAGGTAATTCCACTAATGAATATAAAAAATATTTTGGAAAACCTAATTATCATTTTTTTTATGGAGGAATCTTGTTTATAGCATTAGATTCCTCTTATTTAAGTTTCTCTGAAACAACATTAATATATCTTGAGAATTTGCTATCAACTTACCCAAATTGTCCAAAAGTTATCTTTTCACACGTTCCACTCTTTGATCCACGACCTGATTATGATCATTCTAATTTGAATGTTTCTCAAACTAATAGATTCTTTGATATAATGAATTCGCATAATGTAAAAATTGTGATTTCAGGGCATATCCATTGGTACAACGTAACAAAAAAGGAAACTGTTAATTTTCTTATCTCTGGTGGAGGTGGTGCAGTTTTACATGAATTAGATGAAAATGGTGGATTTCATCATATTACAAAAATCAATATATCATTGGATGGGAATAACATTAACTTCGATCCTATTGTATTAACAAAACAATTAACAACAACTGATATTCTAATTCTGAAGGACAATCGATCTGTTATAATTGGACTTAATGATATGTTGACTGAATTTAATTCCATAAATGGAATGAGTAGCTTTCAAAATCAATATTTTAATTGGAGAGGATATGGATATTATAAGGGAATTAAAATAGGTGATTTATTATCTATTATTGGAGGAATGAGGGAGGATGAACTATTAGAAGTTGAAGCTTGGGATACACTCAAACAAAATTATAGTTATTCAGTAATTTTTCCTAATCAATCTTGGCTAACGATCCAGGGTGAGGTTATTTTAGCATATCAGTATAACGAAACTCTCTATCCTGAATGGTCTGATGGATATAGAATCGTATTTCTCGCTCCAGATGAGGGATATAGTAATTTTGATTGCGAACAAACTTCTCCACCAGATGAAGGATACCATTTATGGCCAAGTGCTGGATTCAGATGGGTGAAATTTATTAAATCTTTAAAAATCTTAAGAAGATGAGAATAATTAATGTTTAAAAAAACAAAATTTCCTTTAATCCCCAAAATTCTCATTATTTTACTAATACTTAACATTTCAGTTATTCTTATTATTATAGGGACCAATTTCTTGATTATAAGATCGTTCTCTGATAATTTTCTTTTTCATATATTAAAAAGTTTAAGTGACACGTTTTTTCAATATTTATTATACTTTAGCTGGAACATTGGATTATTATGTTGGTTTAGTGTTTATAACTATCTTAAATCAGGAGATAATAACTATAAATCATTAGAAGCTGATATAAATGTTATTATTCCCTGGATTAACGAAAAAAATCATAGATCCCCCCGTTTAACATTATCCTATTATTCAACCAGTGACCTTGTTGGGATTGCAGTTTTTAGCTCATTAGGAGGCATTCTTAGTACCTTTGTAGGTTATTTGGGTACAATTTTAAATAATATTCTTGGAATTCCCTTTGGAGGGGGTCAGATCCTTTCTGGAATTCATGTTTTTTGGATAATGTTTGTCTATCTACTTGCTGATCGTAAAATTGGAATTGCATTAATAACTGGTATAATAAAAGGATTTATTGAATTTTTTTCAGGAAGTGCCCATGGAGTATTAGTCATCGTTCTCTCAGGAACACAGGGATTAGTAATAGAGCTATTTGTAGCAATATTTTTTCTTTCACAAAGAAAGATATTTTTAGCTATTAGCGCGGGATTAGCTAGCCTATCAAATGTCATTATTCAGCAATTACTATTCTTAAATCTTGAGTTTTTAATATTAGTTATCGTTTCTGGTATTTTAAGTTTTATTTCAGGCTTTCTTCTAGGAGGTTATCTAGCAGTTAATATTTGGTCTTTCTTTGAGAAATCTACTATTTTTAGTTGGAAAGTCCCATTTTCTGATTTAAAGCCTTACCGACATATTCGTTTTATTCGTGCTTCTCTTCTTATGGTAATAGTACTCGGAGAAATTAGTGTCTTCGGTGCGTTACTAGTACAAAACAGATTTGCTATTGAAGTAAAAGGTGATGTTCATAATCCTTATACCTATTATTCTTCAGACTTTTTAACTGATCAAATAACTGTAGAGGCCGAATTAAGGGGAACTGAAACAAATATTCCACTTAGAAACTATACAGGGGTACCCCTATTCAAAATAATTGATAAAGCCCAACCTCTCTCAAATCCATTTATTGTACAATTATTTGCTTCTGATGGGTATAACGTAAATTTCAATTCCACAGAAATTTATATTGATACCTCTATGATAATTATTCAAGAAGATAACGGATTTAGATTAGTAGCTGGAAATTTTCATGGATCTCTTTGGATTAAAATGATAACCAGAATCGAGATCAAGTCAATTTAATAAAAAACTAAATACACTCGAAATCAATATTTTGTTTGATGGGGAAATTTCAATAATTTTTTGTCCTTTAAGAGTTTTAATATAATAGGAAGTTAAAGCTTTACTGATACCTGTCTCTTCAGCAATTTGTTTTTGATTAATGTTACCATTATTATCAAGGAGTATCTCTAAAATTAAAGCAATATTTTGATTCTGTTTCAATGATAGAATTAATTTCTCTTCATTTGTAAAAGAACCCCTAATATCGAAAAAATGTTTACAACGTCCAAGTTTTATGTATTCGATATCTGAATCTTGAAGAAACATGAGATGATATTGAATGACACCATTTGCTAATTTAGTTGATCGTTGTAGTTCTCTAAAAGTAATTCCTGGATTATCATAGATGGTCGAATGGATTATAAGACGATTAAATGGGATTTCATCGTTTTCCCAATATAAATGTTCAATAGACACTTTTCCAAAAAGAAAAGAGGGAAAAAAAGCCGTAATACTAGTAATTGTCTCACTATCTAATTTAGTTTGAGAAACAATATGTGAAGCTTCATTGAAAACAGCTTCAGAAGCGTTAAATCCTAGATTGAAGTGCAAAAACTGAAAAATGCTGATAAAAAGGAGAATAGATACAAAAAACCAGAAGATCTTCAGTTTTTTCACTCGTGTAAGGAAAGTTCTCATTATTACAACTTCATTTGATGCTAATATTAATTATCTTACTATCAATGCAACTTGTATTTAATATTTCTAGTACAATTATTTGATAGACAACCATTATATACATAACAAATTCTTGTATCTGTCGTTAAACCTAGATTTTAAGAAAATAAAGACAGATTATGATACAGGTTGGCTTATATTTTGGATAGTGTTCTAATAGAGCTAGAAAATGTGAACTTTTCTTATTTAAATAGGCCTAGTAGAACCCTAAAAGATATAAATCTAAAAATTTATCAAGGTGAATATATAGTCATAACAGGGGAAAGTGGAGGAGGAAAATCAACTTTAGCAATGATTCTTGCAGGATTTATCCCTCATATTATAGCAGGTACATTAGAAGGATCAGTTTTACATCAGGGTATTTCCAGTAATATGCTATATATTTCAGAAATTAGCCAATTAGTCGGATTGGTTCAACAAGATCCAGAAAATCAATTAGTGTGCCCTACTGTGATTGATGAAATAGCATTTGGTCCAGAAAATCTTATGATCAATAAAACTGAAATTATTACACGAATTGAACATATTTCGAATAAATTAGAAATGGTTCACTTGTTACAACGCTCCACTAATCGACTTTCAGGAGGAGAAAAACAAAAAACGGCAATTGCTTCTATTTTAGCCATGAACCCTAAAGTATTAATCTTAGATGAGCCATCAGCATTTTTAGATGTTCCTTCGATAAAAAATCTATTACGGATTTTAAAAGAATTAAATAAATCACAAAATATGACCATTATTATCTTAGAACATCGTCCTGAGTTATTTAGAAATTCTTTAACGCGAACTATTGAATTAAAAAATGGGGGAATAATTCGAGATAGTAGTAATGAGCTTTTCATTAAGCAAGAGTTGAAAATCTTAGAGGAGGAAATTACCCGTTTAAATAATTTGAAAGGACCTGAAACATTAACTGACATCTTAGAAATAGAAAATATCAATGTTTTCTATCAGAAATTTCATATTCTACGTAATATTTCCTTAAAAATTAAAAAAGGTTATATATATGGTATAATAGGCAGAAATGGGGCAGGTAAGTCAACATTTCTGCAGGTTTTAGCCAATTTAATATCATATAATGGAAACATATTCTTTCGTGGTGTTAATTTAAAAAATATTCCAAGCCATAAATTAGCTAAAGAAATAGGAATTGTTTTTCAAAATCCAAATCATCAGATTTTTGAAAAAACTGTTATTGATGAAGTCTTATTCGCACCTAGGAATTTTAAAATTTCTCAAGCTCATAAATCTGCTGATATTCTTTTACAACAGGCTACTCTGGAAAAATATAGACAATTCTCACCTTTTAGTCTATCCTATGGGGAAAAAAGACGCTTAAATTTGGCTTCAGTTGAAGTGTACGAACCCGAAATACTTTTATTAGACGAACCATTTATTGGGCAGAGTTATGATAATATTAAATACATTTTAGAGAGAATAAAGCGAAGAAAGGAAAAACAACTTACAACAATTATCGTTTCTCATCGTATTTCTCTTCTTGAATCCTTTTCTGATTATCTAGTTCTGTTTAAAAAAGGATTTCTACAAAAATGGTATGCTTCTAAACAAAGAGAGGAGGAAAAATAATGAGTCTTGTTATTGACGAAGATTCCAAGGTTGTAGTTAGGGAAACCAATCCACTAGTAAAATTCCTCTTTGTTATTTTACTTTCTGTATTATTATTTAATTTGTACAATCTTGTCAAGGTATATTCCATGTTAATCTTAGTTTTAGCTTATTATAAAGTAGGTAAATTTCCCTATAATGTAGCAAAACCTCGTATACGTATGATGACTATTTTTTGCATATTTATCTTAATAGTACAAGTGCTTTTTGTACACGAAGGTGAATTCCTGTTTTATCTCATTCCAGCTATTGGTTTTTTTGGTCCTTTTATTCCAATTTATGAAACTGGTTTATTCATTGGTTTATTAATTATTGGCCGATTCATCGGAATTATTGCAATTAGCTGGGTTTTTATAAATTCTACCAATCCATTTTCTTTTGCACGTTCTCTTATTAAACTTAAAATTCCTTATAGAATTGCCTATACAATGTCATTATCATTACGCTTTGCCCCTGTCTTTACAATTGAAACAAATATTATTCAAAAAGCTCAAAATGCTCGAGGCTTGAATACAAACCCGAACACATTTCTAGGATTGGTAAACTTGTTAAGATATACATTAATCCCTTTGATTGGATCAACACTAGAGCGAATTAAGGATATAACAATCAGTATGGAGGGAAGAGGGTTTGGTTGCTACTCCGAACGAACTTACTTATTTGAAACACATTTTTATTTAAAAGATCTGCTTAAACTAAGTATTGGAACCCTCTTAATTTGGATATTTTGGATTATTTAAATAAAAGGAATCATGAATCTAGAAAACAAAATATTTTTGAGAAATCAATATGAACAAATGATCATTTGAAAAATTGGCAGAAATGAGTTTATAAGATCCTACTTAAATATAGAATATTCCTACTAAGTAAAAATCCTCATTGAATCACTATAAAAGGGATCCTTTTGTCTTCTTGGTAGTTTGGAACGTAATAAGGGAATACAATGACTTACACTGATGAATTTCATGATCGTCCGTTGATTCAACAAAGAATAGTATTGATTTCTATAGATGATTTATTCGGACATGAACAAACGGTTCGAAGTCAAATTGAATGGTTAAAAGAAAATTTGCAAACTCTAGGTTATTTTTTCAGACCTATTTTAGTAGCGAAGGGATTAAATGTTATTCTTGATGGACATCACAGAGTAGAAGCTTTAAGAGAGTTGGGAGGGAAAAAAATTCCCTGTATTGAAATCGATTATTTAGACAATGAAGAGATCACTCTTGATACTTGGCATCCGCTTTTCATAGGTGATTTAGAGGGATATTCGTTTCCCGAAGTATTAACAAATTTAGATATTAAGTGGACTGCCATTGATACTTTTAATCCTTCCATGTTAGCTGATTCAATGTATGGATTTACCTTAATCACCGCTAATAGGAGATTTAGATTAGAGGGATCTCAACAGGATATTTTTAATAAATTTATTAATACTTTCAATTCTAAAAACTTTGAATATTCAAAAACAGTTGAGTATTCATTCTTTATGGTAGAGAAAGGAAGAGCTCAATTTGCTTTACTTCGAACAAATGTAACTAAACAAGATGTAATAGATAATGCAATAGCAGGAAAACCATTTGCACCAAAAACAACCAGACATATACTTTCATTTCGCTATCAAGATATTAAAGTACCACTAGAGGCATTATACTAGATTTAATATTTTATAAGGTGGATAAAGTGAAAATCAAACTAATTCAAGCAACTGGAACTGATGGAATAGTAAAAGGAATGTCTACTTCTCGTCGGAAAGAAAATATCGAAAATATTCCATTTAAAGTCTTCAATTGGGGGCATTGGTCAGTTTTAGAACATTCTTCAATGACTGTTCAAATAAGTGGAATAAGTAGAGCATGCACTCACCAGCTCGTGAGGCACCGAGTTGGAAATACTTATACGCAGGAGTCACAAAGATATTTTGATCCTTTAACAGATCCTGATTGGTTTATAATTCCTCCTCGCCTTCAAAATGATCCTGATCTATTAAGACATTATATTCAGGCTAGAGAAAAAGAGGCAGAAGAATATCGGTTTTATATTGAGAATAAGATACCAAAAGAAGATGCAAGATTTTGTTTACCTAATGCCTGTAAGACAACAATTACATGGACGTTTAATATGAGTTCGCTTATTTGGTTTTTAGAGCAACGATTAAAACCAGAAGCTCAATGGGAAATAAGAGAACTAGCTCAAAAACTATTAGATCTAGTGATGACAATCCCAGAGTGGGCTGAATTTTTGAAACATTGGAAACCTGGTACTCGGAGGTGAATTCAGCCTAGAATAATCTCAATCGTTCTATTCTTTTATATTCAAGAGTAAGGTAATAAGAATATAAGTCAGCGGTCAAACAGGAATGGACTGGTAAAATCAAAATTATATCTCCAAT
>WOR8_10005432_pt1 | contig 12269 bp, 9 predicted proteins | sample DeeMarSeWOR38_10_FD_19890 | JGI IMG/M metagenome (IMG submission 19890) | reverse complement strand
TTTGCCAGGCTTCGATAGAAGGATAAATATCCTTCAGATTCCATTTGTACTTCTCATCAATATTTGCCCGGTCATTCTCATTGCTCTGTCCGATAGCCGGTATCACGGCCAGTAAAAAATTCAGCAGGAAAATAAAAATAACTGCAAATGTTCCAAATCTTAAAATACCACTGTTCATTCCTCCTCCTATCTTTAATTGTTTTTAACCGCAAAGACGCCAAGTTTTACTATTATTTTATCCTTTTCGAAAATAGTGCTTTATAAGAAATATCAATCCAAGCCTATATAAACCTAATAATATTTCTTTGCGTCTTGGCGGTTTCATACACTATTGAATTAAGAGCTCAATTTCATCCATCACCTGGTTCATTTTTTTGATTGTCAGGTCAAAGGGTTCATCACTGGTCATATCAATACCCACTTCTTGCAGGGTTGGTATTGGGTACTGAGAACAACCGCTCGACAGGAATTTGATATATTTTTTTACAATACCTGGTTCATTATCGAGGATTTTCATTACAATGGCCTGTGAGGCAGTAAACGAAGTACTATACTGATACACATAAAAATTATAATAGAAATGGGGTATGTAAGCCCATTCAACACCGTACAGATCTTCGATGTACATTATACCATCATCATGACCATAATATTTTTTGAAAATTTCCAGATTGAGTTCAGTAAACCGGTCTCCTGTCAGGGATTCGCCTTTTTCTGTCAGTTCATGTATTTTTAATTCGAACTCGGCAAATTGCGTCTGGCGAAATAAGGTTCCACGAAATCCATCCAGCAAATTGCCTAAAAGTGCCAATCGTTCATTTTTATCAATTATATGATTTAACATGTAATCCATAAGCAGTGCTTCATTCACGGTAGAAGCGACTTCTGCCAGAAAAATCGGGTAATGAGAATTTACATATTCCTGATTTGTGTTTGAAAAGTAGCTATGTAGGGCATGACCCAATTCATGTGTCAATGTGCTCACATCATTATATTTACCTTTAAAATTGAGCAGAATGTACGGATGAACATCATAGGCAATGCCATCCATGTAAGCACCGGTCCTTTTACCAGTATTGGGATAGACATCAATCCAGTTATCCTCAAAGGCCTTTTGGATGATCACATTGTACTCCTTACCCAGCAAGGAGAGGGAGTTTTGGATAAGCTCTCTCGCCTGGTCATACGTATAGGTTAAATCTACTTCTTTAGTGAGTGAAGGATATGCATCATAGAAATGTAAATCCTTAATCCCTAACATTTTTCCACGCAATCGCAAATAGCGATGCAAAGTGTCCAGATTTTTGTTTACATTTTCAATCAGCTTATGGAAAACCTCAGTTGGAATATTGTTCTTATCTAACGATGCCTGTAGTGAACTGTCGTAATTGCGAACGTTTTTATAAAACAGATTTTTCTTAAGTTCTCCATATAACTGTGTACCAAAGGTACGATGAAAATTCTGTAACGTTTCAAAAAATACCTCAAATATTTTTTTTCTATCTTCACGGTTTTTACTTTCACGATACAGGGTATAGTTTGTCGGATCAATTTTTACCGTTTCTCCACTGGATAATTGAACATCAGGATAGGGTAAATCAGCGTTGCTTAGAATATTGAATACTTCATGAGGGGTACCGGCCATAAGACTTGCCTGAGCAACCAGTCTTTCCTCGGATTGATTTAAGGTATGTTTTTTACGTCTGAGAATATCATCCACATATTGTCGATAGGGTTTCAGTTCAGCTGTTTCCTTAAAAAAAGTATCAATTTTGTATTCCGGAATCGTCAGTATCTCCGGTTCAAAAAAAGCAGAAATGGATTTGAGGTGAGTCTGTAAATGTGTCAGTTCCTGTTTCAATCCCATTGGTTCCGATTCACGGGTATCCTGGTCGGATAACATTGAAGCATAGGCATACAGACGTAAAAATTCCTTTTCGAGTGTAGAATATAAATCCAGTGCTTCAAAAAGTCTTTTTCCGGACTGGTTCAAAGTACCTTTAAAAGATCCGATTTTCTCCAGTTCACTCTCCAAAAAGCGTTTTTGCTCCTTCCAGGAATCAATTGAGGGATAAAGATCGCTCAATCTCCATTTATACTGTTCATCTATGTCGCCCCGACCTATTTCATTAGCTGACTGTTTATTTTCCTTCATTCAATCCTCTCTGTTTGAATAAACTTCTTAATAAAAATAAACCACAGAGAATTCTGAGACCTCCTCAGTGCACTCAGTGGTTATTATTCTACCAATATCGATTAATTTAAAAGAAACAAATATACTTAATTCAGCATATCTAAGAAAGTGAATCATTGTCCTTTCTTTTCCCTGCCGGAAGAATCTGAGGAAATTAATTGTTTTATTTAAAAACAAACCACAGAGACTCAAAGAAGGCACAGAATCTCTGTGGTTAAATACAATTTAATGGGAGGGTAAGTATGGCACATTTTAGCGATGAATATCACAAATTTTTTAAGGGATTAGCGAAGAATAACAGCAAAGAATGGTTTGATAAAAATCGTAAAACTTATGATCAATATGTTAAGCAACCATTTTATGCATTTGTAGAAGAAATGATTGTTCGTATTCATGCCGATAATCCTGAAGTTCTTATTAATGCTTCTGAGGCAATTTTTCGTATTAATCGCGATATCAGATTTTCCAAAGACAAGACACCTTATAAAACACATTTATCTGCTGTAATTTCTCCCGGTGGGAAAAAGGCCAAAGATGATCCCGGATTTTATTTTCAGATAGGCATTGATGGTATTCGCATTTATAGTGGTATCCATTTGCCTGATAAAGAAAAACTTGAAAATGTGCGCAGAGCGATTGCCAATAGCCCGGATGAATTTGCTAAAATTATTAAAGATAAAAAATTTGTTTCTAAATATGGTACAGTACTCGGTGAGCAACACAAACGGATTCCACCGGAATTTAAAGATGCTTTTGAGAAACAGCCACTGATTGCAAATAAGAACTTCTATGTGATGGCTAATATGGAAAGTTCTTATATAACAAAAGATAAACTGAGTGAAGTACTAATGGATTATTACTTTGCCGTTAAACCATTTCTGGTATTTTTAATCAATGCAGTCAAATAATTTACCACGGAAAAATACGGAATTACACGGAGAAAATATAAAATTAATATTTATTTTCATAGCCTAGTCAGCAAATTATATTTAGAAGATATAATTATTATTCAGTGGTTTTCCGTGTACTTCCGTGTTACTCTGTGGTTAAATAAAATCAAATTAGGGGTCAACAATGGCATATAATGAAGATCTGGCGGTGCGTGTCAGCACAGTAACAAACAGCTGGGATGGGCTTGTAGAAAAAAAGATGTTCGGCGGTGTGGGATATATGCTCAACGGGAATATGTGTGTGGGCGTATACAAAGATTACCTCATATTGAGATTGGATGAGCAGAAGGCAGAAGAGCTTTTAACTCATACATTTGCCAAACCGTTTGATATTACCGGTCGTCCGATGAAAGGCTGGGTAATGGTCCAGCCGATGGATCTGGATGATAATCAATTCGGAGAAATGATTCACACCGCCCGAAAATTCGTGGAAACCCTCCCAGCCAAGTAACGAAACTGTTTTTCTTAACCAGGGATAAATAGAAATGGATGTTTTGATCAGTATTAATGATATCTTTGCGCCCTTTGCGGTTAGTTTTTTAGTCCACAATCTAGTATATTATGAATTCATGTAAATAAGCCTGAGAGTTAAATGACCATCTCCGGAAGAAGAAAACTTGCTGCCATCATGTTTACCGACATGGTCGGTTATACTGCCATGATGCAACAGAATGAGCAGCAGGCAAAAATAAATCGAGATCGTCACCGTAAAGTTTTGAATTCAACAATTCAAAAATATTCGGGTACAATTCTACAGTATTATGGTGACGGAACGCTTTCCATATTTAACAGCGCAGTCGATGCCGTATCAAGTGCTATTGGCATTCAGCAACAATTGCAGCAAGATCCTAAGATTCCCCTGCGAATAGGTATCCACACCGGGGATATTGTTCATGATGATGAAGGAATTTATGGTGACGGCGTCAATATAGCTTCCCGCATTGAGTCAATGGCGATTCCCGGCTCTGTCTTGATATCAGGAAAAGTATTCGATGAAATCAAAAACCACATTCAGTTTAAAACAAAATCCTATGGTCCGTTTCAACTAAAGAATGTAGCACATCCAACGCGAATATATGGTCTTGTTGCTGAAGGTTGTTTAACCCCGGATGTCTCTGAATTAAAAGGCAAAGGTGCGCCGACCAATCGAAGTATTGCTGTTGTTCCTTTTGTCAATATGAGCACCGATCCGGAGAATGAATACTTTAGTGATGGGATAACTGAAGAAATATTAAATGCCCTGGTAAAAATTGACGGTCTTCAGGTGACTTCTCGTACATCTTCTTTTGCATTTAAAGGAAAAAATTTAGACGTAAAAGAAATTGGCAAACAACTTAATGTCAGTACAGTACTCGAGGGTAGTGTGAGAAAAGCCGGAAATATGGTGCGAATAACTGCGCAGCTGATAAACAGTGTTGATGATTACCACATTTGGTCAGAATCCTATGACAGGCAACTTGAAGATATTTTTAAGGTTCAGGACGAAATATCCAGAAAAATTGCTAACCAGCTGCGAGTGATGTTAACCACTAAAGACCGGCAGAAAAATCTGGTGACCGCACCGACAGAGAATCTTGATGCGTATAACACTTATCTGCGTGGTGTATTCTTTCTAAGTTCCTGGACCCCTCAGGGCGCAAAAAAGGCAATTGAATATTTCCAGCATGCAATTAAAATGGAAGAGACTTTTTCATTACCCTATTCCGGCCTTGCTTACAGTTATACAATGCTCGGAGCGATGGGACAAATGCTCCCTCTGAAAGCATACCCCATCGGTAAAGAGATGGCGGAAAAGGCACTGGAGCTGGACAGTGAACTGGCGGAATCGCACATTGCAATTGCCCTTATCAAACTCTTTTATGAATGGGATCTTGATGGTGCCGGAAAGTCATTGGCGCGAGCGAAAGAACTCAATCCCGGTAGCGCCAATGTCTATCACTTTTATGCCTTCTATTATATAGCCCGCGGACAATATGAGGAGGGTTTAAAGTCCATGGAACAGGCCCTGGAACTTGATCCCCTCTCCCTGATCATCAACGAACATTATGCTTCTGGTCTTACCTGGGTCGGAAGATTGGAAGATTCCCTCGCCCACCTCGAAAAAACATTAGAATTGGATCCTAATTTTCGACCGGCCATTGAAAATAAAGGCTGGGTCTATCTGGAAATGAGGGATTATGAAAATGCATTAAAATGCTTCCTGCGGTTTCAGGAGTTAACCGGTCATCCGCTAAAAGGTATGGTTGGCCTTGGATATACCTATGCCATCAAAGGTGATATCGAAAAAGCACAAGAGTGCCTGGATAAACTGGCTCAAAGGGAAAAGCTGGAACCTGAGATATTACTCCATATGGACTATGTGGTCATATATACCGGTCTCAATGATCTCGATAAGGCTTTTTTCCATCTTGAGGAGGGCTTAAAACAGAAAGCTGGTATATTTTTTATAAAAACCTCAACTATTTTTTCGGAACTGCGGAAAGATCCCCGCTTTAAAAAATTGATGATTGATTACGGATTCCCGGCTAATTAATCAAGGACTTCCCTATAGGCAGAATTTTCAATTTGGCAAACAAGATGCCGGTTATCACCGTTATCTCTGGAATGCAAAAAACGACCGCGGTCAAACTTTGCCAACTGGTGTCTATATATATAAAATTATAGCCAATAACTTCACAGATTCTAAAAAGATGATTTTTATTAAATAGTAGTAAATGGTCCGCGATGTAATTATCTTTTTGACAGGATAACAGGATTTACAGGATCCTGAATACTGGATACTCGATTCTGTATTAATAATTTATACTAACAACCATATTAATCTAAAATATAATATCCTGTTTATCCTGTTATCCTGTCTAAAAAAAAACAACGAAACGTATAAATCAGTTATATAACGTATATGACAGTTGACAAACTGTAAAATACGTTGTATATTCTGGTCATGAAAAAACTGACCAATACCGAAGAGCATGTGATGCGGATCCTCTGGGATCTGGGTAAAGCCTTTGTCAAGGATATCATTGCCCGGTACCCCCTACCAAAACCACCCTATAATACAATCTCCTCTGTCGTGCGGATTCTTGAAAAAAAAGGATTTGTCTCGCATCACACTTATGGAAATACCTATCAATATTTCCCTAAAGTCAGCCGGGAAGATTATAAAAAATTCTACATGAAAGACGCACTCAAGAATTACTTTGGTGACTCTGTACAAAATCTGGTATCCTTTTTTGCCAGGGAAGAAGATATCGATATTCAGGAGCTTCAGACGCTTATTGAACAGATAAAAAAAGAAAAGACAGATAAAGATGGATAATTTTTTAATTTATATTATCAAAGCAAATATAACCTTGACAATTCTATTCATCATATACTGGTCGTGTATGCGCAATGAGACTTATTTAGCTGTTAACCGCTTCTTTCTCATTTTTACAGTTATAATCGCCCTCATTCTGCCATCAATAAAATTCCCAATAGCTGATATATTAACTGAAAGTCCGATTAGATATATCGCCATTGTACAATTTTTTTCCTCTGAAAACGACTTTATTTACAATTCAGGTGCACAGATGAATTCTTCTGCCGGCGCCCAGGGATTTGAACAGACTTCTTTCTCCAAAATCCTGTTACTATATCTGAGTGGTGTTTTTCTATCGATAATTTTCTCCCTGCGTCGGTTCAGGCGACTGCTGAGAATTATTTACAAAAAGAACTTTCAAAAATTGAACGATATGAAAATCATCAACTCTGAACACTGTCCGTCTCCATTTTCTTTTTTTAATTTTGTCGTTATAAATAGGGATGCTTATAGCAGGAATGAAATAATGCAAATCATTGCTCATGAGGGAGTTCATTACCGTCAAAGACATTCCATCGATCTTTTGTTTTTTGAGATGAGCAGTGTCTTCTTCTGGTTTAATCCCCTCATCTATATAATGGCTGCCTATTTACGTCAGATCCATGAATTCCTTGCCGACCGGGCAACACTCTATCAAGGCTTTGATAAAAAAGCATATCAGTTCCTTATTTTAAAACAAAGTATTGGGCAACCTGTTCTATCAGTAGTCAATACGTTTGCTTCTTCCCAGACAAAAAGGAGAATTTTCATGTTAAACCGTTATAAATCCTCTCACTTCGCGAAACTAAAAATAATGATTGTTGTGCCGGTATTGATACTTCTGTTTTCACTTTTTAATGTTCACTCTATTGCTTCGGATATCCCTATCCATGCTGTGTCACCTCTTGAGTTTGGTTTACCTGTTAGAGAGGGGAAGGTCACTCAAAAATTTGCGATGGGGATAAATCCATTTACAAAAAAAGAGGTGTTCCATAAAGGAATGGATATTGCCGCTCCCCGTGGTACCAACATCTATGCCGCGGAAGAAGGAATTGTCCTTTATGCAGACTCACTGAATGGTCATGGAAACAAAATTGTTCTTCTACATGCCGACGGATATACCACTCATTATTCTCATCTATATAAAATCATGATATCCAAGGATGAGAAAGTAAGCAAAGGACAAATTATAGGTCTTGTTGGAAGTACGGGACTTTCCACTGCACCCCATCTTCATTTCGAAATTCGCAAAGATGGAGAAGCGCTCGATCCATCAGAGTACTTAGATTTTTCCAGCTATGGCAATAAATGATATTCATTCATCCTTGCAGTTTAATCCTTTATTTAACCACGGAGGACACGAAGAGCACGAAGAATATTTAAAAGATTAAATCCGCGAAAATCCGCCTAATCCGCGTCATCCTTGGTCTATTAAAATTCAAATATGGCAAAATTGTCGCCATTTCTCCAAATTTTCTGTGGTTACTGCTAAAAACCAAACCGCCAAGATCACAAAGAGCACAAAGACTAAGATATAAATTCGATCCTCTTACCTTGGGGAAAGAGTGTATAATGCAACGAAATTATCTCTTTTACGTCTATACCATTCAGTTGTAGTATACAATCTTGAACTTCTATGCTGAAATACGTAAAATTTATCATATGAATACCAAGTATTCTTTACTCTTTAACGAACTGGAAAGTAACAGACAATCTCTCTTCGAAGAGCTGGATCGTCTCGATCAAGATAAACTCACATTTAAAGAAAATAATTCTTCCTGGTCCATATTACAGGTATGCCATCACCTGATCATTTCAGAGGAATTGTCACTTCAATACCTTAATAAAAAACTTCAATATGATACGCCTATTCCCAAAGCGAATATCGGGTCTGTGCTTCGATCAACCTCAATGAATTTAGCTTTGCATCTTCCCTATCGTTTTTCAGCTCCTTCAAGGGTTGCTCAGTTTCCGGAAAATCTCGAATGGGCAGCATTAAAAAATCGATGGATTAACGTACGTCATGAAATGAAAAATAAAATTGAAAAGGTACCAGATGATTACTTGAAGAAATTAGTGTACAAACACCCTTCGATTGGTCGTTTGACCCTATATCAAATGCTTTCTTTTTTCAAGACTCATATATACAGGCATCAAAAACAAATTAAAAGACTGATCAAACAGGCGCAGGATAAGGATCGGAGTCATCATTGAAAAACCTCTACGATCGTTTTGCAAATAGGTTTTCATCGTGGTGGAACAGTATTGATCTTGATGAGCTGGATAGCAAGAGAATCGCATTCCTATTAGGTGGATGGTTACTCACATTCTATTTTATCATCATGTCAATCGAACTGGGTCAGATCAAATGGATGCAAGTCTGGATTGTTTTTCAAATTTTCTTTATATATCAGATCAATAAACTAGTGGTTTTAAAAGTCAGGATTCCTATCGATATTTTACTGCTGCTGATTCTGACTGTAGCATCGTTGCAGAACAACCTACTGAGTCATACGCTCAGGACAATACCCGATGACATCGCTCTTGGATTTTTTCCTACACTTTTACTCGCTTTGCAAATCTTGATTTTCGGACTTATTCTTGTCAGTAATGCCAGTTTATGGAAAAGACTAGACCAACACGCACTTACCAATCATGCCTCTCCCTTTAATCAAAAAGTCTCTAAAGCAAATCAGGGAACATTGATTGTTTACGCGCTTATTGGATATCTGGCTTATTATGTTGTTCTGTTTGAACACCAATACATCCTCTATCTTTTTCAATTTTTTCTATTGCTAACACTATTGAACAAGACAAACTGGCTCGAAAGATTAAGTAAGCCTGAATTGATAACCTATTTCTGGTTATTTTTGTTCATTTTTTATTTCTACGGCGATCCCACCGGGATTGAGTCGGCCAAGTTTATTGAAAGCGGACAAAAAGTCACCTGGTTTGTCTTTCCGTTTTATTGTCATTTGTTGATAAAAATGTATCTACTGGCTGTTGTTATAAAAATTCCCGTTGTTTTAATTTATAATCATGCCACACTCTCCAGAAAAATGTGGATTGCCGGTTTATTTCAATCCTCCTTTCCTCAGTTGATACAGTTTATATTTCTTTGCTTTGTATTTTTTGCCTTGATCTCAAGTTGGCAGGCAGAAAATTTGCGTGAAGCACTGGAACATCAATTAGATGAAATTACCAATGACAGAGTTTCTCCTAGCCTCATCTATACGAAATTACCTTTACATACGGGTACGACTTCTGTCAGATTAACCGATTATCTGCCTGTAAAAATACCTGATACTGAGGAAAAATATGGTGTTATCGCTTTAACCAAAACCCGAAAAAAAGCAAAAAGAGATTTTAGCAAGAATGACTATTTTCTCTATATCAAATCTAAAGAAGTAGCACCTGAATCTCTTTATCTTGTCAAACTGGATACAGCTTTTATTTCATTATTGACCCGTGATCTGACTTATCTGGCAGGATCCGGATTAATTATATATCCCTATACGATGAGAGAGTGGCAAAAATTTATATTTGATATCCAGTTTTTCCAGCAAAAGGATGAATCAAAAATCTATCCTTTTGGCGTTTTTTCCCTGAATGAGTCCTGGTCTATTATATCCCGGAAGAGCCCGGCGGATTCGACAAGACGTAAAGTGATAATTATGGGAAGCGAGGATATTTTTGGTAACCAGGAATTTATCCTCGGTCGAATGTTTATTCCGATCAGAAATTCCGGAATTGAAAATCCACTTTATTTTGCGTTTGATATTTATGTGGATTTTCATTCTATTTTCAGTCCTTCAACTATCGGTCAGTTTGTTTGGGTGTTATTGCTGGTATTTGTTTTATTCAATTCACTGGTTATCCGCCAGGTCGGAAAATTCGGTGCACAAATTAACAAAATTATACTACAAAAATTCGGTTTACTTAAAGTAGGTATTCAACAGGTCGCCAAGGGTAATCTCGACTACAAATTTAATATGGAAGGTGAAGATGAATTTGTCGAACTGGCTGGCCATTTTAATGAAATGAGTCTCCGTCTCAAAGACACAATTGCCCAGGCCAGAGAAAAAGATCGGTTGGATCATGAACTTAAAATTGCCAGACAGGTGCAACTCAGTTTATTACCCGCTGTCTTGCCTGATATTGAAGGATACAAAATTGCTGCTTCGATTAAGACCGCTAATGAAATCGGCGGTGACTTTTACGATATTGTTCCCATCGGAAAAAACAAACACCTGTTTACAATTGGTGATGTTTCAGGCAAAGGTTCTTCCGCAGCATTTTATATGGCTCAATTTATAAGTCTTTTACGCTTTTCGCGACAGTTCACGAACAAGCCGGATGAAATCGCTATTCGCATGAACAAATATTTTTCCACGCAAATTGTCGACAGACAAATTTTTATTACAGCCATTATTGGTGTTCTCGATCTGACAAAAAATACAGCGGAGATCGTGCGTGCCGGACATACTTTGCCTATTTTAATGCCGGGAGATCCAAATAAAAATATATCGGAGATAGATGTCAAAGGACTGGGCCTCGGCCTCACAAAGACAGAGGGAACTTTTAAGACAAAGCTAGAACTGAAAAAAATAGCTCTGGATCCGGGAGATATGATCGTGTTCTATACGGATGGTGTCATTGAAGCGGCTCATGAACCATCTGAAGGTAGTGCAGAAAAGGAAATGGAAATCTATGGGGAGGAACGCTTTAAAGATCTTTTGAGTAACTCAAGGGATTTAACTGCGACCGATTTGATTGCCACCTGTGATGCTGATCTGAATATTTTCTACGGCATTAACCCCCGCGTTGATGACCATACGCTTTTCATACTGCAAAGACAGAAATAAAAACAAACCACTGAGGCACTGAGATGACACAAAGTTCACGGAGTAAACTTATAGATGTCATCCCCACGTAGGCGGGGATCTATATGAAATGATTGCAAGTTCAAAATGGATCCCTGCTTTCACAGGGATGACTTAAATTATTTCGTGGCCCTCCTGCTCTTCGTGTTCTTCGTGTTTGAAAAATCATTACGCGTGTTGAATAAAATAAATCAAGGATTTATATGAAGTCATTTAATCTCATCCTGTTTATTGACGCCATGATAAATTTATTGCTTGGGGTTCTGTTATTGCCGGCATCTCCAAAAATTGCAAAATTTCTAGGTGTGCCGCCGGTCGAACCGGGTTTTTACCCCAGTATCTTAGGAGCTGTTCTTTTTGGAATCGGTATTGCGCTCCTTATTGAAATCTTTACAGGTAAACAAAAATTTTCTGGTTTGGGATTTTATGGTGCCATTGTAATTAATCTTTGTGGTGGATTTGTCCTCGCTTATTGGCTTCTATTTATAGAATTGCATCTTCCTTTACGTGGCCTTATATTTTTATGGACTCTGGTCTTCCTTCTGATCTTCATCAGCCTGGTCGAATGGATTAATGAAAGAACAATGAAAAGGTAAAATCTTATGCCTGGTAATTCTTTTGGACAGCTATTCAAAATAACCACCGCCGGTGAAAGCCACGGTGCAGCAAATATCGTTATCATCGATGGAGTTCCGGCCGGCATGCCGCTTGATGTGTCTGATCTTCAAACGGATCTTGATCGCAGACGACCCGGACAATCAAAGCTGACAACCCAGCGTAAAGAAAGTGATATACCACAAATTCTTTCCGGCGTATTTGAAGGAAAAACCACAGGTGTACCGATAACCATTCTCGTTCCCAATAAAGACCAGCATAGCAAAGATTATAATAATATAAAATCC
>WOR8_10005431_pt1 | contig 12269 bp, 9 predicted proteins | sample DeeMarSeWOR38_10_FD_19890 | JGI IMG/M metagenome (IMG submission 19890) | reverse complement strand
AAGATGGTGATCGGGGGTTCTGTCGTGCCCCTGCCAAAGTCATGGTTTATGTTGCCCAGCCACATTTCGGCGAAGAGGTTTCGTTGGTTGGCCGAGGCGGCTCCGGCACCATTTTTTTCTCTAACTGCAACCTCCGCTGTGTTTTTTGCCAGAACTGGCCCATTGCCCATGAGGGCCAAGGCAAGGAAATTCACGATGAGCACCTGGCGGATCTGATGATCCACCTCCAGAACATCGGCTGTCACAACATCAACCTGGTAACTCCCACCCACGTGATGCCCAATATCCTCAATGCCACGAGGATTGCCTTTCACAAGGGGCTTCGCCTCCCCTTGGTTTACAACACCAGTGGTTACGAGCGAGTTGAGATATTGAAGCTCTTGGACGGCATCGTGGATATCTATCTGCCTGATATGAAATATATGGAATCTGCAAAAGCGGCTAAATATTCATCTGGGGCTTCAGACTATCCAGAGGTCACAAAGAAGGCGATTATTGAAATGAACCGTCAGGTGGGAGAGCATCGGGTGGACAAGCGAGGGATTGCCGTTCGTGGGCTCATGATTAGGCACTTGGTCATGCCCAATCGGGTGGCCGGGACAAAGAAGTTCGTCAAGTGGGTGGCCGACACCCTGCCGAAATCTACCTATGTGAACATCATGAATCAATATCGGGTGGACTACAAAGCCTATAACTATCCGGAGATCTGGCGTGCCATTACGGCAGAGGAATTCTTGGAAGCGATGGCTTGGGCGGTGGAATGCGGTCTGAGCAATCTTGACCCCAGGTCTGTGACAATTTACAACATCTACTCTAGACAGCAAAGGCGCGGAACAAAGGGGGATCGCTAGAATTTTGCAGGCGGTTCGATCTGGCTCAGCAGTAATTCTCATGCAGATGCTATGACGACATGTACACCTGGATCTGGATATTTATTATTTTGACGGGAACATTGTTCGGACTAAAGGCTGCTTACGTCCTTTGCACCGCCATGGTCCTTCCCGCCACTCGCGGAGCCCTTTACGTCTCGACCTCCAGGGTGAGGATTTCGGCGGTAATGGACGCCCTGCACATGCGACCTGGGCAACTGCTGATTGATATTGGCTGCGGTGATGGACGCGTATTGCGACAGGCCTGGAAACGTTACGGTGTTAAAGCAATCGGCTACGAATTGAATCTGCTGGCCTATCTGAAAGCTAAAGTGTTATGTCTTGGATTTAAACACATCGAAGTCATGCGGCGAGATTTCTGGACGGTAGACCTGTCCGGTGCGGACATTGTGTTCTGCTATCTTTTTCCCGACGTTATGCAGGATTTATCGGCAAAGCTCACATCCGAGCTCAAACCCGGAGCCGTGGTGGTCTCATGCAACTTCGATCTGCCGGGTTTCAGTCCTGACCAGGTCTTGCGCCCTGGCAACTCCATGCACAACAGCCCCATCTATTTATATCAGTTAAAATAAGTGTATTCTGGGTTGGAGTTTGAAGCGCAGGGAATGGCTAAGCTTTCAAACGTTCGTGCGGAGTTAAATTACTGCGGAGGTCTGATCATGCTCATACCCTTGCAAAGGGGAATTCTGTACGGACCCGTCAACTCAAGGAGATTAGGCAAATCTCTTGGCATAAACCTGATGCCTTCCGAATACAAACTCTGCTCCTTCAACTGCGTATACTGCCATTACGGCTGGACGAGAAAGCCTACAATGGACACCAGCAAATATATTCAAGACTTACCAACATTTGACCATGTGGTGAAAGCGGTGGATGAAGCGGCAAGATCTTCACTCCAATTCGACTTCTTAACATTCTCTGGCAATGGAGAACCCACCCTTCACCCCCGTTTCCCTGAGTTGGTGGACGAAGTGGTAGCAATTAGGAACCAACATAGGCCAAGGGTAAAAGTTGCCCTCTTATCCAACTCCAGCGGATTGGTCAACCCGGGTGTCCGAGAGAGCATTGCGAAAATAGACATTCCAATTTTCAAGCTTGACGCCGGCTCAGAAAAAAAATTCAGACTCATAAACAGGCCCGCTGGGGGTGTGAATTTTACCGAAATATTGAATCTACTTTGTTCTCTGAACGATATCTATATCCAGACCATTTTTATCCAGGGAAGTCCTGCCAATGTATCTAAAGAAGACCTTAAGGCATATTTTGGACAACTACAAAGAATTCAACCCGTAGAAGCCCAGATATATTCCATTGACCGACCTGTTCCCAAGGCACAGATTGCTCTGGTTTCTCCAGAAAGGCTGAAAGAAATCGCATCGCAAGGACAGAGGGAGACCGGAGTAAAGATAAATCCTTTTTTCCTTGACAGATAAAGTTTCACTTAGGATTTCAAGGCTTCTTCTCGCCTAAATGAAAATTTTTTATCCGCCGATAAACAGACCAACTGCAAGCAACACAGGAGTCAATATCACAACCACGACGTTCCTGCCCATATAGGGTATCAGCCTCTCTATATCATTGGCGAATCTGGCAACACCTTTCACCGTTGGAAACGCTATAACAATTGTGCCAAGAGCCAAAAAGCCTTCCAGCGGAAGACTCCCGGCAACATAGCCAAAAACGATTGTTCCATATGCACCTGCGAGGAACAGCGCGTAAAGTTTCACGCTTGCCTCCTTCCCCAAGGCGATGGGGTAATGAAGTCTCCCCACGGTTCTATCAGCTTCAACATCTGGAAACTGATTTAGCAGCAACAAATTGCTCACCAGGAAGAATGGAACTAAGGAGGCCGAAAATGAGGTCCAGGAGTAGGAGCCGGTGAGAACGAAGTCTGTACCCATCACCATTAATGGGCCAAAACCAAGCCCAGGAGCAATCAGACACAGAAAAGAGTTTCTGGTAATCCACTTGGTGTAGGCAACAATGATAATGATGCCTAGTAATCCCACTGCTAAAAGCCACAGCCCTCTAACATACAAAAAGTAGATACCCACTAAAGCGGTAAAGGTCAGGCTTGTTAGCCCTGTAATGAGTGCGACATGTGCCCTCTCAGGATTTTGGGGGAGGGTTCCGCTTCCTCCGCTAAAGGGGGTGCGACGGGTCTTGAAATCAAGACCGCTCTTGAAATCATGGTATTCGTTAAGGGCATTAACACTTATATGTGATGCCACTGCGCCAACAAATGCCAAGGCAAGATAATACAGGTTCAGTTGAGCCCCAGACCATGCTGCCGTACCTGTACCCAATAAAACGCATGCAGGGGTCAATATGAGAAATGGCACCCTCATTGGGCCAACTAGCACTGCACTGAGAGATTTATCCATATTCAACAGGCTCCATTGAGAAGAACCGCTTCAGTTTGTTGCTCTCCACGACCTGTCATCATGCCAGTTTTAGGCCTGCCTTTCAAGGATATGAAAAGGGGTCAGATCACGCAGCTGGCAGAAGGCGGACGTCAGAGGTCAGAAGATGGGAGACAGGAGATAGAAGCTATAAGAAAGAGGGCAGACAACAGAGGACGGACGACAGCAGGCAGCAGATAGAGGGCAGCTAAAATTCCACAATCTGAAATCTGCAATTCACAATCTACCGCCTGCTCTATGCGATCTGACCTGGCTAAGAGAACGCGGTTTTCTACGATTCAATAAAATTTTACTTGACGGTGTGCCGGAAATAATATACAAATTAAACCTTAGAGACCGACCGGTCGGTCTTACTTCTCATCGTAAGGTAGAAAGCATATGACCCTCAAGGAAAAAATCATTCAAGAATCCTCGAGGCTGTTTTCCTCAAAAGGCTTTTCGGGTACCTCAATTAACGAAATCCTCGAGGCAGCGGGGGCTTCGAAGGGTGGACTGTACAATCATTTCAAAACAAAAGAAGAGCTATTTTCGGCTGTGCTAAGCGAGTCGCGCAAGATTTGGCGGGAGAAGAATCTTGCGGGCTTGGACGAGATAGATAGTCCAATAAAAAAAATCAAGAAACTTCTGGAAAACTATAGAGATCGTTACCTGATAGATTCGGGAAATCTTCCTGGTGGCTGTATTTTTGTCAGGGTCTCGGTAGAGTCGGCAGAAATTGGCGACCAGTGGCCCCATTTAGCCGAAGAGATCAATGAAGGATTTGATCGGCTGAAATCTATGGTTAAAGGATTCTTGGATCAAGCAAAAAACGGTGGTCAATTAAAAAATGAAATAAATACCGAGGATGTTGCGGATATGATCTTTTCCGGCATGCTGGGTGCCTCGATAAGGTACGGCATGGACAAATCCATTGTGAACTTAAATCGAACCATCAACTCCCTCATTGAGTACATTGGCAGTTTAGCCCTCTAAAAATATTAGCCCCAGAGAAACCAGGCAGGTTGGTCTCAATGTAGTTTTATTATGAATTGCTTGGACCCATTGCCACTTAAATAACATAACGCAAAGAAATCATAACCAGAGGAAAGGAGAAGAACACATGAAAGCAGTAGTTTACGAAGAATATGCCCCGGATGATGATTACAAGCGAATCCTAAAGGTCAAGGATGTAGAAGAGCCAAAACCAAAGCCCAACGAGGTCGTTTTTGAAGTCAAAGCAGCTGCCCTGAATTACAACGATATTTGGGGGATGAGAGGAACTCCCATACCAGTCCCCCTGCCGCATATTTCAGGCTCCGACGCAGCCGGTCAAGTAATCGCCGTAGGGGAAGATGTCATCGATATCAAAGTAGGGGATAGAGTTGTATCTCACTCAAATATGTCGTGCCGAGTTTGTTCTGCATGTACCGATGGTCGTGAATATGATTGTGGAAAGAGGACGATCTGGGGCTTTGAGACCGGCCCCTTGTGGGGTGGCTTTGCGGAGATTACGCATCTACCGGAGGTCAATGTGATCAAGATTCCGGATAACGTCAGCTTTGATGACGCAGCTGCAGCCTCTATGACCTTGCTCACTTCCTGGCATATGCTTGTGGGTAGAGCGAAGATCAGACCAGGTCAAACCGTTCTTGTCATGGGAGGAGGTTCAGGGGTTGGTAGCTTTGGAATCCAGATTGCTAAACTTTACAACTGCATGGTGATTGCAACGGCGAGTCCAGATAAATTGGATAACTGCATCGAACTTGGTGCTGATTACGCGGTGGATCATCGGAAGGATGACTGGCCCAAGGAAGTCCGCGGCATCTGTAAGGAAATCTCCCAAAAAACGGGAGTCTCTCCGGGAATCGATATATCCTTTGATCACATCGGTCAGACTCACTTCAACAAACAGCTTACTTTGCTCAAGTATGGCGGAACGCTTGTTCAATGCGGCGCTACCACAGGTTACGATGCCCAAACTGATCTAAGACACGTCTTCTTCAAGGGCACCAACATCCTCGGATCAACTCAAGGAACAAAGGCTGAAGTTGAGAAAGGGTTCTACTGGATGTCTCAGGGCAAGATAAAGGCTATTATTGACTCAGTGTACTCTTTCGAAGATGCAGCAGAGGCTCACACAAAGATGCTCACGGGAAAAGGCCTTTTTGGAAAAATGCTGATGAAACCATGATAAAAGCCAATTGCTGCGTGCCGTTCGCGGCGTGGCCCCCGAATGGTTAAGAGTTAAGAATCCAGGCCTTGGCTTTGAGCTGCCCCCCAAAGGTTAGAGGGGAAAATACTATGAACAGCAAGACTTTCAGAGCCATGATTGTAAGAGAAACGGCTGATGGTAAATATACCAGGGAGATCGCTCAGCAGACGCTCAACAACTTGCCTGAAGGTGACGTGTTGGTCAAGGTTCACTATTCATCCTTAAATTATAAAGACGGACTTTCCGCCATCGGGCACAAGGGGGTTACCAAGAGATATCCACACACCCCTGGAGTTGATGCTGCCGGTGTTATAGAGGAGAGCCTCACTGATGCATTTCGACCTGGGGACCAAGTGATTGTCACCAGTTACGACCTTGGTATGAACACCCCAGGTGGATTCGGACAATACATTAGAGTGCCGGCTGATTGGGTGGTGCCGCTTCCAGACAACCTCACACTAAAAGAGAGCATGGCCTATGGTTCAGCCGGTCTCACTGCCGGCTTTTGCATCCTTAAACTCCAAGAGAATGGCATCACCCCCGATCGAGGAGAAATACTAGTTACAGGTGCAACAGGTGGTGTGGGCAGTTTTGCTGTGGCAATGCTTGGCCAAATCGGATATCAAGTGGTTGCGGTAACCGGAAAGACGGATGAGAAGCAGTTTCTTATCGATCTTGGCGCCAAAGAAATCATCTCCAGGGAGGAGGCAACCGACACCACGGGCAAGCCTCTTTTGAAAGGTCGCTGGGCTGGGGTGGTAGACTCGGTGGGGGGGGAGATCCTGGCAACAGCCATCAGATCTACAAAGCTTCACGGAGCGGTCACTTGCTGCGGCAACGTAGCATCGCCGAATTTGCAGATTAACGTCTATCCTTTTATATTGAGGGGCATATTGCTCGTTGGCATTGATTCCCAGAGTTGTCCTATGACTTTTCGGCGGCAGACATGGGAAAAGATTGCCTCTGAATGGAAGCTGGCTGATTTGGACCGGCAGACTTCCATGTGCTCACTCGAGGAGTTAGATGTTCAAATCGATCGTATTTTGGCAGGCCAGCAAAAAGGAAGAGTGATCGTAGATTTGCTGCGGTAGAAAGCCCTTAGCTGAAGAGCGATGAACAACACATTTGCACCCAGAATGCATAACGTCCGCAGGTCTTTTATCAGGGAAATTCTCAAGGTCACCGAAAGACCGGAGATCATATCATTTGCTGGAGGGCTGCCAAATCCCAAGTTATTTCCTGTCCAAGAAATTGCAGACGCAGCTTTCAAGGTCTTGCATCAGAAAGGGGAGAGTGTTCTTCAGTACAGTACAACCGAAGGCTATCTGCCTCTGCGGGAGTACATTGCCAAAAGGTATCTCAAAAGACACCGCTTAGAGATTGACCCGGATGAGATATTGATTACCAATGGCTCTCAGCAAGGCCTCGACCTCATCGCTAAAGTATTTCTGGATCGGGGGGAGCAGGTGGTTATCGAGCGTCCAGGTTATCTGGGTGCCATTCAGGCTTTCTCTCTGTATGAGCCTGAGTTTCAAGCAATAGAACTGTTTGAGGACGGTATAGATACTGAAGCTCTGGAAAGGATACTTGAAAAGAAACAAGTAAAGTTATTCTACGCTGTGCCCAATTTCCAAAATCCATCAGGTATCTCCTACTCTGAGCAAATACGGCAGGATGTTGCTCATCTTTTGAAAAGCCACACAGCGATTTTAGTTGAGGATGATCCCTACGGGGAACTGCGTTTTATTGGAAAAGATTTACCCACAATGCGAAATTACCTCGGCAATAGGGTGCTTCTCCTGGGGTCATTTTCAAAAATCGTTTCGCCCGGGTTAAGGCTTGGCTGGATTTGTGGACAAAAGGCGGCGATGGAAAAGCTGATCATTGCCAAGCAAGCTTCCGACCTTCACTCAAACCATCTTTCACAGCGGATCGTTCATCAGTATTTGCTCGACAATGATTTAGAGGGCCACATCTTGAAGATAAGAAAAGTGTACAAAGAGCAGCGAGATGTCATGGTGTCCATGATAGAGAAGTATTTTCCGCAAGAGACAAATCACACCAGACCCGAGGGGGGCATGTTTCTGTGGATCACACTGCCACAAGGTATATCCTCTCTGGAATTATTCGAGCAGGCAACCCAGTTAAATGTGGCCTTTGTTCCGGGGCAACCCTTTTATGTCGATGGAGGCGGGGAAAATACACTGAGACTAAATTTTTCAAATACTGATGAAGTACAGATCGAGGAGGGAATCAAGCGATTGGCTGAAGCGATGAAAAAACTGATGGCGTGAAATGAGAAGAAAAGAAAAGGCAATTCATAACTTGGCCGCAATTGAAGCCATCATCGGGAAATCTCTTGTTTGTCGTCTCGCTCTCTCAGCAGACGACTGCCCATATGTCGTTCCCCTTTGCTTCGGCTACCAAAACAACACGCTTTATTTCCACTCCTCACCCGAAGGTACAAAGTTGGAAATACTCAAAAACAATAGTAATGTTTGTTTCGAATTCGACATTGACCAACAAGTGGTACGGGATGAGACAGCGTGTAATTGGAGCATGCGATACAGAAGCGTCATTGGATTTGGCAAGGCATCTTTTGTAAACAGCCGGGAGGAGAAAAGACGGGGGCTCGATTTAATTATGGCGCATTATGGCGGTCGATCCTCCGGATATCCCGAGAGTGCCATTGACAATACAGTCGTCATAAAGGTTGAAATAGAGCGCATGACCGGTAAACAATCCGGATACTAAATCGGCTGCCGGTTCTTGCCCAAGAGGGACCTATCACTTACCAACACATCGCGGTATCTTTCGCCACAAAGTGCGCAAAGATAACAATTGGTGAAAATGAAGATAACAATGGCACAACTGAATCCGGTTGTCGGAGACATTCAGGGTAATGTGTCCAAGGTAGTGCAGACACTGGCACAATGCAATCAGGATTCTCCCGATCTCGTCGTCTTTCCAGAACTTTTTCTCGTTGGCTATCCTCCCAGGGACCTCCTGGAAAGGCCCTCATTCATCGCCAGGGCTCAGGAGGCCGTTCAAGAGCTCTTGGACATTTCCCAACGGTACCCGCAGACGGGCATCATTTTGGGGGCGCCCCAACCCAGTCTCCAGCCTACCGGGAAAGGTCTCCACAACTCTGCTTTATTGCTGTTTCAAGGGAAAATCCTGTTTGCTCAGCACAAATCCTTGCTGCCCAGCTACGATGTTTTCGATGAAGCGAGACACTTTGATCCCGCGGTTGAGGATACTCTAGTGACATTCAAAGAAAAAACTCTTGCTATATCAATCTGTGAAGACGCGTGGAACGATCCGGCGTTATGGTACCCCCGCACTTACTCTTATGACCCCATCGAGATCATGGCCAGAGAGGGTGCCGGCGTCATAATCAATATAGCCGCTTCCCCTTTCCACAAGGGGAAAGAGCAAATCAGATACGATATTGTTCGAAGCCATGCTACCAAACACCGCATCCCTTTTGTCTTTGTCAATCAGGTTGGAGCCAACGATGAACTCATTTTCGACGGCAGGAGCATCTGTTTGGATGGAGCAGGCGAACCCCTTGTCGTCTTTCCACCCTTCAAAGAGCATGTCCAAACCGTTTCTGTGGACAGTGCTGGAACCCCGGGCCTCTACGTTCTCCAGGAGGAAATCGAAAGTGTCCATCAGGCACTCATTTTGGGGGTCAAGGACTATATGCGGAAGTGTGGTTTTACCTCGGCCATTGTTGGCCTGTCTGGCGGCATTGACTCTGCGGTAACCTGCTCTATTGCTGTGGATGCGGTCGGTGCTGAAAATGTTCTAGCAGTCACCATGCCCGGACCCTATTCCTCACCCGGCAGCGTGGAAGATTCCAGAAAACTTGCCAAAAACCTCGGAGTCAGATTCGAGATTATCCCAATAGTCCCCGCCTATGAGACTTACCTGAAGTCTCTTCAGGATCACTTCAAAGGAAAGGAGCTTGACATCACTGAAGAGAACATTCAAGCCAGAATAAGGGGCAACATTCTCATGGCCTTGTCCAATAAATTCGGCCATCTTGTGCTCTCCACAGGCAACAAAAGTGAACTTGCGGTTGGCTACTGCACCCTTTATGGGGATATGAGTGGCGGACTGAGCGTCATTGCTGACGTGCCCAAAACCATGGTCTACCAACTGGCACAATATATTAATAGAGAATCTCCAATAATTCCCCAAGAGATCATCGATAAAGCACCTTCCGCCGAACTGAGAGAGAATCAAACCGATCAGGATACTCTGCCACCCTACGAGGTCTTAGACCAGATTCTGCACTACTACTTGGACGAACGCTACTCACTGGCCGAGATTGTCCAGCTCAACTTCGACCCCGAGACGGTGAAGTGGGTCATCCGAACCATTGATCGAAATGAGTACAAGCGAAGACAAGCAGTCCCGGGACTCAAGGTCACTTCCAAGGCCTTCGGCATGGGCAGGAGAATGCCCATCGCAGCCAGATTCGAAAGTTGATTTAGAGATGATATGGAAAGGGTAGAACAGGAAAATGACAACCTAGCCAGATTGGCAGCTGCCTATGGCATCCAGTCTTCTTATTTTGACATTTGGGGTAATGTCCACGAAGTTCCGTCGAAGACTCTCAAGGAAATGCTGGTAGCCTTGGGAGTGGATAACAGTCGTCTCAAAGAGACCCTGCACGAATTGGAACACCGCTCATGGAGCCAGTTGGCCGAATCCATATTGGTTGAAGCCAAGGATCATTTACCCGCCGAGCTTTTTTTTCGACTACCCTCTCAATCTCCCCCTGATGAGCAAATCGATGGCAGGCCCGAGGTCCTGTTGCAGGTTACCGGAGAAAACGGTAGGCCCATCAACTACTCCTACACCCCTGAGCAAATTACTTTCCGGGAGACCAAAAAATTTGAATCCATTACCGCCGTGCGCTGGGGTGTTCCTTTTCCTGAGGGACTTTCCAACGGCTATTACCAATTCAACCTTACTGTTACTCATGAACAAAAAACCCACCATCAGTCCATCTCGGTGATTATTTGTCCAGAAAAGGTTTGTCTGCCAGCAAACTTGCGGGGGGATAGAAAGAGAGCAGGTATAGCAATTTCCCTTTACGGCCTCCGATCTGAACGCAATTGGGGTGTAGGCGACTTCACGGATCTAAAGGAATTCATTCGTTGGGCGATTGGATCTCTTCGGGTGGACGCAATAGGGTTGAATCCTCTGCACGCCATCTCCAATCGCCAACCGTATAATATCAGCCCCTATTTTCCCTCCAGCCGTTTCTACCGAAACTTTATCTACCTAGATCTAGAAGCCTTGGAAGATTATCACTCGTGCCCTGAAGCTAAAAGCTTGGTAAAGGCTGAGACGACCCAAGAGCTGTTAGCCGAACTTCGCTCTGCGGAACTGGTGCAATACGAGCAGGTGGCCGCGCTGAAACTCGAGGTGTTGGAAAAGGTATTTCAAAGCTTCCTCCAAAACCATTGGCGCCATGAGGGGAAAAAGAGAAACCGGCGTCGACAATTCGAGGAATACCTGGTCAGGGAAGGCGCTCTGCTAGAAAATTTTGCCACTTTCTGCGCCTTGCAGGTCTTCTTTCATGAGAAGGATCCGGCTATCTGGACCTGGTGGCAGTGGCCCGAGCCTTACCAGAATCCGCTTTCCGAGGCGGTCCTAAGCTTTCGACAAACATACTGGGAGCGTATCCTTTTCTATAAATACCTGCAATGGCAACTGGAGAAACAGCTGCAGGAAGCCCAGGATCTTGCTAGCTCATTGGGCGCCGGTCTCGGTCTCTATCATGACCTGGCATTGGGCAGTGATCCGGGCGGGGCTGATTTCTGGGCCTACCGAGAGTTCTATGTGGATGGCGTCACGGTCGGAGCGCCACCTGATGATTTCGCTCTCGAAGGTCAGAACTGGGGCTTTCATCCGCCCAATAGAGAAAAATACCGCAACCACAGCTACAGGCTATTCGTTCAGGAAATTAGAAAGAATTGTCAAGCGGGGGGGGCACTGAGAATTGACCACATTATGAGATTCTTCCGACTCTTTTGGATAACTGAGGGACAGCCGCCAAAGAACGGAACTTATGTGGAGGACCATTATCAAGATCTGCTCAAGATCATCGCCCTGGAGAGTGAGCGCACCAAAACCCTTATTATCGGCGAAGATTTAGGGACAGTTCCCGACCGAGTAAGAGAGATTCTATCCCAGTTCGGCATATTCTCTTATCGACTATTCTACTTTGAAAGAGAGATGCAGGGCACCTTCAAAGAACCGGAATCTTACCCATCCTATGCCTTGGCTGCGGTGAGCACTCATGATCTTCCCACTCTGGCTGGATTTTGGACTGCACAGGATATTGCCTTGCGTAATCGCTTGGGGATGTTTCCCACTGAGGATCAATTTCACGCTGCCTTGGAAACCAGGAAGAACGACAAGCAACAAATCATACGGCGACTGATCGCCTCAGGTTTCCTGACCGAGGAACTGGCCCATGCGGCTGAGATAGATAACGAGTTACCCCCCCAAATCCACGACGCCATAATTGGTTTTCTTTTCTCGACCCCCGCCAAGCTGATCCTCCTCAGCCAAGAAGATCTGTTCAGGGATACAAGGCAACAGAATCTGCCCGGAACAGTCGCAGAGCATCCCAACTGGTCTACCAAAATGAGCCATTCCTTGGAGGAACTGTGGCAGGATCCCAGTGTCCAGGATTGCATCCGTCTTTTTGGCGGCTGGATGGATCGTTCCGGCAGGAGTATT
>WOR8_10005430_pt1 | contig 12270 bp, 8 predicted proteins | sample DeeMarSeWOR38_10_FD_19890 | JGI IMG/M metagenome (IMG submission 19890) | reverse complement strand
GGGGTTGTGGTTTCGGATCGAGTCTACGAGGAGATCAAGAACCACCCGTCGCTTCCCGCCTCTTCGCTGGGCATGCACGAGCTGAAGCATGTCGAGCGGCCCGTCGAGCTCTTCGCCCTGACCGCAGAAGGACTGGTTGTGCCAACGCTGGTGGCACTCCCCACAAAGAGGGAGAGGAGGAAAGCCCTGGCGGTTCTTCCGTTTGTGAACATGAGCCCGGATCCGGAGAACGAGTATTTCGCCGACGGGATCACCGAAGAGCTGCTCAATGCACTGGCCAAGCTTGACACGCTGCAGGTGACCTCGCGGACGTCGGCCTTTGCCTTCAAGGGACGGCACGAAGATATCCGTGAAATCGGACAGCGTCTTGGCGTAGAGTCGGTGCTGGAAGGGAGTGTGCGCAAAGCGGGCCAGCGGGTCAGGATCACCGCGCAGCTGATCAATGCTCATGACGGCTACCATCTCTGGTCCGAGACCTATGACCGGGAGCTGGAAGATATCTTCCAGGTCCAGGACGAGATTACCCGAGCGATCGTCGGGCGGTTCCGCCAGACAGTGCCTCCGGAGCAACTGGGTCGGCCACTTGTAATGGCGCCCACGACCAACATGGAGGCCTACACGGTCTATCTCAAGGGCCTTCACTTCATGCAGCAGTGGTCCCCGGATTCGGTCATGAAGGCGGTCGACTGTTTCTCGGAGGCCGCTAGGGTCGAGCCCACGTTCAGCGCGGCGCACAACGGCGTCGCTACCGGGTACATCTACCTTGGCGCCCTGGGGCAAATGATGCCGCGCGTGGCCTATGAGCGCGCGCGCAATTCGGCGCGGAAAGCTCTCCGGCTGGATGACAACCTCGCTGAGGCGCATACCTCAATGGGCGCTGTGCATCTGTTCAACGACTGGGACTGGGACGGTGCGCGCCAGGAGCTCGAACGAGCGCTGGAGTTGAACCCGAACAGTTCCCTGGGACTGCATCTCTACTCGATGTACCTTGCAGCAAGCGGCCGGGGGGAGGAGTCACTCCAGACTGTGCGACGTGCGCTGGAGCTTGATCCTATCTCGCTTCCTCTGATGAGCTATTTTGGAGAGATACTCTTTCACGCGGGTCGTCTGGAGGAGGCCCGCCAGCAGGCTGAGAAGGCCCTCGAAATCGAACCGCGCTTCCGCGCAGCGATCAATGTCCTGGGAGATGTCGTGCTGGAGCAGGGGGACGTCGATCGGGCGATTGCCCTGTTCAAGGAGTCGCAACGTCTCACGGGCGATGAGCTCAAGGGGATGACCCATCTCGGATACGCCTATGCCCAGGCGGGGCGCCGCGCCGAAGCGGAGGAGTGTCTGGCCAGGATGCGAGAGCGCGAAGCCAGAGATCCAGAGGTGGAGCTTTCGATGGACTTTGCGCTTGTCTTCCGCGCGCTCGGGCAGGAGGAACGGGCGCTGGAGTACCTTGAGCGGGGATTCGAGCGGCGCGTGGGTGCCATGGTTTTCCTCCAGAAGAGCTCCTACTGGAGGAGCCTGCGCGATCACCCGCGCTTTACTGCCCTCGTCTCGAAAATCGGCACGCCCAGCCCAAAGGCACCCTGACCCTCCGGGGGCAGGGCACAGGATTTCGCCTCAGTGTCATTCCCATAATACCCTCACATTGAGAACGTTTCTGGGCCTACTCGGCTCCACGCTTGACTTTCTGCAACCAGAAGAATATATTTAGGATAGCCTAAAACATAGCCATGCCTAACCGGACAACCGAAGACTACATCAAGGCGATCTATTCGATCGGAAAAGACGGAGCTCGGGCCACAACCTCTGCCCTGGCCTCCCATCTGAATCTGGCCGATGCCTCGGTGACCGACATGCTCAAGAAACTCTCTGAGCGGGGCCTTGCGACCTACGAACGCTACCAGGGGGCCTTTCTCACTCAGCGCGGACGGCAGATGGCCCTCAAAATCGTCCGGCGTCACCGGCTGTGGGAGATGTTCCTTGTACGCCATCTGGGGTACTCCTGGGACAAGGTGCACTCGGAGGCCGAACGCCTGGAGCACGTGACCTCCGACGAGCTGGAGGAGCGGCTTGACAGAGCACTAGACTATCCCTCGGCAGATCCTCACGGGGATCCCATTCCCTCAGCCTCGGGGACCGTTCCCATCTTGGGTGGCATGCCGCTGGCCGAGGTTCCCCTCGGGCACACCGTTCGGGTGCAACGCGTAAGTGACCGGGACGGCGAAATCCTCCAGCACGCCACCAGTCTCGGGATCGCGCTGAAGACGCCGGTTCGTGTCAAGGAGCGACGCACGTTTGACGGGTCGATGGTGATCGAGGTTGCCGGGTGCGATCAGTTCGTGAGCCGCATGGTGGCCGAGGCAATTTTTGTCGCGGAGCAGCCTGTAGTGGTTGAGGAAGGATAAGAAATTGCTGACTTCACTTGATCCAGGGATTGCTCTTCTGATCGGACTCGGCCTGGTTGCACTGATTGCCATTGCCGTCTGGCCCGAGCGCGGGTTGCTGGCCCGATGGCGCCGCTGGCGCGAGGCGTCCGAGCGAGTGGCGCTGGAGGATGCGCTCAAGCACCTCTACGACTTCGAGTACCGGAAGCTCTCGGGCACGCGGCAGAGCATCGCCGGGGCGCTGGCGATCAGCGACGACGACGCTGCGGGTTTGATCCAAGAGCTCGAGCAGATGAGACTCGTCGCCATGCGTGGCGAGCGATGCGAATTGACCGATGACGGGCGATCGTACGCGCTCAGGGTGATCCGGATCCACCGCCTCTGGGAGCGGTATCTGGCCGACGAGACCGGTGTGAGCGAGATGGAGTGGCACCCAAGGGCTGAGCAGATAGAACACCGCATGAGCGTTCAAGAGGCCGATGCTCTTGCCGATCAGATGGGGAACCCCCGCTACGATCCCCACGGTGATCCGATTCCGACCAGGGGAGGGGATGTTCCCGAGCGGCGGGGGCTTCCACTGACGGCTCTCCAGGCCGGGGACCTGGCCCAGGTCGTGCACGTCGAGGATGAGCCGGCGGTCGTCTACGCCCAGCTCGTCGCACAGGGACTTCAGCCGGGGGTGCGACTGCGCGTTCTCTCGGTCGAGAGTGACAGGATCCGCTTTGAGGCCGAGGGGTACGAGCATGCGCTGGCTCCGGTCGTGGCCGCAAACGTTACGGTCGTCCCCATGACTGCCGAGCTGCCGGAGGAAGAGCCCCATGAAACGCTGGCGGACCTGCGGCCCGGAGAGCGTGCCGAGGTGCTGTCGATCTCGCGCCGCTGCAGGGGGCAGCAGCGGCGCAGGCTCATGGACCTGGGTGTGGTGCCTGGTACGGTGATCACTTCGGAGATCGCCGGACCCACCGGGGATCCCACGGCCTACACAATCCGCGGGGCAACGATTGCCCTCAGGAGGGCGCAGTCATCAATGATCTATGTGCGGAAGGAGCGAGACAGTGGTTGAGCACGATCAGTCCCCGTGTGCGGGGTGTCCCGCTCACATCGAGGCAAATCTCATCCGTCTCGGCGTCAATATGGAGGGGTCGGACTATGTCGTCGCCCTTGCCGGCAACCCCAACACGGGAAAGAGCACCGTCTTCAACGCCCTGACCGGGCTCCGCCAGCATACAGGGAACTGGCCCGGCAAGACCGTGGCCCGAGCCGAGGGAGGGTATGCCTATGGAGGGAGACGCTACAAGATTGTGGATCTTCCCGGGACCTATTCGCTCCTCTCGGCCTCGACCGATGAGGAGATCGCCCGGAACTTCATCCTCTTCGGGCGGCCGGATGTGACGGTGGTTGTCGCCGATGCAACACGCCTGGAACGCAATCTGAACCTGGTTCTTCAGGTTCTAGAGATCACCGACAGGGCGGTCGTCTGCCTGAACCTGATGGACGAGGCACGCCGACACGGGCTTGCGGTCGATGACCGCACGCTTGCCCGCGAGCTGGGCGTGCCTGTCGTTCCCACGGCGGCCCGACAGGGGGAGGGGATCAAACAGTTGCTCCAGACGATGCACGATGTGGCGACCGGCGAAGTCCTCTGCCGGCCGCACCGCATCAGGGCGCGCCATCGGGGGCTGGAACAGGCCGTAGAGACACTCGCACAGCAGGTGGAGGCATCATTTCCCGGGGTGACGAATGCACGCTGGGTGGCCCTTCGACTTCTGGAAGGGGATCAACAGATCGTCGAGGCCGTGCGCTCCGGAGAGCTCTCCGCGCTCGCGCAGCGCCAGACATCACCGATCACGGTGGGGGGAGTGAGTGATGGCAGCCGGTAATCGTGAACGGGTTCTGGCGCAGGCTAATCAGCTCCGCTGGCAGATCGGCGACGGGTTCCACGACTCCCTGATGGAATCGATCTACGCCGACGCGGCCCGGATCGCAGACCGTGCAGTGCGCCGCGAGGGGGACCGCGCGCGGTTCAGCTGGGACCGAACGCTGGACCGTATCCTGACCGGGCGCTGGACGGGGTTGCCGGTCATGCTCCTGCTTCTGACTGCGGTCTTCTGGCTTACGATCGCGGGGGCCAACATCCCCTCCTCGTGGATCGCGTGGCTGCTCCTGGACACGGCCCATCCGGCGCTCAAGCAGGGCGCTGCTTTGCTCGGGATCCCGTTCTGGTTGGACGGCCTTCTGATCGACGGGATGTACCTGGCCGCGGCCTGGGTCGTGAGTGTGATGCTCCCTCCCATGGCGATCTTCTTCCCGCTCTTCACGATCCTGGAGGATTTTGGCTATCTCCCGAGAGTCGCCTTCAACATGGACGGACTCTTCCGCCGCGTGGGTGCACACGGCAAACAGGCGCTGACCATGAGCATGGGGTACGGATGCAACGCCGCCGGCATCATTGCCACGCGGATCATCGACAGCCCCCGGGAGCGGCTGATCGCCATCATCACGAACAACTTCGCACTCTGCAATGGCCGGTGGCCGACACAGATCCTGATTGCCACGCTTTTCATCGGGGCGCTCGCCCCCCCTGCACTCGCCGGACTGGTCTCGGCCTCGGCCGTGGTGGCCGTGGCGCTGCTGGGTGTGGTGCTGACATTTCTTGTCTCCTGGGGGCTCTCCCGGACGCTCCTGAAAGGTGAACCCTCGGCCTTCAGCCTCGAGCTGCCGCCGTATCGTCCGCCGCGCATCCTCAGAACGCTCTATACCTCGCTCATCGACCGGACGCTCTTCGTGCTCTGGCGCGCGGTGGTCTTTGCCGTTCCTGCCGGAGCGGTCATTTGGCTCCTGGCCAACATCCACGCCGGCGAGCTGAGCTTGGCCGAGCACCTCATTCGTGCGCTCGAGGGGCCGGGCATTCTGATCGGGCTCAACGGCGTGATCCTCCTGGCCTATATCATTGCCATACCAGCCAACGAAATCGTCATACCGACGATTTTGATGCTCACCGTGCTGAGTGCCAGCGTCACGGGCTACGGCGAGGGGGCGGGGGTGATGTTCGAACTGGAAAGTAGTCTGCAGTACATGGCGGTCCTGAATGCGGGGGGCTGGACGATGCTCACGGCCGTCAACCTCATGCTCTTCAGCCTGGTCCACAATCCTTGCTCGACGACGATCTATACGATCTACAAAGAGACCGGGAGCATCAAGTGGACCGCCGTCTCCACGCTTCTGCCCGTCGTGATGGGCCTGCTGCTCTGCTTCTTCGTGGCGCAGATCTGGCGGCTTCTGCTCGGCTAAGGCCTCAATTCGTGAGGTGTGCCCCCGGACGAGGCGTCTGGATTTCAGTGCTTCGATGGGGAAGTCCGTGTGGGGGGGAGGCGGCCGACGATGCGCGAACTCCCAATGGATCCTCGGACCTCCGGCACTCAGGCCATCTCTTCCAGGAACGCCATGACTCCCCGCGTGTAGGCAGGCGGGTTCATGACGTGCATGGCGTGGCCGGCGCCTGTGATCTCGAGTCTCTTGGCGTGTCTCAGACAGCGCTCGAGTTCGTCAATGATCAGGCCGAAGAGCCGCGGACTGCGCTCACCCGTCATCAGTAGCACAGGCGTCTTAAGAGCCGCAAGTGCCGCACAGGGGAGGTCGGGCATGAAGCGATCGCGCTCGGTCGTGAGCTCCATCTCAAGCTCCGGGCCAAACCGCAGGAGGTCCTCCCGGGAGGACTCTGGAAGCGCGCGGAATGCCCCGCGTATTCCACGAATCCCATCCACGAAGTACGCGACACCTGCACGCCTCTCCCCCCGGGCAAAAGCCTCGCGCGCCGGTTGGAGTGCAGTCCTATTGAACCGATCGAGTTCCGCGTGTCCTTCACTCGTGCGCTTGAGAAAGGGGAGAATCGGCGGCTCGGCCAGGACAAGTGAGCGTGCCCGGTCGGGGGCCCGGAGCGCACAAGCGAGCGCCACGTAGGCACCATAGGAGGATCCCACAAGATGCGATGACTCCAGTCCGAGCGCATCCAGAAGAGCGATCAGGTCTCCGGTGTGGACCTCGAGCGTGTACTCTGCCGAATGCGTAACATCCTCTGATGGCGGGTGAAACCGCCTTGCATAGCGAATCACCCGATAGTGCCGGGAAAGCTCCGGAACCTGCCGGCGGAAGGAGTGCATCCCGTCCAGGCTCCCGTGGATCAAGAGCAAGGGATCTCCCGTGCCGGTCTCTTCGACCTCCAGCGCGGCGCCCCTCGGGCTGATCCTGTATGATCTCGAGCCGGTCAATGTCCTTCGTCGGTGAGACGGCACCAAGGTAGAAAAGGCTCCTGCGCGATGCAACAAACCTGAAGCCCGCCTTGGGGTCGGGGAGTTGAGCTTGAGGGGGTCTTTCTCTAGGTTGTGATGCCAGCGCAAAAGCGTATGAATCCTCCGCACCTTCCCGTTGATGACACGCTCCCGGAGCTTGCCGAAGCCCTCGCTCGTTCGGCCCGCGCCGTGCTTTCGGCTCCGCCGGGAGCGGGAAAGACCACGCGCGCGCCGGTGGCCCTCCTTGAGGAGCCGTGGCTGGCGGGGCAGAAGATCGTCATGCTCGAGCCGCGCCGCCTTGCCGCTCGGCGCGCAGCCGAATACATGGCCCGGGAGCGGATGGAGGAGCCGGGGCAGACCATCGGCTATCGGATCCGCGGTGAGACGCGCGTGGGACCTGCGACGCGCATCGAGGTCGTGACCGAGGCCGTACTGACGCGCATGCTCCAGGCCGACCCCGCGCTACCGGGGATCGGACTCCTGATCTTTGATGAGTTCCACGAGCGGACGATCCATGCCGATCTCTCCCTGGCGCTTGCCCTCGATGTGTGTGTGCACTTGCGGGAAGATCTCCGCATTCTGGTCATGTCTGCGACGCTCGACGGTCTTGCCGTGGCAGAGTATCTCGGCCGCGCGCCGGTCATCGAGAGCCGCGGCCGTGCCTACCCCGTTGACCTCCACTATCTAAATTTTCCCGTCGAGGGAGCAGTTGAGATGCGCGTGGTGGAGGTGATCGCTCGTGCCTTGCTCCAGGAGCGAGGCGACATGCTGGTCTTTCTGCCCGGATGGAGAGAAATTCGCAGAGTAGCATCGCTGCTTGAAGAGGCATCGCTACCCGAGGAACTCGAACTCCACCGTCTCCACGGCGATGCCCCCTATGCGGACCAGCAGCGCGCCCTTGCGCCTGCATGGTCAGGGAAACGCAAGGTCATCCTCTCCACGAGCCTTGCCGAAACAAGCCTCACGATCGATGGCGTCCGGGTCGTTGTCGATTCGGGGTTGGTGCGCGCCTCCCGCTTCGACCCCAGGCGGGGGATGTCGGGGCTTGTGACCCTGACCGTCTCACGCGCCACTGCCAATCAGCGCGCCGGGCGCGCGGGGCGCCAGGAGCCCGGTGCCTGTTACCGGCTCTGGACGAGAGAGGTGGAGCTTCCCCCCTATCCGACCCCGGAGATTCTTGCGACAGACCTTGCCCCACTGGCGCTTGAGCTTGCGCGCTGGGGAGATCCGCAGGCGCACGGTTTGCGCTTTCTTGATGCGCCGCCTCCTGCGCACCTGGCCCAGGCACGGCAGCTTCTCCGGGATCTGGGGGCCCTGGATGAAGCAGGCCGACTGACACCGCACGGTGAGGCTATGGCCCGCATGCCGGTGCCCCCTCGCCTTGCGCACATGATACTGAAAGGAAGCGAGCTCGGTCTGGGCTGGCTTGCCACGGAAATTGCCGTGCTTCTTGAGGAGCGCGATCCGCTCAGAGGAGTGGATTCGATCGACCTGCGCCTCCGGCTCGACGCGCTTCGATCAGGAGGAGAAGGAGTAGATCGTGGCCTCAGGGCGCGGGCGCTTGCTGAGGCTCACCGCCTCCGTGCGCACCTTCGCATCCGAGAGGCCGCAACAGCTGACGTTGACCGCGCCGGTCTTCTGCTCGCCCTTGCCTATCCGGAACGTATCGCCAGAGCCCGCGCGGAGGGGGCGCTGCGTTACCAGACCGCGGCCGGGACCGGTGCGGTCCTCCCCTCAGGGAGCGCGCTTGCACGAGAGCCACTGCTCGCCCTCGGCGAGGTCGATGCCGCGGGGACCGAGGCCCGTATTCAGCTGGCTGCTCCACTCTCGTGGGAGGACCTCCTGGAGTGCGCCGGCACACGGATCGTCGTAGAGGAAGAGACCTACTGGGATCAGTCAGAGGAGGCTGCGCGCGCACGGCGCATCCGCCGCCTGGGGGAACTTGTGCTTGATGAGCGTTCGGTCGAACCGACGCCCGAAGGCCGCGAGCGTGCGATGCTCGAGGGGATCCGCGCGATGGGTCTGGAGGCACTTCCGTGGGACAGGGAGAGTCGCTCGATTCTGGAGCGAAGCGAGTGGCTCAGGAAGCGAGCGTCGGTCGGAGGCGACTGGCCTGATTTGAGTGAAGAGCGGCTCCTCCGGGACCTCGAGCTCTGGCTTGCCCCCTTTCTCGGAGAGGCTCGAAGGCGTGAGCATCTTGCCCGGGTCAACCTGCGGGCGGCCCTCGGCGTTCTTCTTTCCCCCATCGAGCTCCGGGAGATCGAAACACTCGCGCCCACTCACCTGAGTGTGCCCACCGGCTCACGGGTCCGTCTCGATTATGCAGCCGGAGACCTGCCCGTGCTGGCTGTTCGGCTCCAGGAGATGTTTGGAGAGCGCGAGACGCCGCGCATTGCCCGCGGCACGATCCCGGTTCTCATCCATCTGCTCTCGCCCGCTGGTCGTCCGCTTGCAGTGACGCAGGATCTGCGCAGCTTCTGGCAGAATGCCTACCCGGATGTGAGGAGGGAAATGCGCGGACGCTACCCGAAACACCACTGGCCCGAACGCCCCCTGGAGGCCGAGCCCACCCGTCGGACGAAACGGCGCAGGTTGCCGCGATGAGCGCTCTCACTCAGCGCTGACGCGGAGGCGGTGGGGGTCTGAGCATGCCGCTGGACTCGAGGCCGCCGACCACACGGCTGGCAAAATCCCGGGCGCTCGTTGCCACATCGCCGTAGAACGGCGTTTCGGAGTCTGCGCGCCAGACCAGGGCGTCGGAGCTGTTGGCATAGAGACTGCTCCGGGTCCGGTAGATGGTGCCGATGACCTGGACCTGGCCAGCCTGCTGCCGGCCCGAAAGCCTGGTGCTGCGGGTGTCGATGTAGGTGGAATAGGTCTGGTAGTAGGTACTGCCCTCGGTGTAGCGCTCGATATTCTCCTGTCCGATGGGCTCGACGATAAGAATTGCGTCAACGCCCATGGCCGAGAGCTTCGCCTCGAGCGTGTCGTAGGACGGCACGGCTTCGGGGGAGAAAATCGAGAGGCTCTGGAACGCGTCGATCCGGCGCCCCTCGAGTTTCTGGGCGATCGCTCCCTCGATCTCGGTGCGCCCTTTCAGGTTGTCGCTCATCACCATGACCATCACCGAGCGAAACCCCGGTCCCTGAAAGGCAGGATCCTTCCAGGTGACAAGCTCCGTACTCGGGCCGCAGGATGAGAGCCCGAGACCGAGGAGCGCAAGTGCGCACATCCACCGGTGTCCCAGCCCATCCCGCCGGCCAACGACTGGCACTTGATTCACCGCAAAATCTCCCTCGCTTCTGCTTAATGGCATCTCTTAATCCTCCCTGCGCCTTCGGCGCGGAGTGTCCAATATAGTCACCTTCTCGCCTCCAGTCAAAGGCCGCTTCCCCCGGGCCGGGACGGCTCGAAGACCCGACAGAACTGTGACAAATCCCTGATCAGCCGGTGACAGTCGGCACCGTCGCCCGGGCTATCTTGCCCTCGGTGACCCGCCCAAGAGATCACCGCGGGTCGGAGCGCCATAGAGAAAGAGAGACACAGTTGAGCCTTCTGATCCCACTGGATGAGACCAAGACGCGGGCTCTGTTCTTCAGCGTCCCGGAGCTGGTCTACACGGAGGATCCTCTCTATGTCCCTGATCCCGCCTACTGGGTCCGGCGCCAGCTCTCGGCCCGGCGCAACCCGTTTTTCAGACACGCCAGCTGCGAGCTCGTTGTGGTCCAGTCTAACGGGCGCCCGAGCGCGCGCGCCTCGATCGTCTTTCCGCATGAGACCCCCGGGGAGGCACTGTTCGGGTTTGTGGAGTCAACCCCCGATGACGGGGTCTTCGGTGGGCTTGTCGCGGAGATGGAAAAGCGATGCCGAAGACGTGGTGTGGAGAGGCTCGTCGGTCCCTTCGCGCCGAACACCTACGGTGTGACGGGGCTCCAGCTGGATGCCTTCGACACTCCGCACGTCTTTTACGAGGCAAGACACCCCCACTACTACCACAGAATGTTCCGTGAGGCCGGGTTCACTGTCGTGCAGACGGGCCGCGCATGGAGAGGTGTGGTGCCGCAGGTGCCGGATGGCCCACCGCCGGTGCAGTGTGGCCGGTACAGGGTTTGGCATATCAGGCCCGGCAACATGCGCGAAGCGGTGCGCGCGGTCTCGTCGGTATTCGAGCTTGCCTTCACGGAGAACTGGTATGCACGGCACCTCTCGACCCCTGAGTACCGCTATACGGCGCTCTCACTACTGCCAGCCCTCTGCCCGCGCCTCATCCAGTGGGTCGAGCTGGACGGCATGGCCGTCGGAGCAGCGATCGTTCTGCTCAATATCAACCAAGTGATGGGTGGCCGTTCCCCCCGGTCACTCGCCGGAGCCTTGAGCCGCGTGTGGCGCCGCCGCAGACGCATCACGACCGCCACCGTCCTTGCCGTGGGTATGCTCCCTTCACACCGCAACAGCCGCGGAGGTCATCTGCTGTACACGCATCTCCGCCGGGAGCTGGCTGCATTCCGGTGCGTAACGACGACCTGGATTACGGAGGGGAACCGTGCCTCCGAGGCAGTTGCGGCTCATCTGGGAATGCGGCCCTACAAAACCTTTGCTGTCATGGAAAAGAGATTGTAGCAGTTGATGCTCGTGCCATAAGCAACTCACAACGGAGGATGCCATGCGATCAGGTGGAGCAGTTCTGGCAGTCGTGTTCCTGGTCTGTGCGGTGGGAAGTCTCTATGCGCAGAACGGAACAGTCACAGGGAGTGTGGTGGAGAAGGGGAGCCGCCTCCCAATACCGGGTGTTATCGTTCGCCTTACTGGTGGTCCCGATTCGAGCGTGGCCACCGGCGGTTCGACCGACCCGGCAGGGCAGTTCCGTCTGGCTCGTCTCTCTGCGGGCCGCTACGTGCTGCGCTATTCCATTATCGGGTACCGGACCCCTCCGGCGCGCACCGTGGTGGTGCACAATGATTCGACACTCACGCTCTATCAGGAGCTGGAGCAGGAGCACCTGATGCTGGGTGAGGTGGTCTCCACTGCATCCCGTACCTCTGAGAAGACGCTGAACGCCCCGGCGCCGGTCATCATTCTCCCGTACCGGGATCTTGCCGACCGTCAGGCGCTGACTCCCATAGATCATCTCCAGGGTGTGACCGGTGTGGACGTAGTCCAGAAAGGGATCATGCAGTACGACTACGTGGCGCGAGGGCTCAACAACGTGTTCAACGCGACGATGTTCACCCTGACCGACAACCGGATGGCCGGGCTCGCCACGCTTCGAGCCAACGTCTCCTACCTCATGCCGCAGGTGACCGACGATATCGAACGGATGGAGCTCGTGCTCGGGCCGGCATCGGCGCTCTACGGGCCGAATGTCACCAACGGTATCCTCCACATCATGACCAAGTCTCCCTTCAGCTCGCCGGGAACGAGCATCTCCGTTGCCGGCGGCGAGCGGGGACTCTTCCACGGGACCCTGAGGCATGCTGCCATCCTGAGCGAGGCCGTGGCCGTAAAGGTCTCGGGACAGTATTTCCGGGCGGAGGACTGGGACTGGAACACGCCCACGACGCAGTGGGATACCCGTGCCGAACGTTTCAGCGGGGAGGCCCGCGCCG
>WOR8_10005429_pt1 | contig 12270 bp, 9 predicted proteins | sample DeeMarSeWOR38_10_FD_19890 | JGI IMG/M metagenome (IMG submission 19890) | reverse complement strand
GTAAAAATCTGACCGATCAATAGCCGCATACAACTTATCAGCCTTACGTCGATTTATTTCACCCATTGCCGTAAGACCGCCTTGCTCTTTCAACCATTTAAATACCAAACCGGCAATATAGACGGCATAGGTTGGTGGTGTATTCAGCATGGAGTCCGCTTCTGCTTGCTTGGCGTAATCATACACGCTTGGCGTAATCGGCAACACACTCCCAATGAGATCATCACGTACAATCACCAGCGTCAAACCGGCGGGACCAATATTTTTTTGTGCGCCGGCATAAATTATCCCGAAACGACTGACGTCGATTGGACGCGATAAAATCGTGGATGAAAAATCAGCGACCAACGGCACCGCACCGGTTTCTGGCACCCAGTGAAATTCCACGCCACCGATCGTTTCATTTGGCGTGTAATGCACATACGCCGCATCTTGACTTAACGCCCAACTGTTAAACGCCGGAATGCTTGTAAAATTATCGCTTTCGGAAGATGCCGCAACATTCACCGCGCAATATTTTTTTGCTTCGCTAAGCGCTTTTTTGCCCCAAGCACCTGTCAAAATGTAATCAGCTTTAGTTTTGCCACGCAGGATATTCATAGGAATGGTGGCGAATTGCGTTGAAGCCCCGCCTTGCAAAAAGAGGACTTTATAATGAGCAGGCACACCCAATAGATCGCGAACATCCTGCTCTGCCTCTGCGGCGACCGAGATAAACTCTTTACCGCGATGGCTCATTTCCATGATCGAGGCACCAGCACCATGCCAATCCGGTAATTCCGCTTGAGCTTGCCGTAACACCGTTTCCGGCAACATTGCCGGGCCAGCACTGAAGTTATACAACCGCGACATTATAGGAATCATCCTCCATTATTATTCTATGACCACACTTTTGAGGAAACGCCCACTCCACTAGCGTGAAAAAAGAAGGTACGCTAGCACAGGGTCCTAAACCAGTCAAGAAGAGTACGGAACCTTGTTATTCCAATTTTGGATAACCTACAATATCCCCGCTTGAAGAAAACTCACATGAATTATCAATGGCTTTGGAGAGCAACGTGAGCACACAAAAAGGTCTACGACTGGAACAGCGCGGAGAAGGGAATTACTACAAAGTGATCCTTCATATCGGGAGTACGTTGATCCCGATCAGCGATGACATTGTCGAGGAATTACGCACGCACACCGCACTCACCCCTGATCAATTTTTTCCGATCTTCGCGAACAAGGTAGGGTACTCGTCTTACTTACAGGAGCAGATACGCCAGGAAGTCCGGGAAGCTGGTGATCTCAACGCTCAAATGTCCGCAATTCAACAGTTCTTTCGACAGGGATAACTTCACCACTCGTTCCCGGCAGAGATTAAGCCGGTTAGCCCTATCCTAAATCTGGCCTAACCAAGCAATTTATCCATAAAATTAATAATCCGCATCTTCCGGTCAGGGTCTTTTTCTAACGACAATGCCCGTTGATAATGCTGCACCGCCAGCTCCGGCTTACGCTTTTCCTCATAGATCCGACCGACACCGAAGGTGGCTTGGGCATCGTCTGGATTCGCTTTCAGGGCCCGGCTAAAATAATCCATCGCAAAATCATCTTGCCCTTTGTCATACAAAATCCAGCCGATCGCAGTCGCCGCCGGAGCAAAATTCGGTTCCACCCGAAGGGTTTCTTCGAACTGTCGTTTGGCTAAATCCAATCGACCCTTGTTCTCGTATAGATTTCCCAGAGCAAAATGCACTTCCGCATCATCGGGATTAATCTGCAATGCCTTTTTATATTCTTCAATAGCCGGTTCCAATTTGCCTTGTTCCGCCAACGCACAAGCCAAATTGGTGTGCCCGATCGGATTGTCGGGCTGTAATTTCAGAACTTCCCGATATTGGGGAATGGCCATTTCCAACTGCCCCTGTTCTTGGTACGCCAAACCCAATTTGAGTCGGGCGGCAACATAGGCCGGATCCCGTTTAATGGCTTCCCGGAATGATTTGACCGCTTGGTCCATACGCCCTTGTCGTTGATGTATTTGTCCAAGAAAAAAATGAGGATAGGAAGATTTGGAATCCGAAACGATCACATGTTCAAAGCACCCAAAGGCGTCCTCTAATCGACCTGCCTGGGTATGAAGGATGCCTTCGCATAATGCAAGATGCGGCGACTGGCCATATTGAGCTTTCAAATCCTCCACCCATGCGCGGACCACCTGAATATGAGCCTCTTCGCCAAGCGCCTGAGGAAACACCTGCCAAGCTTGCGCTAAATCGCCGCGCAAGAGATAAACCACATTGAGCAGAAAAAAGGGTAAGGGCCCACAATCAGGCTTGGCCGCCCAAGAGGAGGCCTCATCAAAGACTGCATCCCAATGACCTTCAGCCAACACAGCGGCAAGCGATGTTTTCACGTCGGCATTCATACACAAATCTCGTCTGACTGTAGATTGACCAATAATCCGTTAACGGGTCAGAGAATCTTCAATGTCAGGCGACGTGGCCTGAATAAGGCTTCCCAGATACGGATGACGCTCGAGCATCTTTTGTTTCATTAGCCAGGCCACGGTCCGATACGACCAATGGCCCTTTACCCCTGACCGTAATTTTGAAATATACTCGACTTCGGCAAAATCCATTTTAAACAAACACCGAACCCGGAAGCCAAACGGAATAGCATAGAGGGCTGCTTCCTGATTGCTATTGCGCAACCGTTCAATATCCTGCTGCACTGCATCCATGGCCTGCCGATACTCTTTCTCCACCCCGGCATCGGCCAACACTGGCGGCACATCATACCCATGAATCGTCGTAAAGTTTTGCTGGATCTGCTGACAACGCCGATGACGATGCATATCCCGCCATCCACCGATATCCATCAAAATATCAAAGACAAACGCATACCCGGACCGGAACTCCTTCATCAGGTCATCGTAGGGACCACGCCCGCGAAGAGCGGCATCCACTATTTCCTGCTTCTCTTTCTCTGACCACTTCTGCACCCATCCCAGAAGGACCCGATAGGGAGCATGGCTTACCCGGTACACCAGCGTCGTCACCAATTCATCCAACGGAGCATGTGGCTCAAGCAAATCAACCGGTTGGTCCTGGCCTTTCCACGATTGGGGATCATCAAAACCAGCCTTTTTGACCCATCCTTTCACATGGCGAAGCACATCCCGATACACCGAACTTTGATACTCGTTGGGCCCTGCATACCGAGCCAATGTCGGCGCTAACGGCTCCAACCCTTTCGTCTCCTCCTGCTGTAAATCTGCCCACACAGTTGACGGCGATTTGGCACATGCATCCTTAAGATCTTCACCAATCCCCTGCAATTCCGGCAATTGAGCAGACAACAAGCGGGTAATTTGCTTTTCCAATGTGCGAATGCTCACCACCTGCCCCACATTCGTCTTGGCCGCAAGCGGAAGCAGATAGCGAATCACATCATAGGTTCGAGCACCGATGGTCCGATCATAATCTGACGGTTTCATACTATCCGGTTGTGGATACCGCTCGGCCAGATGGGCTCGGATAGGATCTTTCAACAACCGATAAATGTTATAGAGACTGCCAAGAATGCCGCGGTATTCGCCTTCTGTTTCGGTATTCGAAATCTCGCTGGGCACATAACACCCCGCGGCTGCAAAGTTTTGATATCGGCTGGATTTGGCCTGTCCATCCCACAGAGGCTCATCCTCAAGGCGAATCGCGGCCAATTCTGAGATATTTTCAAAGCACACTGTCGCGTGCCCCAAATCGGCAATAGAGCCATGCCCATAGGCAAAATAAAACTGTTCCCAAAATTTTCCGGACGAATGCGAATGAACCCATCGCAGACTTTCCTCAATAGAATCAGGCGAACGGCTGTAACGGGCCAGAGCATACGCGGATTTTTCTGGGGGCATCGGCGCAAGAGCAATCACTTTCCGGTCTCGTCGTTCGTCACTCATCCGTGCAACCTTCCACTCGTCCCTTGAAAAACCTCCGACATGAAGAAAGTCGACACTATAGTCAGACAGCGTTCACATCTCAAGTCAGGCGTATCCTAGACCTGCGGTACAGTCACAGGACCTTGAATGTACCTGATACCTTCACTACACTCCCTCGCACCCTTACAAAAACCTGCAAAAAATAATGAATATCTCCAATCGTCAATCCGTTCACGGCCAATGGTCCTCTCGATGGACCTTTATTCTGGCCGCTACGGGTGCGGCCGTGGGCTTGGGTAATATTTGGAAATTCCCCTATCTCACCGGGCAAAACGGCGGAAGCGCCTTCGTGCTGGTCTATGTTGTCTGCGTGGCGGCATTGGGCATCCCGTTGATGATGGCCGAAATTCTTCTGGGCCGTCGCGGCCGATCCACCCCCATCCGCACCATGCAAGTCCTGGCTGAAGAAACCAACACCACGCAATGGTGGCAGATCATCGGCTGGTCCGGCACTCTGGCGGGCATGTTGATCCTTTCTTACTACAGCGTGATTGGAGGCTGGACGCTGGCCTATATTTTCAAGTCAACCGCCGGGACCTTCAGCGGCGCTTCAGGCCAATTTGCCGCAGAAACATTCGGACACTTTGTGGGAAGCCCTACGAGTTTATTCATCTGGCATACATTTTTTATGATTTTGACCATGGGTGTCGTCGCAGGGGGAGTTCAAGGAGGGCTGGAAAAGGCCGTGCAGTTTCTCATGCCCACGCTGTTCTTCCTGCTGCTTCTGATGGTGGGCTACAGCATGACCACCGGCTTTTTCGACAAAGGTCTGGAATTTCTCTTTACCCCGGACTTCAGCAAATTGACCAGCGCCAGCATGCTCTCCGCGATGGGCCAAGCCTTTTTTAGCCTCAGTCTCGGTATGGGCACCATCATGATCTATGGTTCGTATGTTCCCAAGGACACCTCCATTGCCAGCACTTCAATCATCATCGCCCTTGCCGATACCCTCGTCGCCCTGTTAGCCGGCATGGCCATCTTCCCGATCGTCTTTGCCAATAATCTGGAGCCAGGCTCGGGACCCGGCCTCATTTTCCAAACGCTGCCCGTCGCGTTTGGCAACATGGCCGGCGGCCAGGCCTTTGGCTCGCTCTTTTTCATCCTCTTGTTGGTCGCCGCCTGGACCTCCTCCATTTCCCTGATCGAACCCTTGGTCACCTGGCTTATCGAAACGTACGGCATGACGCGAATCAAAGCGTCGCTCTATTCGGGCATTGCCACTTGGCTGTTTGGACTCGGAACAGTCTGGTCATTCAACTGGTGGGCCGAACTCACCTTCTTCGGACTGACCTTCTTCGATCTGTTGGATTTCGTGACGTCTAATCTTATGCTCCCTCTTGGCGGGATTCTTATGGCCCTGTTTGCCGGCTGGCTTATGAAAGCTGAAAGCACCAAAGCGGAGCTCAACATCCACAATCCCACCCTCTACCTCGCCTGGCAGGCTCTTGTCCGTTACATCGCCCCCGTCGCCGTCTTTATTGTTCTCCTCAACGCCATCGGCATTCTTTAGGTTTTTAATCGGGCCAGACAAATGAGCAGCTCTTATCCCCCTAGAAAGAGGAAAATGCACTTCACCTCATCAGAAATTGCTCACAAGACCCCGATAAAAATACACTTGAACCAGAGAAAAAAGAGCTCAAACCATGAGTGAAACATCCGCACTCGCCACCACCATTACGTTGACGCAACCGCCTCTTCCACTCATTCAAGCCGTAGTCATCCCGCCCAAGTAGGACACCTCCTCTCACCCATATCCATATCGAGAGATACTGTCACCATTTCACCCAAAACCGCCGCCCTTTAAACGCCACACAAATAAAAATTCGCAGGTAAGGCAATCCATTTCAACCAGACAACCAAGTTTTTGGGATCCGAATGCATTCAAAAACCGATCGTAGTATTCCGAAAAAGAACAGCCAGCATCAAAACATTCCGATCAAGAAGGCCCGAGGATTCCGAAAGGGGAGGAAATCGGTAAGGCACAAGGCTTCATACAGAGCTTTGGAACTTTCCATATGCCTCAACGCACTTGATAGGAAAAATTACCGTGCCTTTCCCGTTCTAAAAGATCCCTTTCCGGTAGGGAGGGACAAAAGCGGTTGGTCATCCCCGATATTTTTTCATTTATCGAACGAAATGTCCGATAGGCCTCTAGGGCAAGAATAGATGAAAACCCACAATTTTTCCCAATAATTGTGGGAACGTTCGGCGCCTGTTGACAGAAAAATTCCGAGTGCTCAGGGAATGATGCTCACGAGCAACATGGCCGAAGTGACGGGTTGGGCTTGCGGAGACAAGGCATTCACTTGCTGGTTGTGGGCAATTTTGAGGCTGAGGGTTTGTTGGCGATGGGCAAGATTCAAGAAGTCATGCATGTCCTTCTTTATCAACAACGAGACATCGTAGGTTTGAGGGTTGACGCTGGTATTGGAGTTTTGGTTGAGAATATATTGCCCTAAAATTGAGACACGCAGGGAGTCATCTGAAGCAAGGTACGAATACCCCAGTTTAGCCGAAAGCGTATCAGTCCGCAGTGCATCAAATCGATTCACATCTCGTGCAAATTCAACCCCCGGCTTGAGTGTCAAAGTTGGAGTGATCCGAAATGTCGAACCCAGGTTGGCAAAGAAACGATCATTGTTCAGGGTTCCACCGGAATTGGCTCGTCGAGTGAACCCCCACTTCGGTGTGAGGTCTACTGGTTCTAAAAGGTGCAAGGTGCCACTCATCGTTGATCCAATTTCTTCCTCTGTCCCATTCTCCCAAAATTCACTTTTAGACGTTTTATAATATGAGAACCAATTTCCCGTCCCCACCGCGTGCTGATATGACAAATTAGCCATGACGGATTCGCTGGCAATGGCATCGGCGAGAGGTCCCTCAGGCCGAGTAAAGATGTCCGTCTGTTGCCGGCCATAACTGAGTGCCAGGCTGGGCCAATTCGGAATGGTCCAATTCAAAGAAAATTTTTGCTGGTTGGCGATGGTTCTGGCACGCGTCAGATCTCCATCCACATTACTGGTGAATCGGCTGAACTCAATCTTGGGAGTGACGAGGGGCAGATTCAATTCCCACACCAGCTTTCCTCCTACTTGATCTTTGGGTGTCGCAAATGGAGTGTTCCCCGTCTCCTGTCCGGCATAGCCAAATTCAGCCTGGTACTTCATGTGTGCTGCAGTTCCCTTGAGAACTATTTGAGCTCCCATGCGATTGGTTAATGGTGTCGCCGAGTTGGAAGTGACAAATGGATCCCGATATACCATCTGAACTCCAGCAGTAAGGGCTTCGTGAAAAAGAGAAATGTTGTTGGAAGCTTGTAACAGACTGCTCCCACCTTGGTTGACCAGGGAAGGCATATCACGAACAGCCTGAAGGTTGAATGGTTCACGTTTCAGGGCAAAGTTAAAACGAGCAAGGGAATACTCACCCGTGGGTTCAGTACATTGAGTGGATTGGGAGTAGAATGGAGAAGAATTGCCTAAAGGAGAACGGACCGGAATACGACACGAATTGGAATTAGAACCTGCTCTCAGTCCTAGCCGCTCAACGAGCGGAATGGAATCCTCCGAATAGGCTGATCCGCTCACCAAAAGAACAAAAAGAACTCCAATCAACAAACAGAGAACAGTCCGCACCATCTCCTGCCCCCTCTTTTTTTTAAAATAATTCCTTTTCTTATCGGTAAGCAACCCAGATGCCGTAGTGCAAAATGGGAAGAAAATTCCTAGCCGCGTATTGTTTTTTGTCGGAAGAAAAAATGAAATGGATTGTTCTTATTCAAAAAACTTCAAATGTTTAAGAATCATGGGACGGAATTATTTTCCTATGCACTTTATGATCTGGATTGAGCTGAGGGATTTCAGACACAGGTTCTCTGTGCTTTTACAACCACAGCAAATTTGCCGTTTTAGAGAACTTCGGAAAGAAGAGAGGTGCGGAACGCGGATGGGTCTGAAGAGATTGCGCGGAAGGTTAGACCGCTATTGTCTTAATACCTCAAAGGTAATCGATGAAATGCTTCAAATATGAACAAACGAGACACAACATTATAAAAATCGCAATCACGACAATACTCAATTTCATTACAGGCAAATCTGGCCCCTTTTGACTTACAGGGGTCTACAAGCGGAAATTCTTCGAGAAGATTTTTAATTCCGGGAAGAAGGACTATACGAAAGGTCATTAATTCATTGATGTAACTGTTTTGCGGATTCGCCGGATTCTGAAATAGTGATAAGACATGGCAAGAGGAAGTGCACCCAACTCTTTTTTGTTAAATAAAACCGTCATATTCTCAAAATGTTAGCGCAGGCACAGCAATCATTGAGATCGGCGAATGCCACGACGCACTTTTCATTTCAATATGGGGGAAGGTGTAACAGCGCGGGTAATCAGCAATGGTGTTCCTCTGCAGGAATCAGGTGGTGTAACGGTCTTCAATCTCTCAGGACTAAACCGTACACGCGAGTTTATGATAATGATAAAATACGATACAACGTAAGATCTCTTGGGAGTTTGTAAACGGATGAGTGATAAAAATGGAGGGTTGATTATGCGAATAACCTATTTGTTAATCGGTTTGGGATTTGTGGCACTGATGATAGGGGAAATGACGGCCATACCTCAAAGGAGTTTCGCCACTGAAAGAAGTCAAAATGCCAAAGCCACATTTGCCGGAGGTTGCTTCTGGTGTATGGAAGAGGCGTTTGAAAAAGTCGAGGGGGTAGTATCGGTTATCTCTGGGTACACGGGGGGGCGGTTGGCCAATCCGACCTATGAGGAAGTCTCGGCCGGAGGGACCGGCCACGCGGAATCCGTTGAGGTGACCTACGATCCCAATAAGGTGACTTATCAACAACTGTTGGAAGTGTTTTGGCACAATGTCGATCCCACTACCCCGAATGCCCAATTTTGTGATCATGGCAACCAATATCGAACGGCAATCTTCTATCATGACGAAACGCAAAAACGGTTAATCGACGAATCCAGGCAGGAGGTGGAGAGGTCAAAATCCTTTCCACAGCCGATCGTGACCGAAATTGTCCCGGCTTCAATCTTTTATCCTGCTGAAGAGTATCATCAGGATTTTTACAAAAAGAATTCAGTCCGTTACAAATTCTACAAATGGAATTGCGGTCGTTCTCAGCGTTTGAACCAGTTATGGGGAAAGTCCTAATTCTCCAAGAAGTCATCTCCGTTCACCCACTTCTGGTCTTTTCTCCAAAGCCAGGGGGGGAAATATGGATGCAGAGCCTGCTTCTTCCTCTTTGTTCTCGCAATGCCCCGCACAATCTTTCCTGACGAGCTTCTCATTGTGGTCATCGGACGACTTTTTGAGGTGTATAGCTTTTGCGCCCAGTGGAAAAAAAGCATGATAGGCAGCAAGAGTTCCTTCCACGTATTCGATCCTCAAGTTAGGTGTACGCCGGGGCCCTGCATTGAAAGCTGGGGAGCCAGGCCTTTCTCGTGGGCATCTTTTGGCTCAAAGCCGAATGGGATATCGCCCGCTCAAGAACGATAGGGACGAAATGTGGAAATCTCTCAACTTTGGCCACCACTCAGCTACCCCTCAGCCTTAGAGAACTATGGGATAGTGACAGGCAATTCAAAACCGATTGAGTCGCTGCCTGGATTGCGGTCTGATATATTGTCCTCCACAGCGTGAAGACCAGATTGCATGACTCCTGTCATGCCAATAATTGTTATGAAAGATTCTTTCAGCAGTCCTGGCTTGAAAGACACCATTCTCTCTTCATTGAAGCCCCGTTTGGTGTTTGCGTGGCGTTGCTTGGCATTGGCGACCTACCTGGCTTTTCTGGGTTGTCAGATGGGAGAGGTAAAGCCGACGTTTCAGGATGAATGCGGGATTCTGAGTTCCAAAGTCGATTGGTCCAACCGGATTACCGTGCTGAATCTCTTAAGCCTGGCGTTTTCCCAGAAATGTGATGCCGCAGTCATTGAATACGCCGAACGCGCACAATCGGACTTTCGCCATAAAACCTTCTCGTTTTCTCGAGAGACGGCTTCCGTGTTTTTGTCAGATGGTGTGCTCACGGAGTATGTGTTGGAATCGTATGAGCGGGCGTATTTGAGCGTGTTGCTCGCAGCCAGTTATCTGAGGATCGGACATCCCGAGGAGGCCAAAGTGGAATTACGGCGCTTGGACCATGAACTATTCGCCCCCCTGTATAATTTTGGCGAAGATCCGGTCAATCTGGTGCTGTCGGCAGTGATGTGGGAAGTCCTTGGTGAACCAGGAGATGCCCGAATCGATTGGTTCCGGCTGGCGGAGCCCGCCAGCTCTTCCCTTCTGCATGTTGATCCTACTCTCCAGACATTTGCTCAGGAGCAGGTTATCCGTCTGGATCAGGGTGGCAGTCCCGCCCCTCGGTGGCAGGTTTATGGACTGGGTCGCTTTCCTGAGGTCGATTGGGAGTTCAAGTTGTTTGGTTCGCCAAACGGATACTTTGCGATCCATCCCAAACCACCTTTTCAAAAGCCGTGTGTCTCTGAAACCGGCCTTCGTCTTTCAACGGAAAGTTGGTTTACCAAAATCGCTCATCGGCATGATCGTGCCTACCACCCCCTCTTGAACATTCAGAGTTGGATCCGGTTGCCTCTTGGTGTGGTGTATGGATTAGTGCCTTTTTCGCTTGGGGCCGGGGTGGCGGTTGGTGGTTGTGCTGGAGCAGCTTCCCTTGGAGGAAGAGGCAGCGGAGATTTGTGTGCCCTGTCCATCATGGGTGGCGCACATTTAATGCAAATGGCTCCGACCGTGTTTCAAAACACCGTACGCCCGGATTTACGACACTGGGAGCTTCTTCCTGCAGCGATCGTTTTAACCCAGGCAGCCTACCTGGAGTCTGAGTCCTGTCATACTGATCAGGCTCGGCTGCATCTCTTAGTAACTCAACCTCTCGTCCCACTCTCCCACTAACTTGAAAATAGGAACGTTGTTACCAACCCTTCCTGCCTGTCCGTAAGCCTCCCTTCCCAGTTAGGAGTCAATAACCTTAGCCGTCACAGAAAAATGAAAAGAGCGAGAGTAATTTAGATATTCATATTGCTGAATGGCGAGGTTTCATTGGGCCTGAAGCGTTGTAGGACAACAAGGGCATCTCCCCCTCGATTGTGTTTTCCTTTGATGAGTTTATCCATTTAGATACAGTATGTATCAAAATGGAGAACGGTTGATGTTGAAGTGACATAAAGAGACATGTTGAAATGAAGAAATAATGGTTGAATTTTTCATAGGTTTGTTCTTCACATTCTGACTCATGTCATACTTCATCATCATGGGAATGGGTCTTGCTTGGTTTTGCTTAATGAATAAGGAACAAAATATGACACACACACAACTGGAAGATTCACGAATGTTTCCTCTTGGGCGGACAGGATGTGTCGGGTACCTCAGTCTCGCTCTCACCCTGTTGGGTATGGGGTTAATGATAATGGGGGCAAGCAAGGGATGCGCCGAAGCTAAACCTCCGGAAACGTTAGCTCCTGCTCCACAAAGTATTTCGGTGTACGCCCTTTCGCGTGGGAAAGGGGTGCCTGATCAGGCCAGGGACGTGCTAGCCCAATCTCGAACTCTCCTCAAGGCCGCCCAAGAACGCGGAGAAATCCTGCAAATGGTTGAGCAACGCATTGGAATAGAGGGAGAGACCAGGCTCTGTGCGGAATTTTCTCACGCAGAATCGGCCCGGACCATAATTGATCAGATTCAACAGCTAGGCCAAGGCGTGGACTTGATCAACATAAAAGTCGAACCGTGTCCACCATGACGGATTTCTCCCCCCGCACGAACCCGGTTGGCCGAATAGGTCATCAATTAGGTCCTAGGGTTTTCGTATCGATCAACAAGGATGTTCATCATTATTTTCAAAGGAGTTGAAACATGAAAAGTTGTCGATTCCCTCTCACTCAAGTTTTGATCCTGGTAGGGATGGCCTTCGGATTAACGGGCTGTCCACGGCATACCACTCCACTGCCACCTGTCGATATTGGACCCAAAAATTCTCCGGAACAGGGCAGGCAAATGTTGTCTGATAACGCGAAACAGAAACGAGATGAGTGGAAAACCAAAACTTTTGAGGAGTTTAAAAACCAAACCTACAAAGAACCATTTGAAGGTGGAAAATATATTGTGAACGGTGATACCGCGATTCTCAATGAAAAACTCCTGCAGGAATTTTTTGAGACACGTATCAAGGAATCGATCGGCCCCGCCGAAGGCGGTAGAAAGAAATTAACTGTCCATCAAGTCAATGGCCAGGACGCGGTTTGGA
>WOR8_10009845_pt1 | contig 12272 bp, 11 predicted proteins | sample DeeMarSeWOR38_10_FD_19890 | JGI IMG/M metagenome (IMG submission 19890) | reverse complement strand
GGAACTGGGAATTATTCGGGTCATGGGCAAGGGTAACAAGGAAAGGGTGGTCCCCGTCGGCAGCAAAGCAGGAGAGGCACTGTCCGGCTATATGGAAAGAAGGGGGGAATTGCTGGGCAGACAGACGGAACATAGAGCACTATTTCTGAACAATCGCGGCGGTAGATTGAGTTCCAGAAGTGTAGCACGCTTGCTAAAGAAGCACATGCTGAGATGTAACATAGGAAGGCCACTGAGTCCCCACGGCCTCCGGCACAGCTTTGCCACCCATTTGCTCGATGCCGGAGCGGACCTCAGGGCGGTGCAGGAAATGTTAGGCCACGTTAGTTTATCTACTACGCAGCGTTACACTCATCTGAGTGTGGACAAGCTCATGGCTGAGTACGATAAGGCACACCCGCGCAGCCGGTTGAAACGTGGTAAGGAGAGGGAGGAGGAATAATCCTAAAATTCTGAATCCGAAGCACGAAGCACCAGGTCAGTCTGCAATGCGCATTTCTCATTTATCATTTGGCATTTGATCATCTGAAATCTAAACCTCGACTTTATTGCTCAATGAGAATTGAAAAATGTGAAATGAAAAATGCACCTAGTGCCTAGTGGCAGAAGCCAAAAGCGCTTTCGCAGGGGAATTGCTCATGAAAGGTACAACAATACTGGTAGTCCGTCGTGGATCCCAAGTGGTGGTTGCAGGCGATGGACAGGTGACCATGGGAGATACTGTTTTAAAACACCAGGCCCGTAAGGTCCGTCGCCTTTTTCAGGGAAAAGTTATAGCCGGATTCGCTGGTACTACAGCAGATGCCTTTACACTCTTCGAGCGATTTGAGGCCAAACTGGAGCAATACAGCGGCAATTTGCGCAGAGCTGCAGTTGAACTGGCCAAGGACTGGCGTACCGATAGAATGCTTCGTCGCCTGGAAGCCTTGCTCGCTGCGGTGGATCAAGGCAGCTCCCTAGTTATCTCGGGTAACGGCGACGTTATAGAACCGGATGACGGTCTACTGGCCATTGGTTCGGGCGGCCCGCAAGCACTGGCGGCGGCTCGTGCTCTGGCTAGACACAGTGATCTCAGCGCTCGCCAAATTGCCGAAGCCGCAATGGAAATCACGGCAGAAATCTGTGTTTACACCAATAATCATTTTGTTTTTGAGGAGCTTACAGAAGGCAACGATGGAATTGACTCCACCTGAAATAGTCAAGGAACTGGACAAATATATTGTTGGCCAGAATGACGCTAAACGTTCTGTAGCCATCGCTCTAAGAAACCGTTGGCGACGGCAGCAGGTGCCCGAGCATCTGAGGGACGAGATTGCCCCTAAGAATATCATCATGATAGGCCCGACAGGTGTGGGCAAGACCGAAATTGCTAGGCGATTGGCTTCACTGGCCAATTCACCTTTTCTGAAAGTTGAAGCCTCCAAATTTACCGAAGTGGGATATGTGGGACGTGACGTGGAGTCCATGATTCGTGATCTTTGCGAACTGGCAGTCAATATGGTGAGGGGCGAAGAACAGGAACAGGTGATGGCCAGGGCGGCTGAGATCGCGGAAGAAAAGGCACTAGATATTTTACTGCCGGGCGAAAGAGACCAAGAGTACCCAGCCGAGGTTGACTTTAATGCGGTTGCCCAAACTGATCAGGCGGAGGGGAAAACTGTCTCAGGAACTCGGGAGAAGCTTCGCCGGCTGTTGCGGGAAGGACGGTTTGACCAACGTTTTGTTGACTTGGAGGTGAGCGATAGAAGTCACCCCATGATCGAAATCTTCAGCAGTGCAGGGCTAGAGGAGATGGACATTAACTTGCGGGAGATGTTGGGCAACGTGATGCCTCGCCGCACCAAGCGACGGAAGGTTAAAGTGCCTGAAGCGCTGGAGATTTTGACCCAGGAAGAAGCCCAGCGATTGATCGACATGGACAAAGTAATCAAATTGGCCATTGAAAGGGTAGAACATTCAGGCATTATCTTTCTGGACGAAATAGACAAGATAGCTTCCAGGGAGAGTACTAAGGGTCCTGACGTCTCGCGGGAAGGAGTCCAGCGTGATCTGCTGCCCATTGTGGAAGGTTCAACGGTCAACACCAAATACGGAATGGTCCGAACCGATCACGTTCTCTTTATTGCTTCCGGAGCATTTCACGCCTCCAAGCCAGCAGATCTTATTCCTGAACTCCAGGGACGATTCCCCATTCGTGTGGAACTGGATGCACTGGGAAAGGAGGAGTTTATCCGCATTTTGAAAGAGCCGGAAAATGCTTTGACTATACAATATGAAGCGTTAATGGACACAGAAGGCATTGAGCTTGTTTTCCAGGAGGATGCCATCGAGGAGCTTGCCCAAATAGCCCATGACGTCAACTCTCGCACAGAAAACATTGGGGCTAGGCGACTCCACACGGTGATGGAGCGACTACTCGATGATGTTTCCTTTAACGCCCACGAATTGAAGGGGCAGCACATCCTAATAACCAGAAAGTATGTACAGGAAAAACTTCAGGAGATCGTCAAAGACGAGGATCTCAGCCGGTATATTTTATAAAACCGCATGGCGCATAGAGCATAGGGGAAAAAAGCAGGCAGCAGACAGCGCGCAGCTGTGCTCAGCTCTTTTCGAGCTTCCTGTCATATGGCTGCGCCGTCATTAGGTCACTCCGCTTCGCTGTCATTTGTTGTAATGGGTAGATGCCGGAGGTCGGAAGTCAGAGGTCAGAATTTCGAATTGCGCATTTCGAAATTATCGCATTACGGTTTGTAGGATTTCAACGACTTGAACGGGTTTAACGACTTGAACGGTCTGAAGATGGAAAAATTAATCGAAAAAGCAAACATTCTCATCGAGGCGCTGCCATGGATGCGGCAGTTTTACCAGAGAACCATTGTAATCAAGTATGGCGGACATGCCATGGTGGACGAGCGCCTTAAAGACAGTTTTGCACAGGACATTGTGCTGCTCAAGTATGTCGGCATCAATCCGGTAGTGGTTCATGGGGGAGGGCCGCAGATTGGTCAAACCCTGGAAAGGCTAGGTAAAAAGTCTGACTTCCTTGAGGGTATGAGAGTTACCGACAGAGAAACCATGGATGTGGTTGAAATGGTACTGGTGGGCAAAGTCAATAAAGAAATAGTTGCTCTCATCAACCAGCATGGTGGCCAGGCCGTGGGGCTCAGCGGCAAAGACGGGCGGTTAATTCAAGCCCGAAAGCTACAACTTTACCGCGACCAAGAAGGGGACAAGCCTCCCGAACTCATCGATTTAGGAATGGTGGGTGAAGTGGAGGCCATTCAAGCTGGAGTAATTCAGACCTTGGAGGCAAGCAGATTCATTCCAGTCATAGCTCCTGTGGGCGTGGGATCTCAGGGTGAGACCTATAACATAAACGCCGATCTTGTGGCTGGTAAGCTAGCCCCGGCCCTCAAGGCAGTAAAATTGATTCTCCTCACGGACGTGCCAGGAGTATTAGACGCTGACGGCAACCTCATATCGAGTTTGGACACGATCGAGGCTGCAAAGCTTAGCAAAGAGGGAGTCCTCAAGGGGGGAATGATTCCTAAAGTACGCTACGCCATCGAGGCAGTTAAAGATGGGGTTGACAAGGCTCACATAATTGACGGCAGGATTCAACATGCCGTGCTCCTGGAGATTTTCATGGACCGCGGTATAGGGACGGAAATAGTTGGCACGGAGCATGGAGCAGAGGGCATGGGGAAATAAAGCTGGCAGGAGGCAGCGGGTAGCAGGCAGACCGCAGAAAGAAGAGGTCAGAGATCAGATGTCAGAGGTCAGGGGTGAAGCTGATCTCTGATCTCCGACTTCTGACCTCTGTGATGAACGGCTTGAACGACTTGAACGATTTCCCGTATGTGGAGATCAAAGGTACCCATGGACAAACAAGATCTCATGCAAAAATCGCAAAATCATATCTGCCAGACCTACAATCGCTATAATCTGGCCCTTGCCCGTGGGAGGGGTTGCTACCTGTGGGATCAGGAAGGCCGGCAATATTTAGACTTCGTTGCTGGCATTGCCGTAGCAGGCTCAGCAACTGGTGCACGTCTCAAACCTTTACTACACGGAACCCCAGGTCAGATTGGCCGAAGCTCTTACTGATAGTTGTTTTGCAGACAAAGTCTTCTTTTGTAACAGTGGCGCCGAGGCTAACGAGGCAGCTATCAAGCTGGCACGGAAATACTCCCGCAAAGGTTATGGCCCTGGCCGCTATGGTATCATCACCATGATGAATTCTTTCCATGGGCGCACCTTGGCCACGCTTTCTGCCACCGGTCAGCAAAAGATTCAGGAAGGATTCGAACCTTTAGTTGACGGATTTCGCTACGTGGAGTTCGATAGCGTTGATGCGGTGGCTGAAGCCATTGATAAAACCGTCTGTGCAGTGCTGGTTGAACCTATTCAGGGAGAAGGGGGTGTCCGCGTTCCCGACAGGAAGTATTTACTAGGGCTGCGGGAACTTTGCACAAGACATGACCTGCTCCTCATTTACGACGAGATTCAGGTGGGAATGGGAAGAACAGGAAAGCTCTTCTCTCACCAGCACGAAGGTGTAACCCCGGACATTATGACCTTGGCCAAAGCACTGGCGAATGGGATGCCAATTGGGGCAATGCTCACAACTGATAAAGTGGCAGAGGTTTTTAGCCCGGGTAGTCATGCCAGTACTTTCGGGGGTACACCATTGGTTACAGCAGTGGCCCTAGAGGTTTTTCGGCAAATCAGTGCCGCATCTTTTTTGGAAGAGGTTCGGAGGGTTGGGGAATACTTCCAACAGCGCTTGCTGGACCTTAGGGTAAAGTATCCTTTTATCAAAGAGGTGAGAGGGCGCGGACTCATTTTGGGGATTGAACTTGATTTTCCAGGGAGTGAGATTGTGGCCCAATGTCAGGATAAAGGTGTCCTGATTAATTGTACCGCAGAAAAAGTACTACGTTTTTTGCCTCCACTGATAGTGACTTCCGCTGAGGTGGATCGTCTTATTGAGACCCTGGAAAACGTTTTCAGGGAGAAGGACAAGTAGCCCGAGACGCATTTAGGGATAGGTTCATTCGGGATTTGCTTGGGCGAAGAGATGTAAGAGTTGGATGGGACAGAGTAGCCATAGCATCAAAGGCAAAGAAATGACCATCCAATGAAAACTCGGATGAACCTTTGGATAAAGCTATGCCCTTGGCGCTATGAGCTATGCGAAGTGGGTCAGAGAGCCATGAAAAGAGATTTTTTGACTATCCTGGACTTAAGTTCTGAGGAGATTGACGCTCTTTTTAGACGGGCATCAACCCTCAAGGAAGATTTTACCGAGGGCAAGCTCAAACCCACTTTAGAGGGGAAAACCTTGGGGCTTATTTTTGAAAAGCCCTCCACCCGCACCAGAGTTTCATTTGAGGTTGCCATGTACCAGCTAGGTGGCAGGGTAATTTTTATGAGTTCCCAGGACACTCAGCTTTCCCGCGACGAGCCACTGAGGGATACAGCCTTGGTTCTTTCCCGCTATATAGACGGCTTGGTGGTTCGTACTTTTGACGATGCTGATTTACAGGAACTGGCAAGACATGCTGCTATCCCAGTTATTAACGGGCTCACCGACCTCTACCATCCCTGTCAGGTACTGGGTGACATTCTGACCATACGGGAGAAAAAGGGTGACCTCAAATCACTGAGAATAGCTTGGGTGGGTGATGGCAACAATGTGGCGCACTCGTGGATAAATGCGGCGGCCCGCTTGCCTTTCCAATTATTGCTGGCCTGTCCACCAGGATATGAACCCAAAAAAGAGATTCTGGAAACGGCGAAAGTATTGGCCGGAGAGCGAATTATTTACGGAAACGATCCGGTGGAAGCTGTGAGGGGTGCAGATGTTATAAACACTGACGTTTGGACGAGTATGGGTCAGGATGCAGAAAGGCGAGAGCGGTTGGCTGCCTTTCGAGACTACCAAATCAATGGAGATCTATTGAGGAAGGCCAAGTCTGACGCTATTGTTTTGCACTGTTTACCTGCCCACCGTGGCGAGGAAATCACTGATGAAGTGATGGATGGGCCGAACTCGGCCATATTTGATCAAGCAGAGAACCGCATGCACTTGCAACGGGCCCTTCTCGATTGGCTCTTGAGCGGTTGATTTTTAGAGTTTTTTACCATTTGACAAATCAGCTGATTGACCGATGACTACTTGTTGGAGGAAATAAAATTGTCTGAAAAAGTAAGAAAGGTAGTTCTGGCCTACTCGGGAGGCTTGGATACATCTATAATCCTCAAGTGGCTGCTGGAAGAGTACAAATGCGAAGTCATAGCCTTTGCTGCCGATTTAGGCCAGGGGGACGATCTCGAAACTGTCAGGCAAAAGGCCTTGGCCACGGGAGCCAGCAAAATAGTTATCGAGGATCTGCGGGAGGAATTCGTCCGGGACTATGTCTTCCCAGCCTTCAGAGCCAACGCCATCTATGAGGGACATTATCTCTTGGGCACCTCCCTTGCTCGTCCCCTCATCGCCAAAAGACAGGTGGCGGTGGCTGAGGCTGAAAAGGCTGATGCGGTAAGTCACGGAGCAACTGGCAAGGGTAATGACCAGGTAAGATTTGAGCTTAGTTACACCGCCCTCAATCCAAATCTCAGGATCATCGCGCCCTGGCGACAATGGCAGCTTAAATCTCGCCAGGATTTGCTGGAGTTCGCGCAAACCCACGGCATCCAGGTACCAGTGACGCCTGAGAAACCTTACAGCATGGACGGTAATCTCCTCCACCTTTCATTTGAAGGTGGTGTCCTGGAAGACCCCTGGCGTGAGCCGGATCCAAAGATGTTCAAGATGACAGTCGCTCCTGAGGATGCTCCAGACGAACCTCGTTATGTGGAGATCGATTTTGAGCGGGGCAATCCTGTGGCCGTGGATGGTAACCCTCTTGCCAGCGCGGATCTCCTTGCCACCTTAAATGAACTTGGAGGTGCGAACGGCATTGGCAGGGTTGATCTTGTGGAAAATCGGTTTGTGGGAATCAAGTCGCGAGGAGTTTATGAAACGCCAGGGGGTACAATTCTACGGATGGCGCATGAGGCAGTTGAATCCATCACCATGGATCGTGAGGTGCTGCACCTGCGAGACAGTCTCGTTCCAAGATATTCGAGTCTGATCTACAACGGCTTCTGGTTTTCACCTGAAATGCAAATGCTTCAGAAAACCATGGATGCTGCCCAGGAAAATGTATGGGGTAGGGCACGCCTCAAGCTTTACAAGGGCTCCTGTCAGGTAGTGGGCAGAAAATCTTCCCGATCACTTTATCAGACAGAGTATGCGACTTTCGAGGAGGATACGGTCTACGATCAAAGCGACGCGGACGGTTTTATAAGACTTTTGGGTCTGCGGTTGCGCTTGCAGGCACTACAGCGCAAAGTGCAGGGCAAATAGCACTTTGCGCAGCGAGACGAGAGGTCGTGCGAGACGGGAGGTCGTGGGTTAATGAAAGGGATTCTATAATTTTCGTCTCGCCCGTCTCGCAAATTGCTTGTGTAGCTCACAATTAAATAAATAGGATGTAAATATGGCAGGAAAGCTATGGCAGGGTCGGTTTCGAGAAGGAACCAGCAAGCTGGTTGAAAGTTTTACCGCCTCCATCAGGTTTGACCAGCGTCTCTACCGTTACGATATCGAAGGTAGTATGGCTCATTGCAGGATGTTGTCCCAGCAGGGACTTCTGAGTCGTGAAGAGGAAGATATTCTCATTCAAGGTCTGGGGGAAATCCTACGGGAGATCGAGCGTGGTACTTTCGTTTTCGACGAGGCCCAGGAAGACGTGCACATGGCCATTGAGCAACTTCTCATCGAGAAAGTTGGTGAAGTGGGAGGCAAGCTCCACACAGGCCGCAGTCGAAACGATCAGGTTGCACTCGACATCCGCCTTTTTCTCAGAGACGAGATTCAGGGTGTCGACGGGGACATAAAGGGTCTGCAAAGCAGCCTGGTTGCCCAGGCCAAGGCCAATCTGGGTGCAGTCATGCCTGGATTTACCCATCTGCAGCATGCCCAGCCGGTGCTTTTTTCCCACCACCTTATGGCCTATTATGAAATGCTAAGGCGAGATCGGCAGAGGCTTTCTGCTTGTTTTGACAGTGTTAACGTCTCTCCCCTTGGTAGTGCAGCCCTGGCTGGGACTTCTCTTCCCATCGACAGCAAGGTAACCGCTGAGTTACTTGCTTTTCCGGCCCTGAGCCGCAACAGCATCGATGCAGTGAGCGATAGAGATTTCATAATCGAATTTACCTCTGCTGCTGCCCTGATCATGATGCACTTGAGCCGCATGTGTGAAGAGCTTATTCTATGGTGTTCTACCGAGTTCGACTATATCGAACTCTCCGAAGGTTTCTGCACTGGCTCCAGCATTATGCCCCAGAAAAAGAACCCGGATGTTCCTGAGCTGGTTAGGGGGGAAAAAGCGGCAGGGTCTACGGCCACCTGATGAGCTTGCTTACGGTGATGAAGGGATTGCCCCTGGCTTACAATCGTGATCTCCAGGAAGATAAGGAACCGCTGTTTGATACTGTGGATACTGTACGTCAGAGCTTAAGAATATTAGCGCGCCTTTGGGAAAACGTTAGGGTAAACAAAGAGCGGATGGAAAAGATGGCCTCAACGGGCTACACCCTGGCCACCGATGTGGCCGAATACCTTGTGATCAAAGGAGTGGGATTTCGCCAAGCACACAGGGCAGTGGGGAAAATGGTGCGATACTGCCTGGAGGAGGGTAAGGAACTGGAGGAAATGACCATACAAGAATTCAAGGGATTTGCCTCTGTAATCTCCGAGGACATCTATGAGATATTGGACTTGAAACATTCTGTGGACAGCCGGAACTCCGTCGGAGGGACCTCGCTGCAGCAGGTTCGGGAAGCAATCAGCCGGGCAGAGGAAGAGCTGAGTTAATGAAAATAAGGAGGCTGTGGCCAAATTTATCGGTTTTCATCCTCTTGTGCTGCCTGGGACTACCATTGGGTAGTTGCGGGAAAAAGGGGCCACCCAAACCACCGATCAAAAAGGAACTGCCGAAAGTGAAGAACCTTCAGGCAGTTGTTGTTGATGCTGGGGTTAGAATTACCTGGACCATGGATTCAAGGGACGAAGAGGCTGCCGGATTCAACCTTTACCGCAGCAAACCCCAACCTGAGATAAACGATTGCCCGGGCTGCCAACGGGACTTTGAAATTATCAGCACAATCAGAGTAAAAAGGGGTGAGACCCAGTTTAAAATAGTAGATACAGGTGTTGAGGGTAAGGGTAGCTTCTATTACAAGGTGACACCCTTCGATAAGAAAGATCGTCCGGGGCCCGACTCCAATGAGTCCAAGGTTTTTATTGAGTAACGCTCTGCGCGGCGAGACGAGCAAGACGAGCGAGACTGGCGAGACGTGTTTGAATTATAGCCAATGTGAGAAATTGTAAATGCCGTCTCGCGCGTCTCGCCCGACCTCCCGTCTAGCTAATGAAAAAACTTTACTTGTTTAGATCCGTGGATTTTAATACTCCCACGCCCTTCAGAGAGGATGATTTAATACATGCATCACTTCGAATATCGAGATGGAAACCTCTATTGCGAACAAGTTCCCATTGAAACCATTGCCAGAGAAGTAGGCACACCTTTTTACTGTTATAGCCACGCCACCCTCAGTCGCCACTTTCGCGCCTTTGACAACGCCTTCGGCGAAGTTGAGCATCTTACCTGTTTTTCGGTCAAATCTTGTTCTAATATAGCCATACTCAATCTTTTTGCCTCCATGGGGGCGGGCATGGACATTGTCTCTGGAGGAGAACTCTACCGGGCTTTGAAAGCAGGTGTACCCGCTGAGAAGATTGTCTTTTCCGGGGTGGGCAAGACCGAAAATGAGCTTATTTACGGGCTCAAGGTAGGCATTTTGATCTTTAACCTGGAATCGCCTCAGGAGATGTACTTTTTGAACGATTGTGCTGCCCGCTTGGGTCGCCGTGCCCCCATTGCCATCCGAGTGAATCCTGATGTGGATCCCAAAACCCATCCTTATATTTCCACTGGTTTGATGGAAAACAAATTCGGCATCGACCTTGATATGTCTGAATCCATGTATGCTCAGGCCAAAGAAATGTCCAATTTGGAGGTGGTGGGGGTCGGCTGCCACATTGGTTCACAGCTCACCGAGGTTTCTCCTTTTCTGGACACCATCAAGCGGTTGAGGCTGCTAATTGATCGGCTACGAAAGCAGGAGATAAACATCAGATATCTAGACCTTGGCGGTGGTTTGGGCATCACCTATTCCGAGGAAGCTCCTCCCCACCCAAAGGAGTACGCCAGGGCGCTCCTAGCAGAGGTGGAAGGTATTGATTGTACCTTGATTTTTGAACCGGGCCGCGTTATTGTGGGAAACGCTGGTACTCTTATCACACGGGTTTTATACACAAAGGAAGGGCCGGTCAAAAATTTTCTCGTTGTAGATGCCGGCATGAATGACCTGGTTCGACCCAGCCTATACGGCTCCTATCACCACATCCAACCAGTGGTTGACCAAAGGCGACCGCAACTAACTGCTGATGTGGTGGGACCCATTTGCGAAACCGGAGATTTTATCGCTCGGGATCGCAGCCTCCCCCAGGTTAAACCCGGGGAACTGCTGGCTGTGATGAGCGCAGGAGCATATGGTTTCGCCATGTCTTCCAATTACAACTCTAGGCCCAGAGCGCCAGAGATCTTGGTCCGGGATGACAAGTTCGAAGTAATACGCTCGAGGGAAACCTATGACGACCTGTTAAAAGGAGAGCGGATTCCCGATTTCCTCAGTTGAGCAGTCCAATGGAAAGAGTAATTGATTTCTACAAGATGAGCGGCAGTGGAAACGACTTCATTCTCGTTGACAATCGCGCCAATATAATACAAGCAGAGTTAGCACCTGAATTAGCCCGCAACCTTTGTAGACGTAAGGTTTCTGTTGGTGCGGATGGTCTTATCCTCATTGAAAATGATGATGAAGTAGACTTCCGTTGGAATTTCTTTAACGCAGACGGGAGCAAAGCGGAGATGTGTGGCAATGGGGGAAGGTGCGTGGCCAGACTCGCTAACATGCTAGGTATCTGTGGCTCAAGTCTCTCTTTCCGAACCCTTGCCGGGCTCATCCACGCAGAGGTCTCAGGAAGTCGGGTGAAGCTGCAGATGACCGAACCTCGAGATCTGAGGCTCGACATGGAGCTGGAACTCAACGGGCAAAGATTTAATACCCATTTTGTCAATACCGGAGTGCCCCACACGGTTTTCATCCTTGACGGCCCGGAAATTCTTGAGAAACAGGAAGTTGTTGGACAGGGTCGTAAGGTCCGGTTTCACTCGCAATTTGCACCTGCTGGAACCAACGTAAACTTTGTTGCCGTGCTCGGTGAACAGGCTCTTGCCCTTCGGACTTATGAACGGGGGGTGGAGGACGAGACCCTTGCCTGTGGCACAGGCGCCACAGCCGTTGCCCTGGTTGGTGCAGCAAAGGGGATGGTTAGACCTCCGGTAGCTGTCCACACAAAAAGCGGAGAGACTCTTACCATTTACTTTGATCCTAAGGAGATACTGCCACAGGAAGTTTACATGGAGGGTGAGACCACGGTGATCTACCAAGGAAGGCTCTGGGAAGAAGCTGTCCATGTTACATTGTAGAATCGATAGTCTGCCGTGGTTGCTCCCAAATTAGTTTGTCGGATTAACCAATACAAATTGACAATTCCTCATAAATTCGTAGATTCTTTGAGTTAGCTATCACAATCCATGATCTAGCATCCAGTATCTAGTATCTAGCATCCAGTATCTAGCATCCAGTATCTAGCATCCAGTATCTAGTATCTATGAACAACTCTCAAACAGTGGACGAAGAAGGTCTAAGACAGTTGATCGAATTTCAGATCGAAAATGGAGTTCATGGTATTGTTCCCTGCGGTACTACAGGTGAGTCGGCTACCCTCTCACACGAGGAACATGAGCGGGTGGTGGAAATCACAGTTGATCAGGTGAAGGGCCGAGTTCCTGTGGTCGCCGGTACTGGTTCGAACAATACCGCAGAGGCCATAAGATTGACGGCTCACGCCAAGAAAGCTGGGGCTAACGGGGTGCTGATGATCAGCCCTTACTACAACAAGCCTACCCAGGAGGGCATCTATCAGCACTACAAAAAAGTGGCCGAAGAGGTAGATATTCCCATCATCATTTACAACATCCCGGGGCGCACGGCCAGCAACATTGAGCCCACTACTTTTGCTCGCCTAG
>WOR8_10005421_pt1 | contig 12279 bp, 7 predicted proteins | sample DeeMarSeWOR38_10_FD_19890 | JGI IMG/M metagenome (IMG submission 19890) | reverse complement strand
TCGTACTGTTTTTTTCATAGTTTCATAATTTAAAGTTTTAATTGATTCTATAAGGTTCGCGCATCTCTATTTATATATGATGCATAATTTTTTTTGTGTGATTTTTCTTTCATATAAGTTTTATTAAGGTTTAACAATAATTTATTTCAAATCAATTTTTTTGTAAATCCTATTACCGCAGTTGATAACACTCATTCAATTTTAATTGGATTTATTTAACATTTCTTATTCTAATGCCGATCTAAGGGATTTTCTTTGTTTATAATTAAATCCCATACGTTAAATAAATTTCTAAAAGAAATTCATTTTGGCTAATGCCTCTTACTTTATCAATGGCTGATTTTCCATACTTTTTTCTAATAAGTTTTTAATGAGGAGCGGCATAAATTGGTTCTTTGGGTATCATGATTTTTTTAAATTAATCGAAAATATAATCTTTAATGAGAATAAATAGAAATTATAATTATGCAAACCTTTGCATAAATCAATAACTTTATTGACAAATTTAAGGAGGAATCCCGGTTAATTATTGCTGGTTTCAATAATTAGAATACAAATATGATGTTGGTTTCTCTGATCAAGCTTTTTAGTAGAATTTCGGTAAAGAACATTCCAAAATCAAAAACTGGTTTTGATACACAATGTATCTCCTATTCTGTGAAACCCACCTGAATTATCATTTTTCAAAACGTTTTGAATCACCCGCGATTCACCAGATCATAAATCCCTGCAAATCACAGAAGCATATACTGATTTTCTTGCAGACGACGATCCTGCACTGGTACATCATCATTTTCATACATAATAGATCTGTTTTTTTAATTTATACGAGACAAAATCAACAATTAAGTTTATTTTTAATAACCTACTTACATAATATAAGATGAAAAAAATATACTGCTTCATAAAATCACTTGCTCCAAGGTGCCAACTGGTTATCCTGCTTATTACCGCAAGTTGCCATGTACAGGATCCTAATCCTGCAATATCGATCATAACAGATGAAAATCCAGGTGCGTCTGTTTTGCATGGAGTTTCCAAATTGACGACTACTTTACAATCGAAAGGCATCTCCTACGAAGAGATTGGGAAATTGGCTGAAGCCAGGGGTAAAACAGTAATTGTTACAGGTCTTTCCACAGGAAATGGTATAGTAGCAGAGATGATGAAAACCGAAAATCGCAATATGGCGGAAATACCTGAAGCCTTGACCATTTTCAAAACTGAGCAAGAAAATAAATCCGTCTTGGTGATCAGTGGTTTTGATGACCGGGGTCTGATGTATGGCATATTGGAGGTAGCAAACCAAATAAGTTGGGCTGAAGCAGGGGAAGATCCCATACAGGAAGTCAGGGAAATTACGGAAAAGCCAAATGTAAGCGAGCGCGCAATCTCCATCTATACCATGAACCGTGCTTACTGGGAAAGCAGGTTTTACGATGAAAATTATTGGGCACGATACCTGGATAACCTGGCACTCAACCGGTTCAATTCATTAGTAGTAATCTTCGGATATGAAAATGGAGGATTCCTTGCGCCTTGCTATCCTTATTTCTTTGATGTAGATGGCTTTCCTGACATCAGAATGGTTGGGATTACACCACAGGAACAACAACGAAACCTGGATGCATTAAATCATTTGATTCAGATGGCTCATGAAAGAGGCATCCGTTTTACAGTCGGGATTTGGGATCATATTTATCGTGGGGGAGTTCAAGGTGGCGGGATTCCAGGGACTAAGGAAGCACCGGATAAACCTGTAGCAGGATTGGTATGGGGTGTTAATGCTGATAACCTAATTTCATATACCAAAGCTGCTCTAACAAAATTCGTTAAACTCGTTCCGGATCTTGATGCCATACAATTCCGTATGCACAATGAATCGGGATTAAAACGTGACGAACAGGTTGATTTCTGGTCGGATGTTTTTAATATGATGAAGATTACTGCTCCTGACCTGAAACTCGATCTGCGGGCCAAAGAGCTGCCTGATGAGGTTGTTCAAAATGCATTGGACGTGGGAATAAAATTCAGGATTACCACCAAATACTGGATGGAGCAAATGGGAATGCCATTTCATCCCACCCAGATCAATCCGGAAAAAAGCCCCCGTCGTCATAGTTATGCAGATATGCTGCACTATCCGAAAGAATATAACATTCATTGGAGACTTTGGAACGGAGGGACATCGCGTATACTTTTATGGGGAGATCCTGAATATGTCCGTCGTTTTGCTGAAAGTACACACCTCTACGATGGTGAAGGATATGAGGTAAACGAACCACTTGCTACCAAAATGCTGGCACAACCACATGACGCAAAGCCGTTTGATTTATTAAATCCATCATACCAATATTATGAATATGAGTTTGAACGATATTGGCACTTCTTTCAGGTGTTTGGGCGAATAGGATATAATCCGGCTACCTCACCGGAGTTATGGCAAAAAGAATTTGAATTGCGATTTGGCAAGGAAGCTGCTCCCTTCGTGGAAAAGGCATTACATCAAGCGAGCTGGATACTCCCACGTATCATTGCCTCAGTATATCCATATCGTGGATTCCCAATGACACGCGGCTGGGCTGAAAAGCAACGATTAGGTGATTTGGCAGAATATTCAAGGAATGCGGGCAGCGACATACAACAATTTGCCAACTTCGATGAAGAAGCTCAAGTCCTACTTGGAAACTTAGAAATATCAAAAATCCTTCCTTCCATGAACAGTAAATGGTTTGAACAGAGATCTGAAGAAATAAACAAATTAATATCAGTAGCTGAAAATGTTATTGAAGAAGCTGACAATAAAGAATTTATATCCACCATCACAGATCTGAAAATTTTAGTTAACCTTGCGCTGTATCATTCGCGAAGAATTCCCGCAGCTGTAAGTTACCGGATTTTTGAACACACAAAAGATCCTTCGGCACTGGATGAGGCTATAGCACATGAAGGAAATGCCATAAATGCATGGCGGCAAATTGTAGAAGTTGCCGGCGATATTTATGCTGACGATTTAATGATGGGAGTTCGCGTAGCAGATCTTAGCGGACATTGGAAGGATGAACTCGCAGCGCTTGAGAAAGGTCTTAATAACCTGGAACGCAAAAGAAATGACCTCAAATCAAATATAGCTTTAGTTCAAGCTCCAAAATACCAGGTTTCTTCCCATTCGGATTGGAGCGAAAAGTCTCAGATAATTCATCAGGCAGTGACAACTCATCCTAAAGGTGAACCACTCAAAATCAATATAAAAGTGACAAATCCTTCAGGGATAAAATGGGTAACATTGAGCTATCGCAGCGTGAATCAGGATGTTGAATATAACGTAAAAACCATGCAACACACTAGCGAAACAGATGTATATGAAGCCGTTATTCCAGCTGATCAAATCAATCCCAAGTGGGATTTTATGTACTTTTTCAATATTATGGACAATGATGGGCATGGGATAAACTATCCTGACCTGAACCGGGAAATGCCCTATATCATTGTGAAATTAAACAGATAATTCAAATACTAATTTTCATGGGAACTAATCGACGAAAATTTATTTCTACAGCCGTTTCTGGCGGAATTACTGCTGCTTTACCGTTATCGTTGAAAGGACATCACAAGTCAATCAAACACTCAGAATCTGTTAAGGAAAAATACTTACAGCTTGATGAAATCCTTCAACGACCAGTATTTAAGAAAGAATTGTTTAGTACGCCAGTAATTATAGAAACACTCCAACTACTTCGTTACCAAAACAGCTTCTTATGCCGGGTGAGATCGAAGGATGGCGCAGAGGGCCTTTCTGTTGGGCATAGCGGACAATTGAGATCACTCTATCCAATTTTCATCAATTGTTTACAACCTTTTTTCATCAATAAGGATGCACGCGATCTTGATCTGCTATTGGAAAAGGTGTATGTCTATAATTTTAATTTCCGGTTTTCCGGGGTGGCGTTGGGTGTGCCATTAGCTGCAATAGAGTTTGCTATTTTGGATATGATGGGGCGCATTGCAAGTAAGTCAATAGGTCAACTCATTGGAGAAATTCTTCATCCGGATGTGGCCATTTACCAGGCTACCGAATACCGTGAAAAATCCGTTGAAGAATCTATGGAGCTCATTAAACGGGATGTGGCAAGAGATAATGCCGGGGCATTAAAAATAAAAGTCGGAGGACTGATGTTCATGACCACAGACATTAGCGCGACCGGACCTGCCGGAAGAACTGAGAAAATTATCCCACTTGTTAGAGAAACATTTGGGGATCAGATGGTGCTTTATGCCGATTCCAATGGCTATTATACCGCGGAAGAGGCTATCCGTGTGGGGCGATTGCTGGAAGAATATAGGTATGGGTTTTTTGAAGAGCCCGTTCACTTTGACTGGTATGAGGAAACTAAAATAGTCGCAGATGCGCTGAATATTGCTGTAGCTGGTGGTGAGCAGGAATATAGCCTTCATGGATTCCGATGGCTGATAGCCAACGATGCACTTGAGATTGTGCAACCTGACACCAATTACTTCGGAGGAATGATCCGTTCAATGAAGGTAGCCCTAATGGCTAATGCGCTGGGAAAAAAATGTACACCACATATGTCGGGGGGTGACCTGGGATTTCTTTACATGATGCACTTTGTATCAGCTCTTCCCAATGCTTTGCCTCATCATGAGTTCAAAGGATTCAACACCCATGTCACCTACGAATGTAAAACTTCATCCCTTCAAAGTGTTAACGGGATGGTAAAAGTACCTACAGGCCCGGGATTGGGAGTTGATCTGGATCCGGAGTTCGTGAAGAAGCACCAACCTGTAAAAGCTTAATCAGGGCATACCCAAATGGATATTTTGATACCCATATCATAATGCTAACTTCTCACGACTATAGTTAGGAAATGAATTGAATAGATAACATCGTGTCGAATATTGATACTTCCAATAGTTAACAAAATATATCAGCGACGCCTTTGTGCAGTTACAGAGATATCTTCGTCTACGTTTGTGATCGAATAATCATATTCAGATTTGATGTCTTGGGCATTAATCAGAATTCCACAAGGCGGAACCCATTTAATGGTTTTTTTAATATCACCTGGATTAATGATCCAGATCGTTCCATCCATCATCACTAATTTTTGTCCATCTTCCAATATTGCCATTAAATTTGTTCGCTGCATCTTTCCTGCCAGTATATTCGAACTATTTACATCAATCATTCGATCATAATATAGCTAAAATTACTATAGTATTCATTTTTTCTATAATTAGCGCCCGATCAAAATACTTGGTTCCATCTATTCTATACTGAAATGAAGATTTAAATTACTTCCTTTTCAGGCATAAAGTGAAATTCATTAATGATCTTTTCTGATAATTATTAAGATTCATTTCAAACGCAACCATAAATTCCATGAAAGCAGAGATCCCCTTGCACTAAATGAAGCATTTAATTGGGATACACCTGGTCATTATAAATTCCAGGAAGACTGGAGCCAAAGATTCTAATGGTAGGATTAATGTCGCTAATGTACGTTTTTTTTATGCCTCCAATCAAAAAGCGCCTAAATTTTATTTCGTAAGCACTTGATTATCAAAAGATACCTGCCGGGTAGATTTATTTTAGTCAATCATATACCGATAACAAAGAAAAAAGAATCGAAAACAGAATCAAGGGGCATCTCCTGTCAATTCATGTTACTCTTTAGCACTTTGTTATAAATGATATATTAGATATAATGGAGTTGCTCTCACAGATGGCGCAAAGTCTTTATATGAAAATAATTTTTAGGTTTATGCTCTTTCGATAAAAAGATGAAAAAGATCCATCACAACATCAACATTTGGGCTATTTATGAACGGACAACATGTTGATCAAAAATCCGTTGCGGTGTCAGCGGAGGATGCTCGCATCAGATTAATTGACAAGGAAGCAGTAGCATATTCGCCCGATATATCAATAGGTGACATTACAATAGCGGATCCAGGTATATGGAGTCTTGAAACAGGAGAGTTAATGACTATAACAATTGCACAAAATCTCGAAAGGAAATTCACGGACCATGGATCAATAATTCAATTCCATATTTAGCAGTTTCTATTAGAATAGAAGGATCATATCAATTTGGCTTGATAAAACTAGTCACAGATACATCTTCCCAATGCGTATGGATCACTGAATATGCATGAGATTCAGTGGCGGATCAAACCATTCAATCCGGATAAACCGACCATTCCATCCCGATTTAAGTTGACCGGATTTTCCATTGGAAAATAAGAATTAATTCTACAATTAACTTTTATGCTTCTTCCACAATTCGGTAGCCTAAAGCATCAGCTAATTCAAAAGCTGGTTCTTTCAAATCACCATAGAAACTCACCCGATGCCAGCTCCATTCATCCCAGCATGTAAATAGTTTCTCAATATCTCCTACCGGTTCAGCACATAATTTGGTTCGGCATGCCCGGTCATCCGGATCGTTTTCAACCGCTTTTGCTTGATGAAAAATGAGCTCTTTGGTCACATTTTTTGCCCGCATGGAGGTTGTCATATATCCTGTCGGCAGTAATGATCTTACCGATGCTCCCTGCCGGTCTTCCGAGTGCGTCATGATGGAGTAAGGATTAGAAGATCCCGCAGGTCCGAATACCTTATTTGGGGCAACACAATGTGCGTAAATGATCTGTCGTTTGGAGGTATCGATCACAGGATCTGAAATATACCCCGGGCGACCTTGTGTAAGTGTAGTAAAGGCCACCATGGTAGCTGCTGACTCGATATCACATTCACAACCTCCAACAAAACCGTCGTTGTTAAGCTGATGGAATCCAAGACATGGATAAGCGTGAATATGACCCCCATAAAATCCCCCGAGACAATTAATGGTAATGGCATTTGCATTGTACTCTTTTAATACATGTTTCATTCCCAGGTAGAAAGCAGCTGAGGCATTAAGCGTTTCAGTAGATACATCCGAAACTTCGGTTGCATGCTGAATCCAATGAGTGGCAATTTCCTGCGCTTCATCTTGATCTGCCAGTTCAAATGCTGTATTTATTTCTGCAAATGGGATTTGATGCACGGGTATACCCATAAATGACTCAAGAACTGCAGATTCCGTGTTTCTGACAGCTAAAATCTTTGATTCTTTCAACCGTTCAACACAATCATGGACAGGCAACAGATTCAATTCATCGGTATTACATGCCATGTCTCCGGTTGTGGGTGTGTTTTTCCTGCGTGCATTATTGGTAGCCATTACAAAATCCTGTACAGATCCACCACCTTTAGCAGACTTAAAACATTTGACAGCAGCAACCAGGTCTTCTATCTTCGAAGAGGCTACAAATCCGACATTAGATTGTACATCACGGAGGAAAGCAGCATTATAGACTAAAAATCCACCACTGCCTCCATATTGGAAGTCAGCGTAGAGTACTGGTTTCCCTGCTTTTGCTATGGTTTGTACTACGCGATTCCAGCAATTCATCTGGTAAACCAGGTATCCGTCAATTGGTTCGGAGGCGTCCCTGACAAGAATTTTTTCTGCTTCTTCAGGACCTGATGCTGTTGATGGAATAAATTCGAAATCGCTCAAATGATTGGTTAGCTCCTGGTTGATTAATTCCATCGCCGGACGAAAATCAAAACCAATGTTTGGCCAATCAGGTTGGATTTGCTGCTCAGCATGTAGCGCGTAGATGATACGTATCCGCGTTTTCTCCTTAGGTTTGCATGAAGCAAGCGTACTCAAACTTGCATAAGGAGATGCAGCAAAACAGGCTGTACATGCCCCACAGGCGGAAAGAAACTTTCTTCTTGTATAATTACCTGGGAAAGGAACCGGAGATGTTGAATTGTTTTTCATTGTTATGGTGGTATTTGGGATATATTAAAAAGGGAAATACATCATGAAATCAGTATATAATCTAGCGTATTTTTTTGGCAAATGCCAGTTTGTTGCAGGATATTATAAGGGTAATGACAAGCATAACAGGGAGAACCTTTCAGGGGAAAAAACCTGGAAAGGTTAACATCAGAATTCCAAGGATCAGTATCATTTGATGGGCTGGCGGGATATTTGCCATCAACCGATGAAGAATACCCTATTTCCTGGATTTGATAATTTTTTACAATCATGGATGGAATTCTATATCTTAATGTAAGCTTCCCCATTATTCAATCCATTCGTATTTTTTCCGATAATAATGTGACAAAGCCATTTCGCCTGTAATATTTTTACTTTTAGAGACTGATGGCGATCTCGGAGTAATAGAAGGTCCAGATAAACTTGATTATCCAGTTTTAGTACAGGATTTTATAAACATGAAATTCCTGAAGTCATTTTCTATTTGGCAATGATTTGCTTAGTTTGGAAACTCATTATAATGGCAAGGATACTAACGATGGATGGCATTTAGTATAGAAATCTCTGTTACTATGAAAAAAACGATCTTACTCATTTTGATTTTATTACTTGCTGAAGTTAGCTGGTCGCAGAAGAATTCTTTTGCAGATCATTGGAAGTTTATTGGAGTGGCTGTCAGCGAACCCGGCTATACGATATGGGGCACTTCCCCGATCTTTGGTGCCGACGGCAACGTCCATTTGTTCGTCGCCCGATGGCCTGCCGAACTAAAAGTAGATCCGGGATGGAGATCGCACAGTGAAATTGCCCATTATATTGGCGCATCACCTGAAGGGCCGTTTACGTTTTCTGATGTGGCCATAAGAGGAAGCGGTCAGGATACATGGGACAGGTATGGGGCTCATAATCCAACAGTTCATAAAGTGGGAGATGAATATGTGATCGTATATATTGCCAATGACAATCCTGAAAAACCGCATCATGGCAGCAATCAGCGAATTGGAATGGTAACGTCTAAAAGCCTTAATGGACCCTGGGAAAAGGTAGGTGTGGATGGAATGATCCTTGCTCCACCGACAAATCCTGAATACTGGAATTATCAATCCAAAAATGGGGTGAACAATCCTGCGATGCTTCAACACCCCGATGGAGGTTATTTTCTGTATTTCAAGTCCAGCAACGGCCAAAGCAGCAAGATGGGCCTGGCCATTTCAGAAGAATTAGAAGGGCCGTATGTGCAGCTGCCATGGATGGTGACCTACAATAAGGAATCCATTGAGGATGGATATGCATTTCTATACAACGGAAAATTCTGTTTGCTCACGACAGATAATCATGGTATGATTACCTTTGGGGGAGGTCTGCTCTGGTCTTCAGATGATGGCATTAAATTTACACACGTGGAAAAGGGCTATCATACCATAAATGAATACCTGCCTGCAGAAAAACTGCAACATGCCGTGCGTCATTATGGTCCTGAAGTGTTAAAATTTGAACGGCCTCAGATCCTGATGAAGGATGGAAAACCTGCCTATTTGTATGCTCCATCAGGATATAACATTTTTGGTGGAGAAAGTACAGTAAGCTATGTATTGAAGTTTGAGGAATAACCTAAGCATCCAGATGAAAAAGCGACTATTTTTTTTATTTGTCTTTTCCCTGATGGCCTTTAAAGGCAAAGAATTGCCCAATGTGCTCATCATCGGGGATTCCATCTCTATTGGTTATACTCCTTATGTAACAAAGGCGTTGGAAGAGAAAGCCAATGTGGTGCACAATGAGGGAAACGCCCAGCACACAGGTACCGGCTTGCTTAAACTCGACCAATGGCTGGGAAACACAAAGTGGGATGTCATTCATTTCAACTGGGGATTGTGGGATTTGTGCTACAGGAGTGAGCAATCCAAAGTTTATGGGAACCGGGATAAGATACATGGAACAGTGACCTTTACCCCTGAAGAGTATGGTAAAAACCTCGAGCAATTAGTCAGAGGTCTGAAGCAGACAAATGCAAAGCTGATATTTGCAACGATCACCTACGTGCCAAAAGGGGAAGCGGGAAGATTTTTTGGAGATGATAAACGGTACAACAAGGTTGCTGTGCGAATCATGAAAAAGCACAACATCCAGATCAACAATCTCAACAAGAGATCCCGTATAATACATAAAAAGTTTAAAAACGAGGAAGGCGATGTCCATTTCACTCCGGAAGGCTATGCGTTGCTGGCAGAAAAGGTGACAAACAAAATCCTTGATAATTTACAGCAGGACTATTTTAAGAAGATAAAACAATAGGATGTCAAACAATATGAAAAATACAATATTCATCGTCATTGTGTTCATTTCCCATTTCACCTGTCATGCTGAAGAACTGAAACTTTGGTTTAGACGGCCGGCGACGAGTTGGAATGAGGCATTACCTGTCGGGAATGGTCGGCTTGGCGCTATGGTCTTTGGAGGAGTTGCTGAAGAACGCCTTCAGCTCAATGAAGAAAGCGTCTGGACAAAAGGAGGAAGCCTCATGGATAAAAAGGATGGATATAAAGCCATTCCGAAAATCAGGCAGCTGTTGTTCGAAGGAAAGTATGTCGAAGCAGAGCAACTATGCATGGACAAGCTGATGACAGACCGTTTGCCGTCAGGTACAAATACCTATCAAACTCTGGGTGATCTATCAATCAGGTTCGAGGGGCTGGGCCAGTACGATAATTACAGGCGGGAGTTGCTGTTGGACAGCGCCCTGGTGCGAACTACGTTTCAGTCAAATCGGGCCAGGCACACCCGCACAGTGTTCTCTTCCGCTATCGATCAGGCAATAGTTATGCAGGCAGAAGCAGATCAGCCCGGACAGATTACCTGTATCCTGGAATTAAGCAGACCTGGTGATGGAGAAAATATTGAAATAAAGGACAATACAATTCTCATGTCCCAACATGTGAACCATGGTAAGGGAGTAAAATACGAAACACAGGTTCATATCATCGCTCGTGGTGGAGACATAATAAAAGAAGGCTTAAAACTGCGCATCGATTCAGCAGATAGACTGGAAGTGCGCATTGTCGCGGCAACGGATTACCGGGGAAAAGATCCCGGTCAATTGTGTGCGGATTACCTCAATGCGATTCATTCCAGAAATTATGAGGACATATTCATCGATCATATCAAAGAGTACCAGGCTTTTTTTAAGCGTGTTTCACTTGATCTGTCCCCATCTGAAGCTGCTGGTTTTGCCACAGATGAACGCATATACGCACAGAAAAATGGAGTGTATGATCCATCATTAACGGCGTTGTATTTTCAATTTGGCAGGTATTTGCTGATCAGCTCCTCCAGACCTGGGTGTCTGCCCTCCAATTTGCAGGGAATTTGGGCAGATGGACTAATGCCTCCCTGGAATGCTGACTATCACATCAATATCAACATCCAAATGAATTATTGGCCATCTGAAATCACGAACCTGTCAGAATGCCACATGCCCTTCTTAGTATTTATTGGTGAATTAAGGGAAAATGGACGAAAGACGGCTAATGAGCTTTATGGTGTGAATGGATTCACCGCTCATCACACCACTGATGCATGGCACTATACCACCTCATTCGGAATGCCTCAATATGGCATGTGGCCCATGGGTGCTGCCTGGGCTTCCACACATATGTGGGAGCATTATCTTTTTACGGAGGATGAAGAATTTCTGAGGGAGTACGGCTATCCTGTTATGCGTGAAGCAGCGCTCTTTTTATCTGAAATGATGGTAAAGCATCCAAAAACCGGAAAATGGGTAACCGGTCCTTCGATGTCTCCTGAAAATATATTCCTGACCCCGGAAGACCAAAGGGCCTCGGTGAGCATGGGCCCGGCGATGGACCTTCAAATCGTCTGGCATCTGTTTACTAGTTGTATCGATGCATCAAAGGCACTGAATATCGATCATAAGTTTCGTGAAAAGCTTGAAAGTCAACTAGCTAAATTGACACCAGTGAAAATTGGCGATGATGGACGAATATTGGAGTGGTCTGCAGAAGAATTGCGGGAAGCATTGCCGGGCCACCGGCACATTTCCCATTTGTATGGGCTGTACCCTTCTAACGAATATAATTGGAATGATAAACCAACCTATATGATAGCGGCCTCAAAAGTATTGGAAGAGCGACTGAAACATGGTGGCGGACATACAGGCTGGAGTAGGGCGTGGATGATCAATTTTTATGCGCGCCTACTGGATAAAGAGAAAGCCTGGGAAAACCTGGTCGCGCTGTGGGCCAAATCAACCCATCAAAATATGTTCGATAACCATCCGCCCTTTCAGATTGATGGTAATTTTGGTGGCACAGCTGCCATTGCAGAGCTATTGTTGCAATCACATGCCGGGGAGGTACATGTGTTACCTTGTCTCCCTGATCAGCTGCCGGAAGGTAAGGTGTCG
>WOR8_10005420_pt1 | contig 12280 bp, 11 predicted proteins | sample DeeMarSeWOR38_10_FD_19890 | JGI IMG/M metagenome (IMG submission 19890) | reverse complement strand
TGATCATCGCTTTTTGTGCAATTTTATTTCCACGCATGAGGATGTGAAGGGTTTTCTGCAGACTGAATATTCAACTACTTTTTTAGCTTGTGATTAACGTCTAAAGCCATTTTAGCTTTTGATGATTTACGTGATTTGAGGATCTGAAATTATTCGGTATTGATTATTTTTGTAAATATTTTTGACAACATCGACAAAGTCAAAATTTGATGGAGTAACTGATTTATAAATAGCTGATATTTGTCTCAATTCATCCACTTCCTTTAGGTATCTCCCAAGCTTTGTTGGTGATTCCACATTACCGTGTTTCGATACGAATATGGGTTTATCAGGGTCGATCCACCCCTTTTCCAAATAGGCTGGCAAAATGCTGTTGCATCGGCAGCGATTCGAATTATCAAATAGGCCACAATTATTTACCAGGAAGTCCTTAATTCGTGACCGGGCCCTTGACAGTCGCTTCCGATATGCGGCTGGTGTGATATCGAGTATTTGAGCTCCCTCCTGGCTGTTGACTTCCATCACGACCCCCAATATGAAGGCCATACGGTGAGAACGGTCCAAGGATAGGAGCAGGGCATGGGTGCAAACTGATCTCGTTTCTACTTCAAGGTATGGTTCCGGCGCATCCAAAGGCTTTGAGAACCACCCTCGGGCTTCATATCGGTCTATGATTTCGTCCAAATTCTCGATGGAGGACATTTTCTTTTCTGCGTATGTTTTGCGAACCGCCTTTAATTTGTTGACCGCGATACGCAACACCCATGCACGAAATGGTCCCTCGAAACGATACCCTTTCAGGTTGGTAATTACGGTTATTAATATTTCCTGGGCAGTGTCTTTGGCGTCTTCTGGATTGAGCAGCATCCTGATAGATAGAGAATAAACCGGTTTTTGTATCCGTCGGACGATTTCTTCCAAAGCGTCCTTTGAGCCCTGGACGGCTTCTGTGACCAGCTGCTCTGTCTCTTTTTCGGTTTTCATCTTACCTCTTTATTATTATCGATGTGATGTTTGATGTGTGCATATTAGTGTAATATAAATACTAAAGGTTGTACACTATCGGCCTCATTTTTACCTCTCTTATAATATTGAGTAATTTTTCTGCTTTTTGTGACAGAAAAAATTCCTTACCAATGAAAATTTGGCAACAAAATCTGGTCTCAACCTTAATTTAAGCGCGTTATAAGATTTATACATGATTAGGCGGGATGGGTCAAAAGATGAGTCTATTGCTGGTGTTCGAATCAGTAGAGATTTCTTGCCAGAGTTTTCTAGACTTAATATCAGCTAACCAGCGAAGCTTAGGAGAGATAGTGTTGATTTTTAGAAATTTAGGAAAATCCCACATATTGTGGTTCGTCTAAAATCCAAAAATTAAAGATATATTGAGACAAACCAAAAAATGACAAATAACTCTATGAGCTTTGTCTCAAAGAAATGGAATCGGCGTGCCCGTTTGGTAAGCCAACGCCTGGCAAATCGTGATAATATTACCATGCTGATCGGTAATCTTGATGTCAAAGCTTGCCGTCTTTTTGGTTTGGCTGACCTGTTTGGCTTCGGCTCGCAGTTTTGATCCGGGTTGTGGGCTTGCCACATAGGTTATATTCACATTCAACGCCACCGCTATGGTGCCCTTGGTTTGGGAGGCCGTTTCAAGTGCTTCATCAATCAGTCCAAACAACGCCCCGCCATGGGCGCGATCGTACATGTTGTTCATTTTCTTCGGATCATAAACCATTTCCACCACAGAATGTCCGTCTTCCAGTTTGACCAGCTTCATGTTCAGCGCCTGCGCAAATGGCTCTGTTTTGACCGCTCCAATGATGGCCTCCTTTACTCTTTGATCCATTGTTCATCTCCGTTTGTCGGAAAACTTTTTATTACGAAAGCACCCCGGCTAAATTTCAATAAGTTTGACTAGGAATTTTCAAACCGAATAAAAGACGCAGAACATTTATCCTTCTGATGAACGATTCATATAGTATGCATATGGCTGCAAATGAAGCAACACATATAGCTAAGTATTTTAAAAACACCCCTGTATTCCAGTGAATTAAATAAAAGCCGATGGCTACAATAATGGTTTGATGGAGAATATAAAAGGGTAATACCGCTTCGTTGGCATAGCCTAAAAACCGGGTACTGGATATGAAAAACAGCGGCATGATCCATTGGCTTAAAAATAAAACGACGAATGACATTACTGCATCACTCTGGGGATTTTTGACATGCCAGTCTTGCTGGTCAAATTACCTGGCACAGTGAAACAGGAAGACAATGCCCATGGCAAATACGCGCAACCAATCTATGGCAAAATCTCTTTTGGGCGAACTTGAACTCATAATGATTGGTTTCAATTCAATTGGGGTTACAGTTTGCCATCATAGATTTCTTGCTTCGCAATAGACGATTTCCATCGGAAGACCTTTAGAATCCTTTGCCGGATTTTTCGGAATTGTGACCAAACTTTCAGTTGGAGCGGTAGCTGTGACGGCTAACACCATCGCGTCCAGGATGTCGTCTTTGGCCAGGTCCTTTCGATAGTATGTCTTCATCGCTGCGTTTACAATTTCGTCCGTGGTTGGTTTTATCTTTTTGAGTCGTTTTCGTCGTTCTGAAAACCCTTGATTGGTTTTTTTGTAATACTTCATGGGTTGACCACCGGCCAGAGCCCAGAAACAAACTTCGGGGTGCGCTTCTCTCATATGCCGTCGTGCCATTGTATTGTTGAGCAACAAATCATCAGCTTCACGGATTTTACCCGATATATTCCAGGTTTGAACGGAAAGCTTGACACCCAGGATTTTTTTATTAATTCGGCATGCTTCAGGATAACTATTTGCATGAATAGCTTGCCTGCAAGGTGCCGGAAATACGCTTGTTGCGCGTTGTTTCAAAATTTTTCGAGCATCGATATCACACTTTCTCTTCCCACTTTCGGGCAGACCTATCGGAATGTCAATGAGAAGCAAGGCGGCACTTTGAAATCTGTTCCATAGATCACCAATGGCAGTGAAAATCTCAATATCCCACCTATAGTTTGGGCTCAGGCAAACCGCAAACCATCCTTTTCTGCATGCATCCACACCAACGTATTTCATGATTTTTTATAGCTAAGATATGAAACCATATGCAAGGGTTTATTCGCTTACGACAGATTGATTATCGACACTAAATCATACTTCTGATAAATATTGCAAAGAGTGATTGGACTTTTCCCGATTAACGAATAACAGATAACAAATAACGACGAATTGAGCTTTATCGCTCAATGAAGACATTATTTTATGGACGATCAGCAATTCAAGCAACTTCTCGAGTATTTCCAATATTCGTGGGAAGGGTATCGCAAGGTCCGCAAAGGGGTAAAAAAGCGTGTTTCTCGGCATATGCAGCAGTTGCGGTGCTCAAAAATCAACGAATATCTGGAGTTGCTCGATACGAATAAAAAAGAGCGAAAAGAATGTGAAAAGCGAATGACAGTGTCGATTAGCCGTTTTTTTCGTGACCGAAAACTATGGCTTGCTTTGGAAAATGAGATGCTACCAAATTTAATTGATGCACAAAAGGATAAATTGAAAATATGGTTTGCCGGCTGTGCCCGCGGGGAGGAGGTATACAGCTTTTTGATTGTCTGGGACCGCCTTAAAGCCTTCTGTAAACGTCTTCCCAAACTTGAGCTGATTGCCACAGACATGCATCCGGAATATATCGATAAAGCCAAGGCTGGGATTTACACAAAAAGCAGTTTGAAGGAAACCGCGGATGAGATTCGAGATGTTTATTTTGAGAGGAAAAAAGCTGGAAATCGATTTGATATAATTTCAGGGATTAAAAAAAATATAAACTGGCAGGTTTTAAATATATTTTCCGGTCCGCCGGGTTCCGGCTTTCACGTCATTTTTTTAAGAAATAATCTGTTGACCTATTACCAGCGGCATTTGATCAAAGATACCTTTACCCAAATCATTGAAAGTCTGAGTCCCGGCGGATGGCTAATTATCGGATCCCATGAAAAATTGCCTGATGATTCATCAAGGCTAACCCGAAATCCTTCAACGCCTTGGGCTTACTGCAAAAAAACTTCGAATAGAATTTAGTTGCTTTAATTTTCTTTTTTCATTTTTGATTTATTTAGATTTTGCCTCACTTTTCTTTTTTTTCTTTCTTGGTCGTCGGACGCCGTATGTTCCTCTGAATATTTTCCCACGTCTGGTTTTTTTATCACCCTTGCCCAAATCTGATTCCTCCTTTCTATCGGTTAGGATTATTTGGGGATTTAAAAAAAGAAATATTTCTCATGAAATACGAATTGAACTCCCTGCTAAGTGGGCCGTCCGACATTAACATAATCTTGGCATTATATGTCAACATAAAATTGAACATCTCATATGGTCTGCTTTCAGAAAAATTAAAAGCATAGCTTTCTTGTTTTGACATTTCAATGTATTGTAAGTATGCATCTTGTTAAAGCCTTAACTGCCTTAACAGTCTTTAAGGATTGAAAATACGATGAAAGCCTATCATGATCAAAAAATTACTACTTCTAAAGATTATTGTGGACGCATTCTGTATGGTGATTTCAGTGATCAATTGAAGAAACGCGTATCCGAATATATTAAGCGTTACCGTGCATTTGAAGAAACCGGAACCCCGACAATTCTATATATTTCTGCATGGCAGGAGCAAAAAAAGAACATCTGGTATGAATATGTCAGTAAACAATTTTTAGAACTTCTAGGATGCAAATATACTGATGTTGCTGAGGTTTTTCGAAACTGCGTCATCGATCGCCGCATCTACAAATACTTGGATTTGGATGTTGGTATTAGAAAAGAGGTTAAAAGCCAGGCGGAATTGAGTGAGGTCTGGCAAGAATTGCGCGAAGAGGGCAAAGCAACGGGAACGATTGAGGCGGTATACAAAATCTTGATTAAAAATGACAGCGTTGTTTGGCTCAAGGACCAGGCGACCATAGAAACCTATGCGCAAGACAAAATTTTTCTATCTTTAGGGTTTTTGACTATTGTTTCCAAAGAGATGGAAGCAGAAGTTGAATTGGAAAAACACCGCGATGATCTTGAAATAATGGTGCGGCAAAGGACCGCTGAACTCACAAAACTAAATGAACAGCTCAAACAGGAAATATTCGAGCGCAAAATAGCGGAGGAAAAACTTCAGCAAAGTTACCACAAATTGAAAAAAAACCTGGATGAAATTGTCAAAGCCATGTCTTTGACTGTGGAAAAACGCGACCCCTATACGGCTGGGCATCAAAAGCGCACTGCCGGTCTTGCCATGGCTCTTGCCAGGGAAATGGGGTTTGCCGAGCATGAAATTAAAGGGATCCAAATGGCAGGGCTTATTCATGATATCGGCAAAATATCCATTCCGGCCGAGATTCTAAGTAAGCCCGGGAAGCTTAACGATATAGAAATTCAATTGATAAGAAGACATCCTCAAGTCGCATATGAAATCTTAAGGGACATTGATTTTCCATGGCCTGTTGATCTAATCGTACTTCAGCATCACGAAAAGATGGACTGCTCCGGGTACCCACAGGGTCTTTCGGGAGAAAAGATACTTATGGAAGCAAGGATTTTGTGTGTCGCCGATGTTGTTGAAACCATAACGTCCCATAGGCCTTACCGACCGGGCTTTGGCATAGAAAAGGCTCTGGAGGAAATATCTAATAATAGAGGGATCCTTTATGATCCAAATGTGGTAGATGCGTGTTTAAGGCTCTTCAGAGAGCAAAACTTTCAGTACCAATGGATTTAACGTTTATATCACAACAATTTTTGGGTTTCAGGTACCACATACACCCATGCTCTTTGGTTGTTTCCATTGTGCCCGATGGCATCCAAACATATTCTTTCGTAAAGATCGCCCTCAAACAAGTCCAGGATTTTTAATTCTTTTTCAGTAACGCCACTGTATAAAACTCCGGTTGTTTCTTTATCAGGCGAATATATGACCCCCGGATACCCGGCGTTTTTTACTCTATAGATAGCATAATCAAATAGTCTCGCTGTCACACCAACGTGCGTGCGTCCGGTGACCGCCTTGATGACCTCCGGTATTTGCAGCGTACCGTAACAAAAAAGTCGATCCGTCAAAATGTACTCCTGTTCTAATGCGCACATGCGTCCTTGAACTGCGCCCTTACTCTTCCTGCAGAAACAGCCATTACGATAGACAGAACCGCACCAATCTCATCATCGCTGAGATCTTCTTCCTTGGCCACGCCAAGGTAATTTTCCATTCATGGGTAACAGCCGATCGCCATAGCCGCAGCCATATGGAGCATAAGGGTGGTTTTGGGTTCTAAAAATTTATTGAAACGGGCGGAGTTATAAAATTCGGTATACTTCTCTTTCTGTTTTTCCGGTAACAATGTCTCCTCCTTTCATTTTTATTTAGAAAGAATACGGAACGAAGCGATTCCATAATTCGATATTCAAAATTCAATTATAAATGAACCAAAGTGCCAATTCCAATTTTCATACCCACGGTGCTTAGTGTGTCCCAAACACAAACTAGGAGGAGGGAGATGAGGGTTATAGAACCCGTCTTAAAACCGAATTGATAGACACGTCAACCCCCCATCCATTTTACGCATTTCGCTTACGTCCAATTCGATTATTTCAAGCTCCAGTGATTCCAGTTTTTTCTTTGTCTTGGGAAAGCCTTTAGGAATCAAAAGGCGATCGTTGACCCAAAGTGTATTGGCTGCATACACCTCAGTACCATCTACAATAATTTGAGTGTAATCCTTGAGCGCATCGAGCCCAGCAAATTCTTCCGCAACCAATAACGTATCTTTGCCGACATAGTTGACGCTGGATTTAAAATGCAATCTTTCTCCTACGGCAACTGTTTCCCAGGTGTTTCCATAATCTTCAAGAATTTTGCCGAGCTGCTCGGCGCCGTATCTATTGGTGCGCTCCGATATTCCAATGAAAAAATGTTTGCTCACCATGAGTACATCCCCGCCATCTAAGGTCCCAGGGGGTTGTATATAAGCAGTTCTGCGATATCGGGCCAGAACCGGAGCTATCGTATCTCCTTCACCTTGCCGAGTTGCTGCGCCGGGCCTGGTAATCACGGCTATATCCGGCGTTACCACAGCCGTATCCTCTACAAAGTGGGAATCAGGAAATTCAGGCTGCGGATCGAGTACCGTGACATCAAGCCCAATGGATATGAGTGATTCAACATAGGCGTTGTGTTGATTTAAAATCAATTGATAATCTGGCATTCCAAGATTTGAAGTTGTAAGTCCCTGGGCAAAATTTTCTCCAGGTTTTCTGGTGATTGCGTGAGTGAAGTAATCCGTCATAGCTATCTTGGTTTACTTTTTTACGGGATTCTGTTGTAAAATATCGATTAATCTTAATCCCTGCAGGATACGGAAAAACACCTCATCGGGTACGACTCGATTGTGGGGCTTTCACTTCATTTCTCCGGCTTGGGCGAGAAAATCCTTAAGATTAAACACACTGGCATAAGCAGCGCCTAATGCCGACATGAAAGACCCATGAACATCTTCTGCCGAGATGGTTTTGCCGGCGAACTCAAGGTTTCTGGTTGCGCATCCGTCATGAATCACGACACATCTGAAGCCCAAATCCGCAGCCGCCCGAGTTGTGGCATCGATACACATATGGCTCATTGCACCGCATATAACGACACGCTTGATGCCGGCAGCGGATAAATGGTCATAAAGATCCGTTTCTCGAAAGCTGTTTGGATAGTGTTTTTGGATAACCCTATCTTCCGGAAGCGGTTTGATGCTTTCGTGAATCTCAATTCCGCTTGTATCTGGAAGGAAAAACGTCGCAGCTTTCCCAATCGAGAAATGCTGAATGTGAAACGTCGGCCACTTGTTTTCTCGGAAATAGGATAACAAATCTTTGGCCTTTGCACTTGCCTCATTTATTCCTACGAGTTCCATTCGACCGCCTGGAAAATAATCGTTTTGAATATCAACCAGAAGTAATCCTGTTTTCATTTTTGAAAATCCTTTCTTCTTGCAATCCTCTTCGATTTCGATGTTTATAGAATATCTTTCAGTCGAATGTAAAGGATAAATAACTCAAAACAAAGAGATAGAAAATCGAAATTTGATGGTTTCATAAGAAGTCAGAAAAGCAATATTTTAATCTTAATTAATACTTGCCCTTGTGTAATTCACAGAGTAAAGAATGATCTCAGCTAAAAATATCTGCGCAAGGGGGATTTCGATGACAGAAAAAAATGACACAAACAGCAACGCCGACACGAATCAGCAATCACTGCCGGATAGACTCAAAGAGGTTATAGGGGTGCTCACCCGGCGTGAAGTGGAGGCTCGTATTCTTGCTCCCGCGACTTTGCATTAATAAACGGATTCAATAAGGACATTACGCTGCATCGGAGCCAGACCATTATGGAAGGTGCGCCCTTTTGCGACTTTCGTTATCGGCAAGAGAAAAAAGATGATCACCTGCAATAAGTTCAGCAGCCTTCATTTCTAGAAATCTGTAAGGATTATCTTCCAGCTTCATTAGGATCATTTGATCTGTGGTCAGGCGAAGAAAAAATGCCGGAAACTCGGTCCAAGCTCCGGTGTTGATGTATCTGATGCCGTTGATAACCAGATCTTCTGCATAGTGAGTATGGCCACATGTCACTGCTTTATATCCGTTTTCCATGGCACATTTCACTGCATTTGCCATTACATTTCTGCGCAGAACTCGATAAAAAAAACCCCATTTCTTAGCATATTCTGCCACATGCACCGGTTTTGCGCCCAGCTTAACCCTTACATCATGCAGCAGCTTGAAGGCTTTCATGAACGCTTGATTGCGTGGCATGACATCATCGAAGTCGTCCCCATGGGTAATTAACAATCTGTTTTCAACTGTGTGGAGCCGTTTGAAATGGACTTTTCCAAATGTATGTGGAAGATAACCGTTATCATGATTTCCTCTCAACCAGATAACGCGCTGTTGGTAGGATAGTTGTTTGATAAGATTTAAAATTTGCTGGTCCGATAAGCTTAATTTCGCATATGGGATGTCAATGATATCCCCATTTAAGATAAGTGCGCAGTCATCAGGGATTATCTTGAGAAAATGCTCGAAGGCCTTAATGAAAAAATAACGCGAACCGATGTGCAAGTCGCTGACGATAATCAAGTTCATTTTTTTATGATCCATGGTGGAAGCTTTGAAATATTTATCGGCACACTAAGTAAGTGTCTTTAATTGTATTGTGGAATGACCCCTTAAAACTGCACAGATCAGAGCAAACTGATCAGAGTGTTTTGTATTTGGTTTTTACTAATCTATAGTTCATTATAACATAACAGATCCAATACCACACACAAAATCCGGAACACCAAATAAATAATAACGCCCAATTGAGCTTTTTTATCTCAATTGGGGTGAAAAAAATTAATATCAGCGACCATCTTCGTGTTGAGTTGAATTGAATAATGGTTTATGGTCGGGAGTCAGGCAATTCATCCGCATTCGGATTTTTCTTTCATCAAATACATCCCAGATCTGAGGAATTATGCTGAGTTTGTTGATTTTCATCGTAGCTGCGGGTCTCATTCTTCAAGCCTTTATCGGATTGACGTTTTTTATTTCATCTATCTGGGAAAAAGAGCGGCGAGCTCCGGTTTTTGGCGGGTTGCAATTTTTAAGTATGCTGGCTTTGGTGCTTTTTTTCTTTTATTTGCTCAACGCTGGATTTTTTGAGACCCCCCCGGGGATTATCATCTTAATTATTGGACTTCTTATTGGAGCATTCGCCGCTTTTTTCCTTTTTAGAAGAATAGGGGATAATGTCAAAGCTTTGGAAGGTACTAGAGGTCTGATCGTCAGCGAAGTGAGTCGTCAGGATGAACGGGAAATTATGTTTGCCCGAAATCGGTCGCTTCCACCGGGTTCCGAACAATATAAGCACTTTTATCAAGCCCATCCGGAATATGAGCAATACGATACCGCCAGAAGAGAAAAAGGAGGACCTTTAGGTCGATCCGGAACAATAGATAAGCCCCTCGAAAGACCCAATGTGGCCGCTACCTTTGCTTCTTTATCCATCCCCATGTTTCTTTCCACCCCTGAAAAAGTTGAACCTCGAGCGCTCCCTATATTTCCGGATCAACCGGAAAATATAAATCCGGATATCGCCAGTGAGATCGTAAAGGGCTACACCAGAAATCTTGGTGCGGATTTGGTCGGAATTACTGAAATTAACCCGTTATGGGTCTATTCCCACAGGGGGGAGATTTTTCATGAGAATTGGGATGAGTGGGGCAAGGAGATTGAATTAAAACATAAATATGCCGTGGTTTTTGCCACGGAAATGTCTTTAGACCTGGTCGGCACCGCTCCTCATACGCCGACAACTATTGCGAGTATGGGTAACTACGCCAAAGGCGCCTATATTGCAACGCAACTTGCCGCCTTTATAGCCAATCTTGGCTATCCCGCCGCAGCGCATCACCTTCGGCATTACGACTTTGTTCTGGTTCCGATGGCCGTAGACGCCGGCTTAGGGGAATGTGGCCGGCTCGGGTACCTGATGACCAAAAAATTTGGTCCCAGAGTTAGGCTGGGCGCTGTGAGTACCGATCTTCCCATGGTTTCAGACCACCCTGCGGACATCGGCGTAGCGGATTTTTGTCGAATCTGCAAGAAATGCGCAATATGCTGTCCGTCCAAATCCATCCCATCTGATGGTCCCAAGGAGGTCAACGGAACCCTGCGCTGGAAACTAAACGCTGAAACCTGCTTTGATTACTGGGGAACGATAGGAACGGATTGCAACATCTGTATGCGGGTATGCCCATGGAGCCATGCCAATACTTTTCCCCATAAAATCATACGGACATTAATCAGTCGAAACCATTATTCAAGACGCTTATTTTCGATCATGGACGATATTTTTTACGGCAAAAAGCCCAAATCCAAAGCCCCTCCGAAATGGGCGCAGTTTGATTCTAGACCTTCTTAGTCTGTTATTATTTTTTATGTATTACAATAATTGTTTATTACCATCAACACAAACTTTTTAGCACATTCATGCAGAAGGTTTAACTATGAAGGAATCACAGAAATATTGGAACCCGATCCTGGAAACCCTTCCCCAGGAAAAGATTCGAAAACTGCAAATCGAAAAGTTCAAAAAGATTTTCAAATGGGCTTATGATCACTCCAAATTCCACAGACAACTCTATGATGAAGCCGGTGTAAAACCGGAAGATCTCCGCTCGTTTGAAGACATCCGAAATGTTCCGACGGTGGAAAAATCCATGATGAGAGACATCCAGGGCAAAGATCCGTTCCCATATGGGGATGCGCTTTGTGTTCCTCTGGAGGAGGTAACGGTCTTCCGACAGACCAGCGGTACCACCGGTCAACCGGTCTATCAGCCCGATACCTGGCAGGACTGGGAATGGTGGATGGAAAGTTGGGCGTACATTCTCTGGGCCCAGGGCTATCGCCCCAGTGATCGGGTGTTTATCCCCTTTGGCTATAACATTTTTGTGGCTTTCTGGGCCGGTCATTATGCTGCCGAGAAGATCGGTTGTGAAGTGATACCGGGTGGGGTGTTGGACACAAAGGCGCGAATTCTCAAGATTCAAGAATTGCAGGCCACGGCCATGATGGGTACACCCACATACATTCTCGGTATGGCGGAGACGGCCCGTATGAAAATGGATGTGGACCCGGCAAAATTAACAATAGAAAAGATTACCTGTGCCGGCGAATGCGGTGCCAGCATTCCAAGTACCAAAAAACGATTGGAGGATGCCTGGGGGGCCAAGGTTTATGATCATGCCGGTGCCACGGAAATCGGGGCTTGGTCCTTTGAATGCCAGGAGCAACCCGGTGGTATGCATATAAATGAAGCACTGTTCCTGGTAGAAATTGCCGATATGGAATCCGGTAAAATTATTGAAGAGCCGGGCCACAGGGGTAAGATGATTATCACTGCTCTGGATCGTCAGGCCCAACCCTGTGTGCGTTTTGACGCCAAAGATGTTATTGAATGGGCCAAAGAACCGTGTTCGTGTGGCCGAACCTCCCGATTGATTAAAGGTGGGGTTGTCGGACGGGCCGATGACATTACCAAAGTAAAGGGTGTGCTCCTGGCTCCGTCTGCCATTGAAGAAGTGGTTCGCGGGGTTGATGGGTTGGGGGATGAATATGAAGTGATCGTTGATAAAGTCGGCGATGCTGATCGCATTCAGCTCAAGGTTGAAGTCCTGCCTGAG
>WOR8_10008422_pt1 | contig 12284 bp, 11 predicted proteins | sample DeeMarSeWOR38_10_FD_19890 | JGI IMG/M metagenome (IMG submission 19890) | reverse complement strand
CCCTGCGTGAAACCCTTCCCAAAAACCTCTTTTCACCGATTACCTTTCCTGCTGCTTCAGGATCCATTAACACACGATATACGCGCACGGGTTTCTCTATGTTTTTTACCTTATGCTCTCCCAAAAATTCATAGCCAAAAGGAAGCTTCTTTCCTATTTGATCATAAGCAGTTCCAGATATACATATGCCACCAGCATCAGCTAAACTCTCAATTCTGGCAGCGATGTTGACACCATCGCCGTATATGCGGTCGGCTTCCTCAACCACATCGCCCAGATTGACCCCAATGCGAAACTGCATTTTGCGGTCATCTGGCAATTCGGCATTTTTTGTTTTTAGCTCCTGCTGAATCTTAACCGCACATTCAGTGGCATCTACCACACTACTAAATTCAGCCAGCAAATTGTCGCCGGGCGCATCAACGACTCTTCCACGATACTGTTGAATGAGATTGGCCATCAACTCTTTGCTGTCCGCTAATGTATGGATCGTTGATTCCTCATCTTTTTCCATCAGACGGCTATAACCCACGGCATCAGCACTAAGGATGCCGCTGAGTTTGCGTTTGGTTCGCTCTTCATTCATGATGGGTGCCCTCCCCATTGTATTTGGCTATTAATACAGAGGATAGGTCAGAAAAAAGTGGCAAAAGAAGTGTGCTGTCGGGCTGGATTCGGTTCCACTTGAAAAAGTGCATTCGACTCTTTTGTAGAGGAACTTCAGATCAGTTAGGTCATATATATCACCAAATTATGTGGGGTCAAATATATTTTGGTGGATGGCTTAAAAAATAGCATACCACTATATCTGGTGGTTTGGTAAAGTTGGGCTGGATTACATGTATCCTTAAATACCACAGCCATTTTTGCGTTGTTAACACCTTGGGTATCTCCAACATATCCACACTTTTGAACCCTTGAAAATTCCTGCGATATTCGATTTTAATCACAACTCAAAAGGGTGAATCTAAGCCGATAGATTTGCCCTTTTGGTTGCCACAAAGCAGCATTATCGGGCTTGCCTTTTGTGCTCGCACAATACTGGTTTTAACCCCGAATTATACCCGTAACTATCAAGGATAGACTAAATTTTAATATCTGCTAAATTAATTGGGAGGGATAGCGCTGTGGCTATCCTCCCTGTATTAAAATGCGTATAGAGACCAGAAGTCGTGAGGCTCTGGGCAGAGAACTTACACCTCCCTGCGATGCACTCTATGCGCATTAATACATTTTGCCAAATACACGATATAAAACCTTGGATACCTCCAACGTATCGGTATCCAACTTCGATAATAAATCATTGGGATATCGTTTTTATATCGCAAGCGCAAAATTGCGCCACCTACGCTACTTTCCGAGATTATATATTAGCCATACGAAACCCACTCTTCGGCTGAATTATAGATGGCGGCTATGCAGGTGCAATATCAAAAAGCCGAAATTTTTCGGATTAGCGAAAGACATGCAGCTAATCAGAAGATGATGGAAAGCGGGGACAATGCTAAAATTGCATTGCCCCAGCATTTTTAGGCATACAAGTTTTTAATACATCTTATCGCTTCCACGTCAATCGTCCTCCTTGTTTCCCACCAGGTTAAACTGATTGAGGCAATAAATTTTGTAGATGAATATAGTTTCATTCAAATCTCGATTGCCGTGATAGGTCCGGGAATAATGCCGAGAAGATAAAAGAAAGTTATTGTTTAACCATTTAGTTTTTATGTAGACTATCAGGCAAAAATATGGTTGGGAAATATAAATATCCCTGTTGATTGAATCAAGAAAGGAAAGAAAATGAAAGCTATCGCATTCAATGGCAGCGCTCGCAAAGACGGCAATACAGCTATTATGGCTCGCTGGGTTTTTGATGAACTGGAAAAGGAAGGCATCGAAACTGAGCTCTACCAAATGAAAGGCAAGCAGATCAACGGCTGCATTGCCTGTTACAAATGTTTTGAAAATAAAGATCAGCGCTGCGCGGTGAAAAAAGATGATTTAAACGAATGCATTGAAAAGATGCTCACCGCGGACTCGATCATTCTGGCCTCCCCGGTTTACTTTTCAGATGTAACGTCTCAAATCAAAGCTTTAATCGATCGCGCGGGCATGACAGCCATCGCTAATAATGCCATGTTCCGCCGCAAGCTGGGGGCCTCAGTGGTTGTTGCCCGCCGGGGCGGGGCCAGCCACACTTTCGCTTCATTGAATAATTTTTTCTTCATCAGCCAGATGATCGTACCCGGCTCGAATTACTGGAATATGGGCTTTGGCCACGAAAAGGGTGACGTCGAAAAGGACGAAGAGGCTCAGGGCACTATGCGAACACTGGGACAGAACATGGCCTGGCTCCTGAAACGGATAGAATAATAATTTCTGTGAACCAGGCTTTTTACGGCATTAAAAAGGGATTATATTTCGGATAAAGGCACGAAGTTCAACAAAAACGGATAACCAAACAGAAAGGGCCGCTTTTCGGAAGTTATCGCCGTATATTCTGGGAATCCAATAAAATTGTAAAAACTGAGATAGGATAAAAATAGTATGAGTCTCAAAGAAGCAATCAGGGAAAAAGCCCTGGAACTCGGGTTTGAGGCCGCCGGTTTTACCGGTGTGGGACCGTTGGACCTCTATATTCAGGAAATCGAATCCCGGCCGACGGAAATGTACGGCTGGGTGCAGACCGAGCAATTCAATACGCTGCGGGGCGCAAGGCCAAGGGAAAAGCATGATTGGGCCAGATCACTGGTTGTCCTTATCCGAAATTACCATCGCCGGGCTTTTCCGTCTCAGATGGTGGGTGTCATAGGTCGCTGCTACCAGGTTGACGAACGCAAAGAGCATGGGGCCGAGCATCAGAGGATTGTGAATTTCATAAAATTTCTCAAAGATCAGGGTGTGCGTGCCTGGTTCGACGAAGAACTTCCGGCCCGAATGTCCGCTGCCCGGGCGGGAATCATCACCTATGGTAAAAACTGTTTTGCTTACGCCCGCAATAGCATGCGCGGCGCTTCCTGGCTGGAAAGCATCCCGCTAATTCTTGATGCTGATCTGGAACCTGATGATCCAAGCATTGAACTGGGATGTCCTAAATGGTGCAAAAACGCCTGCATCGCTGCCTGTCCGACCGGTGCTCTGTATGCACCCAAAAAAATGAACCCCTTACGCTGTATTGCCTTTAATTCCTATTACACTAATGGCATCACACCTCTGGAACTTCGGGAACCCATGGGTACCTGGATTTACGGTTGTGATCGGTGTCAGGAGTTCTGTCCGCGCAACCAGCCCTGGCTGAACCAGGCGCTGCCGGAGAACGGATTGCTGATGCAGCGGGCTCCGGATTTCGCTCTGAGCACGCTGCTGACCATGGACGACAAACATTATGTAGACAAGGTATGGCCATTGGCGTTTTACATTTCTCGCAAAAAAGTGGCAAAATGGCAGATGAACGCTGCACGCGCGTTGGGGAATCAGGGGGACCCGGACAATGTGCCACTGCTGATCCAATCCCTTAATGACAGCCCCCATGAGATGGTACGCGGCATGTGCGCGTGGTCGTTAGGACAGCTAGGTGGAGCACGAGCCAGAGCGGCCTTGGAGGGCCGCCGATCGCGGGAGAATGATTTAGTAAGATGGGAAATTGAGAAAGCCTTAGAAATGAAATAATTCGAAGCAAGCGGCCACTCGATTCCGATCCGTACTTGGTGCCTGTCTCAAGTGTGAGAAATTCGATCTTTTCCAAAAAACTGAAAGATTTTTTAAAGTGGATTCTATCCAACAGGAATTTGGATGAAATACAGAAAGTGTGGAAACTCAGACGGGGAAGTGTCCGTTTTGGGTTTCGGTGCCATGAGATTACCTATTATCGGAAAAAATCCTGCCCGTGTCAATGAACCAAAAGCTGTTGAAATGATCCGCTATGCCATTGATCATGGCGTTAATTATCTTGATACGGCCTATCCCTACCATGAAAAGCAAGGTGAAATTGTTGTCGGTAAGGCTCTCACAGATGGCTATCGCGAAAAGGTAAAGTTGGCCACTAAACTTCCCTCCTGGCCTGTTGAAACGCCGGATGACTTTGACCGCTTTCTTAATGAACAGCTCGAAAAGCTACAGACTGACCATATCGACTTTTACCTTTTACACGCCCTAAATACAGCTTACTGGACAAAACTCAGGGATTGGGAAGTTCTAAAATGGGCAGAGCGCGCGATCGCTGATGGAAGGATTCAATATCTTGGTTTTTCTTTTCATGATGATTTTGAAGTATTCAAAGACATCGTGGATGCTTACAACAAATGGACTTTTTGCCAGATTCAATACAATTTCATGGACATCGAATAAAATTTACTAAGCGCACAAGATTGCCATTTACGGAATAGTGGACGAACTCGTGCTATCGATCTGGATTTGGTTAAAAATTGCCCGGGAGACCCAACAGCCTGGAAATTTGCCGCCCTGCGACCACCTTTGACTTGAGCTCAGAGAGCCGGCGATTGCCCTGAATTTTAGGTTTCAGTTTACAAATAACAAGTATGCCGCTTTTATTTAGTAAAGGCAGATAGCGAAGGGGGGAAATATGCAAAAGCCCGTATACCAAAACCTGTTCAAGCCTTTGAATCTGAACGGTCTTAGATTGAAAAATCGCATCACGATGGCACCTTTGTATTTAGGATACGCTGCCGAAGGGGGCAGGATGTCCAGGCTGCTGCTTCACCATTATCATGAGATGGCCAAAAGCGGGGCGGCAATGATTATGGTCGAGAATGCGAGTATAACGGCCAGCGGCAGCGGCTCTCCCCGAACCATCAGGTGTGACCACAATCGATATATAAAAGGCTTAAAAACACTTGCAGATACAATCCACAGGGAAAAGAGCCTCGCCGGTCTTCAGATCAACCATGCAGGACGATTTGCACATGTTTCAGAAAAGGTTGCGCCGTCAGCCATTCCGGCATTTGGGAAAACCCCTCGAGCACTTACCAAAAGAGAGATAACCACCGTCCAGAAGCAGTTTGCAAAGGCTGCCTTACGCGTGAAAAAAGCCGACTTTGATCTGGTGGAACTTCACGGAGGCACCGGTTACCTGCTTGCCCAGTTTGTATCTCCCAGAACCAATATGCGCAGCGATTCTTATGGCGGACCAATTGAAAATCGGATTAAATTCCCGATAGAAGTTTTAAAACGGGTAAAAGATGCTGTGGGAGATTTCCCGGTCGGGTATCGTTTTTTAGTTAATGAGTGGCTTCCGGACGGTCTTAAAGAGAGTGAGTCCATTTTTTTGGCTAAACGCCTGGAGCAAGAGGGGATTGCCTACATCTCAGCCATGGGTGGGACATATGAATCGTTTTTACTGCCGGAAATTGTGAAAAAAGCAAAACGAGTCGGTTACATGGTATCCTTAGCCGCTGCTGTTAAAAAGAACGTGGGCATTCCCGTTGTTGCAGCGGGGCGGATTTCAACGCCGTTGAAAGCCGAATCAATTTTGAGCGAGAAAAAAGCGGATCTAATCGGATTAGCCCGTATGCTATGGGTCGATCCTGAATGGCCGAAGAAGGCCAGAAGAGGTGAGGATCGATCCATTATAAAATGCAGCCCGAGATGCGATGCGTGTTTTCAACTCGTTATGCAGGGAAAACCGGCCTATTGTCCAAGATGGGGTAAGGAAAGGCGTACGATTTATCAAGGTCTATTTCGGTAAAGGCATATTCATTAAACCTATGCCTCTATCGTTGTTGACAATCCTTGCGACCTGGGAATCGATTTTTCCGAAGTCGTGGACCTGCTCAGAGCGCACGGAATTGAACAAAGGAGACAATCATGAACAAAACCAATAAATTTAAAGATTTAGATCTGCCTGTTTCTTTTGAAGATACATCCATTGCCTTTCAACATAAATCGGACCAGGAGCTATTGTTGTCTTATCTAATATTTGGATTAACAAAAAGCCCCTTCTTGGTTAAATTCCTTTCACAGGCTGCCAAATTTACCTTATCAATAGGCCTGCCTGTAAAACCTTTAATCAAGGCCACGGTATTTAAGCAATTCTGTGGCGGTGAGAAGAAAGAAGAATATTCAAAGGTAATAGCAAAGCTGGGTAAGGCGGCCATAGGCACAATATTAGACTATTCTGTTGAAGGGACTAAAGACGAAGTTGGCTTTGAAGATACGAAGAAAGAATTGTTAGATATTATTGAGCAATCCAAATCAAACCCAAATATTCCATGTACCTGCATGAAAATGACCGCAATTGGGTCATTCGAATTACTTGAAAAGATCACCTCTAATGATGCTCTTGCTAAAGATGAGCAGCGCGAATGGAACAAGTTAAAAAACCGGCTTGAGGTTATATGTAAAGCTTCTTACCAAGCAGAAAAACCCATTTATATCGACGCAGAAGAAAGCTGGATCCAGGCAGCAATAGACAGACTGGCTGAAGAAATGATGTCGAAATACAATAAGAAGAAAGCAATCGTTTTTACCACCTTACAGTTGTATCGGTGGGATCGTATCGATTATTTTAAGCGATTGATAGAACAAGCCAGATCTGGATCTTATAAATTAGGCATAAAAATCGTGCGGGGCGCCTATCTTGAAAAGGAGAGAGAAAGAGCACGCCGTTTAGGCTATAAGTCCCCCATTAATCCCTCTAAGTCGGCTACCGACAGAGAATATAATAAGGCACTGGAATTATTTATTAACAATATTGACGTGGTAGAAATTTGTGTGGGAACCCACAATGAATACAGTTGCAAATTGCTGGTTCAATATATGGCTGAAAATAGACTTGCCAACAACCACCCGCACATCTATTTCTCGCAACTTTACGGTATGAGCGATAATATAAGCTTCAACCTTGCCAATGCCGGATATAACGTTAGTAAATACCTTCCCTTTGGACCGGTAGAATCAACTTTACCATATCTGGCCAGACGAGCAGAAGAAAATACGGCAATTGCTGGCCAGATGAGCAAGGAACTTGAAATTATCGTTAAGGAACGCAGACGCAGAAAGTCTGCTCGTTAGTTTTTTTTGGCGATTCATCGTTGCTTAATAAAAATAGATTCGATCACGATAACTTACCAAATAAATTAGGAAAATAGAAAGGTAAATGCCCAAATTTGCCGTAACCTCATTGAGTGCGTATTCCAACTGATTCCGGACGGTCATTCCGATTGAAACCGGACATCCCATTAGACAATTTAGAGTCGAAAGCGGCGCTGGTTAAGATATAACAAACCGGTAAGATACACTTTTTGATCCAATCCGTTACCGGTACCCGGCCACTTAATATCAACGTGTTTACTTTTGATGGCCAAACAGTTTTATTAAGCGATCATGCTCTCAACATTGATAAAGTTCCCGACTTTTCTTGTCGTCCCTTTTCTTGTGCCTCAATAAGATCGGCCTTATCCGTCATAAAATTTTGATTATTTAGCAATTCCCAGATAAGTTCCCGCATCCTTTAGCGCTTGCTCCATTTCGGCGATCCGAATTACAGCTGGATCATACCAGACGGTGTTTATTTCTTTGAAATTGCGAAATCCGTTTTTAACGAGTTTGATTCCTTGCAGTCCTTCCAGGACTCCTTTGCCCCCATCGTATCAACTGACAAAAAAGACGACCTTTGACCAATTCGGATTTTCAGGATTCGATAGAACGTTGTCGACAGATACGAGAGCAGAAATCAACACCAGGGCCGACAATAATAACAGGCTTAATTCCTTTTTTCTTTTCATTTTTGTTCAACTCCTATAACTGCGTCTGGCTATCAAGGTCTATGAATTATGATTTATGTACTTCAATTTTATAGACATACTTAACCCACCGGCTGCCATAATACCCTTCTGCCACAGCACGCAACGGGAAACCATGTTTCTCAGGCAAGGTGTTGTTGTTCACATTATAGGCCAGAAAAACTTTGTCTGAGCGGATATCCGCAATCGGGAAGCGCTCTGTTTTTTCATTCCGTCCCTCCGGGCCGCTGAAAGAGACATGCGTTGCGTCGGAGCTTGACTGGGCCTTTTCGAGTAATTTTGCCACGGATACCCCTTCCCACTGGGCATGGTAAGCAAAAACTCCAGGACAGATCAAAAGAACGTCTTTCTTGAAGGAAGGTATCTCAGTGACCTGCGAATACCGCAGTTTGATGGGGCGTTGAACCCGGCCGCTTATTTCAAGCTGCCACTTGTTTAAATCGACCTGATGGCTGTCCAACCCCATGGTTTCGAACTTTTCCAAAGGCGTTAGGTCTAGATTTCGCGTGTCCAGATTCTCAGGGTTTTTGCCGATAAGTGTCTCCATCTGAGTTCCTCTCGGCAGGATTATTTTTTGGGCCTTGGCCCAAACCCAACGGATTCCGGCAGCAAACGGGCTGAATAACAACCCCAGGCCGGCGAAAAATCCCAATATCAGCTTAATGAATTGGCGTCGCTTTTTCATGACAATCTCTTTTTGGATATGATCTTTGAGTCGTTTGGTTTTTAGCCAGCGATGACATTGTGTTGAAATAGTAAGGGGCTTAATTCACGGGATCATCACGAAAATATAACTTTTCTGTAACAAATAGAATAAGTGCAGGAATTGCATCAGGCGGCAGGATCGGCCGGCAACAGAAATGTGAAAGTGGTTCCGGACCCGACTTTACTTTCGACAGCTATGGATTTGTTATGTAATTCAAGTATGCGCCTGGTAATTGCCAATCCGAGTCCGGCATGATCCGCTTTGGTTTCTTTGGACCTGTCTTTTTGATAAAAACGGTCAAAAATATGAGGCAAATCTTCCCCGGAGATACCGCAGCCGGTATCGCTGATGCTGACGGCAATATCACCATTTTGTAAACTGAAAGTGAGTCGAATTGAACCCCCTCCAGGGGTGTGACGCAATGCGTTATCTAAAAGGTTTTCGATAACACGTTCAATCATGGCAATATTGGCATTTACAAACGGGAGGTTTCGGTTATGGTCGATTTGAATCGTAATTTGTCTCTCTTGTGCCGATAGATCAAACTTTTGCACCACATCATAAGCGAGCTCGTTAATGTTAAAGAGTTCATACTGAACTTTTGACTCATGGGAATCCAGCGTTGCGAGTTCAAACAGCTCCGTCACAAGTAGTGGTGTTCGCAGATCATGGGATACATTGGCAATAAGTTCTCTACGGGATGCATCTGCTTGTTTTAGATTCTTCATCTGAATTTGAATCCGATTTACCAGGTGTTTAAAGGCGAATGCCAATCGATCGATTTCATCGCCTTGCTGCCGGTCTTCTCGAAGAATCGATTGCAGCCGGGCAGTTGTCTGCGTCATGTCGAATGAATCCATAACGATCGCCAGGTGCTTAAGCCGACGGGTCAGGTAGGCAAACAGAAGCAAGCCGGTGATGAGGGCAAAGAGCAAGCTTGCAATGATCCATAAGGCACTTAACTGCATAATGTAGCTGCCCTTTAATTTTTGGGCGATGCTGTCGAAAATCTCTCCGCTTAATATAATGTAAAGATATGCTTGAAGCTGCCCCTGTTCGGGGATGCGGGCTGCGGAAAACACTTTTTGCCTGCCAGGATTGCGGGGGTCATCACCGCTTAGCGGAAAAACAATGCGATCTTCGAACCATTTTTTAATTGGCTCCAAATTAACCCGGTCCAGTTTTACTTTACCGGGTGGCGCCGAGAAAGCTAAAATTTTACCGGCGGGATCGAGGAGGTAAATTTCAATATTGGGATTTACCACCATTAGCATCTCAAAGACCTCTTTAAGACCCTTTTCACTAATTCGATCATCTTCAATGAGATTCTTTTGAGCGACAATTTGTCTGGCCAAATCTCTGTTGAGTTTTTGAATAACCTCTTGCCGGTACATGTCCGAGGTAAATTGGGTTAAAATGAATATAGAAATACCCAGCAGACAAAATAGCACAAACAACGCAATCGCAAGTTTTGTGTACAGTGTTTTAACCATCAATAAGGCGCTTTTTAAATTTCGCTGTCAATAAACTTATAACCGACCCCCCATACCGTTATGATGTATACGGGGTGTGCGGGATCTTTTTCGATTTTGGCGCGCAGCCGATTAATATGAGAATTGACCGTGTGCTCATACCCGTCATAGCCATACCCCCATACGGTATCCAGCAACTGGGATCGTGTGTAAACCTTTCCGGGATTGCGCGCAAAATGCAGCAGCAGGTCGAATTCCTTTGCCGTCAGATCAACGGGCTTGCCCCCGAGCGTCGCGCTTCTTTTTTCTGGATCTATTGCAATAGCGCCGACGCGAATGACAGCCGGCATATTCTCTTTGGCTCCGGTTGTCAGCTCCTCTACACGCCTTAAAATTGCTTTTACCCGTGCCAGCAACTCCCGGATACTAAACGGCTTGGTAACGTAATCGTCGGCCCCGATCTCGAGCCCCACCACCCGGTCCGTTTCCGAAGACTTTGCCGTGAGTATTAAGATTGGCACATAAGAAGATTTACGCCGCAGCAGCCGGCAGATTTCAATGCCGTCTAAATCCGGCAGCATCAAATCCAGAATAACCAAATCGTAACTGTCGGAATCCGCCTTGGCAAACCCTGAGCTGCCGTCAAAGGCAATATCTACCTGGTATGCCAAATCTTTAAGATGGCTTTCCAAAAGACGGGCAAGATCACGGTTGTCTTCAATTATTAATATCTTTTTTGACATCTCTAACTTCAATATGCGCCATAATCAAAAGAATATAAGTCAAGCGTAACATTAGAATAATTCATATACTGAGAAATTACAAATTATCAAGAATTTTCAAAACACAATGCACCCTATCAGACAATGCCCGATCATCGATCATTTTTATCAATTTGTTATAGAAAAGTTATATTTTCGTGATGACCCCGTGAATTAAGCGACTTACTCTTTCAACTATTCATATTCGTTACGGTTAAGGGTAGCGAGAAAAATTCTGCAATTCTAATACAAGGAGGCATCATGAATAGAATATCTGCAAATTGCCTGAAAGTATCCGTGTTTGTTATCTTTGCTTTTTTTACAGTGATAATCTTTAGTCGTCCCTTACATGCCGGAGACTATACCATGCAGACAAACCTCAATGAGGTCGCTGATCAAATGGCCAGATGGTCAAAGCAATATGGCACTGAAAAGTTGACGCCGGAAGCTCGAGCAGAATTAAGCAAACTGCTGCTCGAGACGAGCCAGATGTTGAAGGAAATGGCAGGCAAAATTGATAGTAAGATGCATATGGAGCATTACAATAAATTACAGATGATGAAGAAGGCCTGGGATCCTTTTGACACTGCAGATCGAATGTAGAAATTTAGGAAATGTTAATATGCTAGAACCAATGTCCAAAGCTAAATGAGACGCAGAATATTTATTTCGAGTATTTTTATGGGCGGCGAGTTAACCAAAATAGAAAATCCTACCCATGATCCGGAAACATGGATGGATCAATATGGTGATTTGCTTTACCGGTTTGCTTTGTTCAGGGTGCAGGATTCCACAGCAGCCGAAGATCTTGTTCAGGAAACATTTCTTGCCGCTCTGGGCGCCTATAAAAATTTTAAAAACCATTCAACTTTGCGCACCTGGTTAATCGCCATCCTCAAGAATAAGTCTGTGGATCACATTCGTGAAAAGATTAAGGAGCGAGGAAGCAATGAAACAGAGCGTCTGGGTAATGGGGTTGGCGGAAATTTCAACGGACAAGGAGAATGGCCGCTTCACCATTGTAAATGGTTCGACACTCCGCTGAAGCTTTATGCGGACAAAGAATTTATGGGTACGCTGTCCAAATGTCTTTCCGAGCTTCCCGGCCGCCTGGCGGAAGCATTTATCATGAGAGAAATCGATGGACTGAGCACAAAAGAAATCTGCGAGGCTTTAAATATTACATCGACGAATTGCTGGGTTATGCTCCATCGTGCAAGACGTCGGTTGCGGGCTTGCATTGAAACCTACTTGCCTGACTGAACGGAAAGGGAAAAAGATATAGGAAAAGGGGGGTCGGTCCATTCAAGGGGTGATCCCTAAAATGCATTTTTCGGACGTACGGTTTGACGCCAGATTTTAAAAAAGCGATACGGTGCAGATATCCGTATCATATCTGTTATTTTAGCAATTTTTAGACACGCTCAATAATTAGCTTGCTATTGGCCTGAAGAAGGGTTATGCTCTACCCAATCAATCAAGTCCCGCCTTATAAAATCGGGACGGTTTCTTTCTGAGGGAACAATCCATTTGTCAGAGTGGCATCCTCCAGTTTGCGACGTTGAAAATTTTAAGAAAGGAGAATGTT
>WOR8_10009569_pt1 | contig 12288 bp, 18 predicted proteins | sample DeeMarSeWOR38_10_FD_19890 | JGI IMG/M metagenome (IMG submission 19890) | reverse complement strand
AAATGAAGACACATTTTCCCCCGGGCAAAAAAGGAAAAGCTAAATATGCTGATACAAACCATCAGATTCTGAGTTTAATAATAGAAAAAATTACAGGATATCCCGTAAGTATTGTTCTTGAAAACTTATTTAAAGAATTGAATATGACCAGAAGTTATGTATACAAAGATTCGACAAGTGAAAATTTTATTCCAATACGATACAAGTCAAACGAAGTCCATATCCCACTTTTTCTTTCTTCAACACAAAATGATATTATTTCTACTGCAAAGGACCAGATGATTTTTATTAAAGCATTTTTTAATGGTTTCTTTTTCCCTAAAAAAAGACTAAACGAATTGGAGAAGTGGAATAAAATATTCTTTCCTTTTGAATATGGTATAGGCATACAAAAGTTCTCTATTCCCCGTATTTTATCCCTACTTAAGCCCGCACCTGAAATGATTGGTCATTGTGGCTCTACTGGTTCAGTAGCTTTTTATCTTCCGGAAAAGAAACTTTATATTACCGGAACAGTAAACCAGCAAGCAAAACCTAAAATCGCGTTTCAAACGATGATAAAAATTGTCAATAAGTTGAATTAATAAAGTATGAACACCCTCGAAAAACTCGGCTTCTATAATTGGTTCCAAGATAAAATTGATTTATCTAAAACCAGCGACTTTCAAATTGTAAGAATAATTAGCGTAAACAAAAACAGCTTTGTTGTTTCCAGCGGTGTAAAAGATATTTATGCAGAGCTGACCGGAAAGTTTTTGTTTAACTCCGAGGACTCGCTTGATCTGCCTGCTGTTGGCGATTGGGTTTATGCACAACTATTCGATGATGATTCGCTTGCAATTATTCACGATATACTCCCACGTAAATCATTATTAAAAAGAAAAGCTTCCGGTAAAAAAGTTGAATACCAGCTTATCGCTGCGAACATTGATACTGCAATTATTATGCAGTCGCTGGATATAAATTTTAATTTAAGAAGACTCGAGCGTTACCTTGTTATGATAAACGAAGGCAAAATAACTCCGGCAATATTCTTAAGTAAAAGCGATCTCATCAGCAAAGATGAAATTGAAAACAAGAAAAATGATATCCGTAAAATCCTGCCTGATGTTCCAATTACGGCATTCAGCAATAACAACCAAAGCGATATAGAAAATATTAAAACATTCTTTTCTCCATTTAAAACTTACTGCCTGCTTGGTTCATCGGGAGTTGGCAAAACAACCTTGCTGAATAATTTAATTCATCAGAAACTCTACAAAACTCAGCCGATAAGAGAAAAAGACGGTAGAGGAAAACACACCACCACAAAACGTGAACTTATTATTTTAGAAAACGGAGCGATAATAATCGATAACCCGGGAATGCGAGAGCTGGGAGTAATCTCAAATGAGTCCGGTCTCGGTGATACTTTCACTGAAATTGATGAGCTTTCTGATCAGTGCAAATACAAAGATTGCACACATACTGTTGAGGCAGGCTGCGCAGTTCTACAGGCATTGGAAAGCGGAAAAATTTCAGAAGAGAGATACAACAACTATATAAAAATTTATAAAGAGTCTTTGTATAATGAAATGTCTTACATTGAAAAGCGACAAAAAGATAAAAAGTTTGGGAAATTTATTAACTCGGCAATGAAGCAGATTAAAAACAAAAAGCGTACTTGACAATAGCATTACAGGGACGTCACGATCGTACCGTGACGTAAGAGGTAATCTCTGCCAAGGTGCGGATTTTGTCCGGATACTGGTAGTCGCAGACCTGTCTGCCGACAAGGAAGGCTTTTTGTCTGCGAAAATGTAAAAAACGCAAGCTAAAGCTTGCGAGTACCATTAAAAATATGGCCAGATTTATCAGCCATTGACTTAGGCGATAGGGGTTGTTACAATGGGGTTATAAGTTTTTAATTAATAATAGTATGCAGTATAATTAATAGTTATAATTTTAATGATGAAGGTATGTAGATGCTTCAATATAATGTAAATTTTGAGAAATTAGTTTGGGAAGAACCAATTGAAGGTGTTAAGTGCAAGATTTATAAGTACAATGGTAAGCAAATACGCTTAGTTGTGTATTCAAGAGAAATGCCCCTTCATTGGTGTGAAAAAGGTCATTATGGATACATTCTAGATGGAACATTTGAGATTGAATTTCAAAATAAGAAAGTCGTCTATCAAACTGGAGATGGTGTGTTTATTCCCGAGGGGAAAAATCATAAGCACAGAGCAAAAGCACTGACTGAATTTGTAAAAGTAATATTTATAGAAAATGTATAACTTGGGCTCCAGACCGACCAGAAAAGCTGTAAGCGAGATAGGGTGGGAATTAGGCCTACCTGCCGGTTTACATACCGAAGGTATGCATTCATGTGCAATGGGATTGGGTAACTAAATTAAAAGACTAATAGTAAATAACTCTTTGATGAAATGATAGATGACATTATTGATGATGGTGTAACCATAAAGCATTTCAACAGAGAGTTGGATGCTGAACTGCTTGTTAAAAACTTGCTATCTCAAGGAATATTTGCTTTCATAAAAAAGGAAGACCCGGCAGCTATGGGTTTGTTCAGAGGAGCAAGTGTCATTGTTCGTAAAAGCGATAAGAATAAGGCTTTAGAAATTTTAAAGGATTTAAAGTTTTAACAGTTAGTGAAAAATTACCTACTAAATTATTATCATCTTTATCAGCCTTTGGCATGGGCGGGTAGGCTGGGTGCAATGGGGATATAAGTTTTTTAGTTAAGAGTGGTTTGCAGTGTAAATTAAAGTTAGCCACACTTTTTAAATAACGTAATTTCAGGAAAAATAATAAATGGCTTTTAATCTCCAACCAACCTTGAAAGGCGATCTCCTTGAACTCAGACCACTTCAAGTAACAGATTTTAATGATCTTTTCACCGTAGCTGCAGATCCTCTTATCTGGGAACAGCACCCGGTAAAAAATCGGTACGAAAAAAATGTGTTTGAAAAATTTTTTCACAATGCTATCAATTCCGGTGGAGCGCTGGTTGTTATTGATTCAAAAAATAATAACATTATAGGATCTTCCAGATACAATGGATATAAGCTGGATAAAAACGAAATAGAAATAGGATGGACATTTTTAGCCCGATCGTATTGGGGCGGCATTTACAACAAAGAAATGAAAAGACTTATGCTTAAGCATGCATTTAAATTTGTTAACAGTGTTATCTTCGTAGTAGGAGTCCAAAACATTCGCTCGCAGCATGCGGTATTAAAAATCGGGGGTAAACGAGTTAGTACTGGAACTGATGATGGTGGAAATGAAAGTTTCATATATCAAATTCTAAAATCAGATTATGCCAATAAAAAGTGAAGTAGAAAAACTTGCTAGTATCTGGATAGATTACTGGATTGCAGGTAAACCGGATGAAATTCCGCTTGCAGAAAATTTTACACACTTAAGTCCATTCGGTACAGTTTCCGGCAGGGAAAAATATCTTGAGTGGGTAAAACCATTAGCCGCTAAGAATGTTGCCTCGTTGAAAATATTTAAAACATTAGGAAAGGGTGACGAAGCTGTTATCTGGTTTGAAATGAAAACACCCAACAGCGTTGTGCAGTGCTGTGATTGGGTGCATACGATAGATAGTGAAATCGTTTCTATTAACTCTTTTTATGATGCAACGGATCTGCGTTAAAAAAAGGAAGATAAATGCAACATAAAATAAATGAATATGTGGCGGCACAATTCGGTGCTTCAATTGATATGCTTGAAAACGCAATTGATTTTTGTCCATCGGAAATGTGGTATCAAAACAAAGGATTATCTGATTTTTGGTACATAGCATATCACACTCTTTTCTTCATTGATTTTTATTTAACTGAATCGCCTGAAAAATTTACCCCCTTTAAAAATTTCGGATCTACGGAACTTGATCCGGAAGGCATTCTACCCGATAAAGTTTTTACAAAAGAAGAACTGAAAGATTATATTGATCACTGCAGGAACAAATATAAAACAACAACTGAGAATTTAAATGAAGATAGCTTAAATACTGACTATGAATTCGGAACACTAAAACTTAACTTCTTCGAACTAATACTTTATAATATGCGTCACGTGCAGCACCATACCGCACAGCTTAATTTAATTCTTCGCCAGCAAATTGATTCTGCACCGAAGTGGGTGCGGCGATCGGACAAAATCTAAAATAAAAGTATTTCAATGTCCGCCTTTACAGAAAAACTGCTAAACTCATACAAAGATGAAATGATTTCATTTATGCATGCTCATCCTGAATATTTTGAAGAAGCAATAGAACTGGCAATAGCAGATAAACATCCGTACTCGTGGCGGGCAGCTTGGTTACTGTGGAGCTGTATAGAAGAGAATGATGAGAGAATTCAAAAATATATTGGGAACATAGTCGATACATTAGAAACTAAAGATGAAGGACATCAGCGGGAGTTGCTAAAAATACTTTTGAAGCTGGAATTAAATGAAGAATATGAGAGTATTCTTTTCGATCACTGTATGAATATTTGGGAAGGTATAAATAAATCACCATCAGTAAGAGTTAACGCTTTGAAGTTCATTGTAAAGATTGCAAAAAGGCATCCCGAATTAGTAAAAGAAATTTCATTTCTAACAGAAGATCATTACTTGGAATCCTTATCTCACGGTGCAAAGAATTCTGTTTCAAAATTAATGAAGGAACTTAATCGCTGATTGGCACAGTGCCTGATTTATCAGCCTTTTCTTTACCACTAAAAATCTCAAACCAATTAATTTTTCTTGTAAAGAACATTATTGTTGCAAGAATTACAAATAGTGCTATTGTGCCTAGCAGTAACGAATAATCCTGCAACTGTAGAATTACATACATAAAACCGTAAAACATAAATAGCACTCCCGTAATTATTGATGCAATCTGCTTGCTTTTGTAGATGCTTTTAACATAAAACCCAATAAGTGCAACTACGAGTAAGCTGGATATTAAATAAGAATACTGGAATAGAATGTATTCAGAAATCGCCAGAAGGATTGAATAAAAAATTAACAGTGCCAAACCAACCAGCAGATATTGTATTGGGTGAATTACTTTCTTACTGAAAAGCTCAACCATAAAAAAACTTAAAAATGTTAGCACAACTATCATCATTCCATATTTTGATGTACGCATCGTTTTCTGGTATTCATCTACAGGGACTAACAGCTTAACTCCAAAAGCACTTGAAAAGGTATCATAAGTTTTGCTCTCCCACTCCTGTGGATACGATCTGTTAAAATGATTAACCTTCCACTGCGCTGTAAAACCGTCCTCAGTAACTTCGCGAGTAGTTGGAAGAAATGCTCCTGCAAAACTCGGATTGTTCCATGGTGAGCTTATATTAACATCGGTAAATTTTCCCAGTGGAATAAAATCCAGGTTCTCCATACCGTTCAATTCCAGTTCGATATCAAAATTTTGTAAAACATACTCGGTACTCAAATCAAAATCAGAATAAAATCCACTTTTAAAAATTTTATTCTTTAACCCTGAAATCAGGTTAAAGTTTTCCCCGTTTAGTTTTAACACCGCATTCTTTTGTATCCCCCTTAAATCGCTAATGTTAAATGAAATGTAACATTCTTCTATTTTTTTATCAGCAAACTGCTCGAATAATTTTGTGAGAAAAGCATTACCTCATAAATGCCCCTGTATCTTTTTTCAGGTATAACATCAACATCAATAATTAAATTTTCCGGAAGGTAGTGAAAGCTTTTAGTTACAAAATATTTTTCACCTTTTTTATCTTCTTTTTCTTCTTTGTTTGTAATAGTAATCATCGGTCCTGCAATTGTCTGCGCTCCCGCCCAGCTTTTACTTATCTCGTGAACAGCTTCAAACCTGTATTGCTGCCTGTCTGTAATTAAAGATTGAATCATTAAAAGCGGGATTAACAGCAAAATAGCTATTGCTGCTATTAATAAAATGCGAAGAGCTACTGAATCTTTTTTCATTTTTACCCTAAAAGGATTTCTAAATATGTTGTAGCCCTTTAGAGTAAAAAAGTTGAATGATTGTTCAATAATTGGCAGGTCAATTAATTTTGCACCAATTTTTTGCATAAAAGTTTTGATTGTTTTAACTTGCTTTTCCCCGGTAGTGATTAATAGAATATCACATCATTTATAATAAACTATAAGGAGGACAGATGTCTTTACAAGTTAAATACGCTGAAGTATTAGCTTTGGCAAACAAATTCGGTGTGAAGGATATGAAAGTAGCTGAAGAAGCTGGAAAACTTTCAATTTCCGGAACCACAAAAACCCAATACGATACCGTTGAAAGCGGCGAAAGCTTAAGCAAGATTGCAAAGCATTACTACAAAGATGCAAACAAGTATATGAGCATCTTTAATGCAAATAAAGATATTCTTTCCAACCCTGACTTGATAAAACCTGGACAGGAATTAAAGATTCCAAATCCTTAATCTTCTCTTCACAGAAATGAAGCCCCGGTTAATTCCGGGGTTCTTTATTTATTATAATAAAAATAATTATTTTGATTTACAGGTATAACAATGAGCAATGAATTAACCGTAAAAAAAGAAATAATTCTAAACGCAACCATTTCAGAAGTTTGGGATGCGTTAACCAATCCCGAAAAAACAAAAGCCTACATGTTTAATTGTAAAGTTGTTACCGATTGGAAAGTCGGCAGCACGATTACATGGGTAGGCGCAGAAGACGATAAAGAATACGTAAAAGGAAACGTTTTGAAATTTGAAAAAGAGAAATTTTTAGAATACACTACATTCGATCCCAACTCTGAGGTAAAAGATGATCCAAATAATTTCGTAAGCGTAACATTACAACTTTTTCCGGAAGGTGATAAAACTTTATTAAAAGTTGCACAAGGAGATTTTTCTAAAGTTTCAAATGCACAAAAAGGATACGAAGAAACTCTTATCGGCTGGGAATATGCTTTGGGTGGATTAAAAAACCTTTTAGAAGGTTGAGCATCATTTACGGTACTGAACATATTGTTATCACGAAACCGCTTTAGCGGGCGTAGTGATCTGCCAATTAAAAATAGAATAAATGATTGCTTTGCCAACCCCTAAATTGACACACTCAAAATAATGAATTCCTTAAAGTCTAATTTTACAACATAGATTTTGCAGTTGTTTCTATTCCCTCTTCATAGCTTGTTGGTTTAAATTTAAACTCCTTCTCAAATTTTGTGCTGTCAAAGAGATAATCGGAATCATTCTGGTAAAGCATCTCGTTGTTTTCTTTTATAATTTTGTTGAAAAGACCGAGCAAAGCTACCATCCATTTTTTAACTATCATATAATCAGGTTTTACACCCATCACTCTTGCGGCTAGTTCAATTATCTCTTTTCCTGTCAAAACATTTTTATTTGTTGGTAAATGCCAAACCTGATTGAAAGCAGAATCAGTATTGCCGAGTATTGCTGTTCCTTTTCCTGCATCAGGTGTGTATGTTAAAGAATGCTTTTTATCATCATCAATAAGCCATTGTGCTTTCTTTCCTTTTTTGAAATTATCGAACACCATTATATTTACAAAACTTAACGGAGTTTCAGGTCCATAAAAATCCGCCGCTCTGGCAATAATCGCCTTTAAATTTCCTTTTTCAACTTCATCCATTATCATTTTGTGAAGCTCAGCCCTTACCTTTCCTTTTTCACTATCCGGTTTTATAGGAGATTCTTCCGTCATCCAACCATTTACTTTACCGTAAGAATAAACATTATCGAAAAAAACAAATTTGCTGCTGCTTTGCTTGCATGCTTCCAAAACGTTTTTCATTACAACAGGCCATATCGTACGCCAAATTTTTATATCGTATTGAAGTCCTACCGTCAGATAAACAACTTCAGATCCTTCAACTGCTTCGATCGTCTGCCCCGCATCGGTTAAATCTGCAGTAAACAGCTCATCATTTTTATTTACATTTTTTGGATTGCGGCTTACGAGCCGTATTTTATTTGTGTGTTCTGTAAGCGATTTAGTTAGCTCTTTGCCTATTACGCCGGATGAACCTAATATTGTCTGCATGAGCTATTCCTCCGATTAATTAATGAATCTCTTTAAATAAAATAAGAAAAATGTTCACACGATGATTTGCTGTTAATCACTTTTGCTTGTGCATTTCACTTGTTAAAATTATTTTGGGATGAAATTACTTTTATACTTGATTATGAAACCACTTGAATTAGCTTTAAAGTATCTGGAGATATTTTTCTCGGGGAAAAATTTAGATGATCTAAAATATATGTTTGCGGACAATCTAATATTCAACGGTCCACTTTACAAATTCTCATCTGCAGATGATTATATTAATTTGTTAAAAAAAGATCCTCCCAAAGGAATGAAATATAAAATTATAAAATCATTTGAAGATAAAAACTCTGCCTGTGTTATTTATCAATTCACAAAAGAAAATGTTTCAACCCCAATGGCGCAATTGTTCGAAACTGAAAATGGTAAGCTTAGCAAGATATTATTGATTTTTAATGGTAATGATTTCGCATAAAATAAGGACAATTCCTTTCTAAATTTCAATTCTTTATTAAAAGCCTGCTATTTGTTAACCTGTCTGCCGACAGCCAGGTTGAACATATCCATTTAATCTATTAAGTTGCTAAAACATTAATAATGTTAACAGGTGATGTTATGAAAAGAATATTATTACTTGGACTACTATTGCTTATTCAATCCTGCAGCACTGAATCCTGGGAAACTTTAAGATCGAAAACTGAAAATGCGCTTAACAACAAAAATTATCCGGAAGCTTTAGAGTATCTTGAAGAGGCACTTTCCGGCGATCAGGAAAATGCAGAAATTCATTACTATCTTGGGCAGACATACCGGATGATGCTTTTTGCTGATGGTTCAATTATTAATAATGTAAATATGCCCTATGCATCAAAATCTTCCGATTATTTTCGTAAAGCAATAGAAATTTCACCCAAATACTCAGGAAAAAAATTCGTTGTAGATCCATATTCAAAAATTCAATCTGTCTGGGGATCAGTTGCAATGACATATTTGTATAATAATAATTCTGATTCGGCAATGTGGGCATTTAAACATGGGCAAGAAGAAGGAGGCTTTTATCCTGTAATAATGGAGTACAACAAAAACATAATGGCTTCCTGTGAGAAGAACGCTATACTGTTTACAAATGGTGATAACGATACCTATCCCGTGTGGTTCCTTCAATTCGTAGAAAAATACAGAAGAGATATTACCGTTATAAACCTCAGCTTACTAAATGTACCCTGGTATATCAAGCAGTTGAAAAATTCCTACCCATTTGGTGAAAACAATTTATTTCTAACACTAACTGATATGAATATTGACAGTTTAAGAGCAAGGCCTTGGCGGGAACAAAAGGTTGAAATTCCTGTATATCATGATCCTCTTAATAAGGTAGGGAAGATTTCCTGGCTTGTTAAACCAACAATTGATGGGAAAGCAGTTCGAGTTCAGGATTTAATGCTGATAGAAATATTTAAATCGAATGATTGGAACAGGCCGGTGTATTTTTCCACAACAGTATATGAAGGAAATAAAATCAAATTGGATAATTATCTAACGCTTGAAGGTCTGGTACATAAATTAAATTCACACGAAGAAAAGGCATCAAAAGAAAAACTTTACAGCAATCTTACAAAAGTATATACGTACCATGGAGTGAATGATAAGCACATTGATTACGTTGAGGAAATGCAGAATCTATATCAAAACTATCGACATTCATTTGTTACATTGGCAAAGTTATACGATGAAACCGGACAAAAAGAAAACGTGGCGGCAGTTTTAGATATGATGGATAAGGTGCTGCCGGAGAGTTTACTTCCTTACACAAATGAAGGATTAAAAGCAGAAGCAGACAAGCTAAGGGGAAATGATTAAAAGAAAAAAGCGATAAAAGGATTAAATGATTTGAACAAAGTAAATATTAACCAAAAGTTTTCTCTCTTTAAAGAATACTGGTCTCCTAAAATAGTCGGTGAACTTAACGGGCAGTATATAAAGCTGGCAAAATTTAAAGGGGAGTTCATTTGGCATAAACACGATAATGAAGATGAAATGTTTTATGTAATCAGGGGAAACTTTATTATAGAATTAAGAGATAAGGTTATAGAATTAAACGAGGGCGAATTTTTTATCGTCCCTAAAGGTATTGAGCACAGGCCGGTTGCTGAGGAGGAAGTATCAGTACTATTATTTGAACCGAAGACTACGCTTAACACCGGTAATCAAAAAAACGAGCTTACGGAGGAGAATCTGCAGAAGATTTAATTATTTATTGCTTTATTACTCACTTCCGTGAATTGTGAACTGCGTCACCCAGCGAGGTTTTGAACTAATTTCCATCAAGAATTGTTTGTTATAACACATAAATAACGTTAAATTATTTTAATCAATACATGTTTTATTATATAAAGGAGATAATATATGGCTGGCAAAAAAGTAATCGCTGTACTTGGTGCAACGGGTGCGCAAGGCGGCGGTTTGGTTCGTGCAATTTTAAATGACCAATCTGGTGAATTTACGGTCCGTGCAATAACAAGAAATCCCTCTTCGGATAAAGCAAAAGCTTTGGCAAACATGGGTGCAGAAGTAGTAATGGCTGATATTGATAATTACGAAAGTCTTGTGAAGGCTTTTTCAGGTGCACATGGTGTTTTTGCAGTAACAAATTTCTGGGAACACTTTTCTGCAGAAAAAGAAACAGCACAAGCAGCATCGATTGCAAAAGCAACTAAAGAAGCTAATGTAAAACATGTAATCTGGTCATCACTCGATGATACACGAAAATTTGTTCCGCTGAGTGATAACCGAATGCCTACGCTTCAGGATAAATATAAAGTGCCGCATTTTGATGCAAAAGGTGAAGCGAATAAATATTTTATTGAGTCCGGTATACCGACTACTATTTTAAATACAGTATTCTACTGGGAGAACTTTATTTATTTTGGACAGGGACCGAAAAAAGGACCGGATGGCAAACTCATGCTCTCTTTGCCACTCGCAGATAAAAAACTTCCTTCAATCGCTGTAGAAGACATAGGACAGTGTGCTTTAGCTGTATTTAAGAACAGCGAAAAATATGTTGGCAAAACAATAGGAATTGCTGGAGAGCAATTGACAGGTGATCAATTAGCTGCAGCATTTTCAAAAGCATTAGGTGAAGAGGTTATTTACAACGCCATATCTCCCGAAGTTTACAGGGGTTTTGGTTTCCCAGGTGCAGATGATATGGGAAATATGTACCAGTTTAAAGCTGAGTTTGAAGACTATTACTGTAAATCACGTAGTGTTGAGCTTGCGAAATCTTTGAATCCTAACTTGCGAAGTTTTGCCAGTTGGCTTGAAGCTAATAAATCTAAAATTCCCTTGGAATAACCGACTATTTAAGTGCGGCAATGCAAAAGAGCATTGCCGTGCTATCTAAATTTCTTGTCCTATTAAAACTTACAACAATATTTTTCAGTCCAAACCATTTCTTAATTAAATTAAGGAACGTTTTTATTCACATCTTTGCAGGAGGCAGAATGGAAATAGTATGGACAATTCTTATCGGTTTAGCGGCTGGCACAATAGCAAAATTTTTAATGCCAGGTAAAGATCCGGGAGGATTTATTATAACAATACTGCTGGGTATTGCCGGTTCATTTCTTTTTACTTACCTGGGAAGATTTGTAGGTTTATATCAAGAGGGAGAAACTGCTGGTTTTATTGGGGCAGTAGTTGGAGCTATTATTCTTCTCGCGATATATAGATTATTTAAGAAAAAGGCCGGTAATTAATACGGAAAATGCCGAGGAATAAAGAAAAGAAAATATCTAAGGATAAAGTTATACTTATATCGGGTCTTCTATGGCTTGCACTTGCAGCCTTTGGAATGCTCTTCGATCCCGGGAAAAATATAATAATCATATCGCAGTTTGTAGTGGGTGCTTTCATGATTATTTACTATCTATTTTTCAGAAAATAGAAGAGAATTAACAGTGGCAGACATTTGGGAGCTTTCCAGTAATACGATGGTTGAAACACATTATAAATCAAAAACTTTCCGAAAAAGATATTAAACAGCTTTAATTTTTGCTGCCATTATTTAAATTGGTTGCAACTCTTCAATGAATGAAAATGTAAGCTCATAACTTTATGGTGAATGTATCAGGTGAAATAGCGGTAGAGCTATTGGCGGGCGATTAATCAACTGCAGCATTTTCAAAACCGTTTGGTGAAAGCTTTGTTTACAACGTCAAATTTCCCGAAGTTTACCGGGATTTT
>WOR8_10008312_pt1 | contig 12290 bp, 15 predicted proteins | sample DeeMarSeWOR38_10_FD_19890 | JGI IMG/M metagenome (IMG submission 19890) | reverse complement strand
TAAATATCTGCTTCGCCAAGAACAAAAGCCGAAGACATTACAGCATTTAGTTCTCGCATTCCAGCTTTGAATTGGGGTAGAGCTTTAGTATTTAACTCATCCTCAATAGTATCTGAAAATGCTTGAATGTCAGCATTTATGTAACTATCTGTTATGACCTGACCGTCGACTACTTCTACAGCCTTAGTCATAGCTGACTCCCAATCACTCTCATGATTCATAGCATCAACGAAAGCGTCAAACTCACACACTGCATCCCATGCCAAGTTTAAATCTTCATCAGGGTCAAAGGCATCTACGTCAACAAAGGGATTACTAGCTATCATAGTAGGAATAGTATAATCCATTAATTCATCTATCATTTCCCGATGACGAGTTTCTAAGTATTCAGGCCAGCTGACCTCACCACTTGACCCACCTCCACCTCCACTAGAACCGCCCATATTATGACCTCCTCTTACCTCTCCTAGCTTGAGAGGCTTTTATAGCAGCTGCTTGTTTACCTGCCTTCTTACGACTACCCTTGCCAGTATAGCACTTGCCACTATCACCATATTTATACCCAGATTTACCCTTACTACTACATTTCTTTATTGGCACCTTCTTCACCCCCTATTTCACAATTCACCTCTGTTAATTTTTTTAACAAAGGTATCGATACATAAGTATGAAGACTACCTCCTAATCTTTCTACGTATCGAATGATATTATCATTCTGTGTAAATCCGACTATTGAATCACACCTAATTGAACGTCCATATTGAATCAGCTTGCACAGTCCCTGTTCCCATGACAGATCGGTTGATTGATTAGTAAATGAATATATACAATATACTAAGAGGTTTCGTGTACTTGAGAATTTATCTTCGAGAACCGTCGTTATTAATATACCCTCTAGTAATGTAGTATTCTCATCATAATTATGCTTAACAGAAGCCCAGCATACCATTGAACCTAATAATAATGATTCAAATATTTTATTAAGCTTTTCGGGAGACTCATTATGAGTCGGCGGAACTGACCTCTTAATAGCATATTTTATAATCTCCCAGTTATCCGAAATCTGGTCTGGTAGAAGACGTACGAGCATTGCTTAACCCCCTTATGTTTCTCTTATCATGAAATTGATATTTAACATCTAATCGACTTAGCCGTAAATCTGAATCTCTATAGTCAACACCCTTAAGCATTATTCTAAACTCATTGGCAGAGACTATTGGATAAGCTATCCCCATCGGGTTCAGTCTGACCCAATCACTATTATAAAATCTATCTTTTGAAGTCTGATACTGAGACCTAAATCCTAGTGCCATATAAACCTCATCACACCCATCATTGTATCTAACATCTGTCTCAATACTATGAATAGTTTTAAAACCCCTTACCTTAAAATCTAATGTATCAGTAACGAGCCGTGGCTCCCAATCTTCACTATCATAAAAGAATCCACATAGAATACGTCCACGATAATACATAGATGAGGTGACGCATTGATGGCACTCATAAAGCCCATGTTCTGTGAGGACAAATCCCCTAGAGGAATCAGATATATAGAAGCGCTTCTTTTGTGGAACATATGTTATTCTCACCTCTCCATTGTCAAGATCTTCCATATACTCTTTATATCCCAGGACCTGTACTTCCAAGTTATCATTAATAAGATTTAACTCATTATTTGTATTTAGAAGTAAATGAATATTATCATTACCAGCTATGTGATTGCCGTTGCGAATACCAGCTATACCTAAACCTTTACGACCAAAGCCACTTCGACCAACACTATGAGGTATTAATACATGAGATTCATCTTCAGTATATGCCATTACTACTTTATTAAGCTTCTTTACCTTTCTTACTATTCCAGTACCTTGGCCAGTGGCAGGTATATGAATAAATCCTGCGGTTTCGTTACCTGGCTCAGTAGGTCTAAAATCAAAACCTCCTCCAATTCCAGACCAAGCAACTGAAGAATATAATAAACCACTCCATGGAGCACTGTCAGATTGAATACATCCTATTATAGCTTGACCATTAAAATCGCATAAAGTAGCAAATTCAGGAACTGCGACATTAGGAAGTATTGCAACAGTTCCATTTGGATATCTAGCAAATGCCGAAGTGGTCAAAATATTATTAACTATCTTTGAGGCAGTAACCACATAATAAGGTCCCCATCCCTCAACGTCTACAAAGTCTATATTATCGACACTTCCTAATGACCTTATGTTAGTAGCTGTCCATATGTCATTTTCATTTAGCAATTCATATACTACTAATTGATTATTGTTGTCGACACTTAGTCCAAGTATATAATTGCCAGCAATTCTAACCTGAGGATAAGGCCAATTTATCTCATCCCAAAAACCGTCACCTTGTATCATTACCACTTCTCCTTAGGACAACTTAATATTTCATAATATGTTCTATGTTTCATAGAGCATCCACAAGCAAGACATGTAGTATTCTCTAACTGATCACACGCTTTACATATTGCCCGACGATTAGATATATCTTCCTTAGAAGCTTTAGTTTCATTAGGTTTAAATTCAGGCTCCTTTCCTTGTACTTTAGCACTCATCATCATATTCCAGTCTAGTGGGGATATGTCTAACTTCTCAATATATCCACAATCTGGATTAGGGCAATATACCTCTGATTCAGCATCTTCATCCTGAGACTCTCTTACATTTAGAACGAAGCTGTCATTAGGACATAGTGCGAGCTTTTCACGGAGAACCTTATTCTTAAGAACCTCCTCCCGAAGCTCCTCACGCATAACCTTTTCTGAATCTATCTTCTTATCACGCTCTTCATCCATCTCAGCTTGGATAGACTCGATAGTATATCCTCGCTCAGCTGCCCACTTCATAACGGCAATAGCATGAACAAGCTCATGATTACGAAACATCTCAGTTACTCTCATGGACACCCCCAGATATCTATTTGATAACCCCAAGGATAAAATACATATGCTACTTTACTTGTGAAGTTACCCCAACAAGGTCTTAATTCATTACCACAATCAGTTCCAGAAACTGATGGATATATCTGTTTTCCATCACAAGGACCTGACCATAATAGTTCAGCCCTTACTCCCTTACCACTACCTATATCCCAGTATACATAATCATTCCAAGAATGAACAAAGTTCCACCAGCACATCCACCCATAGTATGCTGTACAGTTATCACACATATATGCGCAGGAAACTGTACCATAGAAAGCAGAGCTGCGATTCGCCATCCACTCAATCCATCTATAAACATTATTATCTGAGTATCTGTCTTGACCATGCCTTGAACTAGTGACTTGATAAGTATAACCACCGTTATAAGGATAACAAGTGTCATATTCAATTCCCATCTTAGATATAAACTTTGATCTTAACTCACCACCATCATCATCTGATTCTAAATAAGTAACATATCCACCAGCTTCATTATGATATACCCCAGTAGTATTTCTTAGTACACTATATATGACTGTACCACATGAATCAGTTACTGATAACTTAACTGCTCCGCATCCATCATTTGCGGCTCTTACTATATTATGACCTACCATTGTAACAGCATCATCCCATGAGAACCCACTACCATATACTCCCTCATCAAGATTTTCTATTGTCCAATAATATGGAGGTTTTCCACCAGTTACATAAGCGTCTGCCCAAGCTCCATTTGCTATAGTAGTTGGAAACCCATCATCTTGCATTACTGTAGCACCAGTAATATTAAGATATACAGTATCTAAAGCCCGACGGTTTTGACTTCCTAGCTCGCAGACATATAGTGTTAAGATTGCTTGAGTACTTAGACAACAGTCTCCAAGAGGAAGAAACCAATAAGCACTTATTGGTCGGCGCGTCGTCATAGTAATATTACCAAGAATCGCATCGACGCAGGTTTGTTCAATGTCTGCATATTCTACTACTAACTCACCATCTCCTGAATCAAGCTCAAAGAAAAAATCTTTATCGCAGTACTGATATGAGTACTCACTCGCTATCTGAAAAGCAAAGTTATAAACGGAACTACAATTACCACTCCATATCTTTTGCCAGTCACGACCATTAGTCCATATAACACCAGATGCCTTAAGCTCTAAATCATCAAGCTCAATAGTATTGGTATAGTTGCCACACAAATCTTGGACTCGTATCTTTCTCACGTCACCACACTGAGGAGCAAAAGCATCCCATGTAAACTTGTGGAAGTAAAAGAACTGTTTTAATATCTCCCAATCTCCATTACGATATACCTCAACAGTATAAGGAGGAGTTCCATCACTTATAGTATAAACTGCGTTCTTGGCACAGCCACACTTTAGCCCGTTGAGCTCAATCAAGTAATCTGTCCATGATGCAAAAGTAACACTGACATTTGGAAACTCTATTATATCAAAGAACTCATTAAGCTTAATAATATATGCTGATGAGAATATTGGATAGCCGTCTGCAGATCTAATCCACTTAGGTTGTAGCTGTTCAACTCCCAACTCTTCAAGCATCGGTGGAATATAGTAACTTGTGCCGGCTCCATTTATTCCCTTAGTCGTTCCATTAAATCTTTGGTAAAATTGAGTTGCTAATAAATAATTATCATAAACAGCTCCCTTAACCAGAGTAGGATTAATGTATTCTTCATCTTCACAAGTTACGAATGGCGGAAACTCATTAAACCAGTCGTAGTTTTGAAGTGGGCATATTCTAACTAGACAAGTTAATTCTATTCCACAAGAATCTGTAACTTTTACTAAGTCTCCTTCAGACTCAGTTCCCTCAGTAGGGTCAATCATTCTTATATAATTATAAGGAGTTTCAGTAACTGCGATATCAAATGCCATAGCTTGACTGTTGATACTCCAGGTATATGGAGCACATCCGCCAGCTACTTCTATTAGAAATAATGGAACGTCCATTTTTCCTGAGTTATGAATCATTACTGAATAATACTCAGGAGATTCACAGCACGTATAATCCTTAATCAACTTAAAGTTATAAGGCTGACCCTTGTCAGTTCTCTTAACCTCAATAAGGATTCTCTGAGGATGAGAAGTATCTTTCTCTGCCCCAGGCTGCTTAATCGTTAGGACGATTCTATTATGGCCTTCCTTTATACTCACTATACCACCACAAAGTAATCATTCAACAAGTCATCTTGGTCACTATCAACATAGCCAGCTGCTACAACTCTGATAGAATGTCCTCCAACAGTTACAATAGCATCTATCTCACCGTTCTCGTCAGTAGTACCAATCAAAGAGTCGTCAATATATACTTCAGCTCCCTCTATATTAATATCATCGTCAACATAATCCCTAATTGATATAGTAATATCTCTAGTATCAGTTACTTCGGCTTTTGCGCCTAAGCCGCCCCACTCTATATCATCGGCGTTTAAATTAGTAAGGGTCTCATGAGCTTCAAGGCCTAAAGGAGAAGGAGCTAAATTGAATAGCTCTATGAGAGTTTGCTCATTAGTTGGGTTAGCCGAGAACCTCCTGAGACCCTTTGTTAATCCCTCGTCGAATATAAAAGAATATTCTTTCATTCTGATTCCTCAATCATCTGACGCATAATATCTGCTTTATCTATATCTACTTGATAAAGAATAGATACAGAAGCGTCCCTTACTTTGGCAGGATCTATAGCTCTAACAATTAATACATCTCCTGGAGATACTGGTATATTAAGTGTGTCCATTGTCAGAATATGCTTAATACTGAATGACATATTATTAGCTAACTTAGGACCTTTTATTAGGGCTTCAAATGAGGCACTATTAGCACCTTCTGCTAATTCTACGTACATTGCCAGAGTAGTTATTATCCCGCGGCTTGGTATTACTGCGCTTATTAGTTTACCTGTAGCTCTGTCATAATTACAGGACATTACTGGAACAGGTGGTATAATGACCTTAGCCATTCGGCCCTTTGACCTTCTAACCAACTTATTCAGAATATTATCTACTTGAGAAAGCTGTTCTTCTATAGTACCTTCTAGCAACATTCTTTTACGAGCCATACTATCCCTCCATTTTATCGATATGAGATGTATCAAGTTCTACTGAATCCATATCTATACCGATTAGCTCATTGTCAATAGCTGCCAACCAATCCGCAGCTCCTGTAGAATTTCTATGAGTCACTTCTAATTGATATAAGGCTGCATAAAGAAGTACATTAGGATAAGACTCAGTCCAAATATTCTTATCTCTATCCTTAGTTAAATTGACATTATAGAACTTTCCAAGTATATCTATTCTATAAGCAGCATCCGTTGGAGGAGTTATAATTATCCCATTAGCTCCAGTGGTTCCATCTATTACATACTCGCCCATAGAATCTATTGCAAAAGGTACATCATCAATCTTAAGCGACTGATCAAGTTTGACAAATGCCCTACACCAATACTCTGGAGTTCCACTATCTATGCTACTAAATGACTTAGCATAGAAATCTCTTATCTGACTATACTCTCGACGCTCAAGTGTAATTATAGCACCATCAGACTCGTTGATGAGCCATACGTCTTTTATTAACTTAGCCTGTGGAAATATCTTTATATACTGGCCAACTTCAAGCTCTCCAAGACGCTTAGCATACAAATCGTCGTTAGTCATTCTGCGGTCAAGCATTCTTTGCCCAGCGTTAATATACCAGTTAGCACCATTATCCTCTCCATCAATAGTACCAAGGTCATAACGACCAGACTTTCTAATAAAGTTATTTCTTATTTCTAGTAAAGACATATTCAGCCTCCTTACGCGGAGCCCTTAATTAGCCCGTGAGATACTAAAGCACTTCTTATCGCAGACACTAGAGCCTCAATAGCAGTGATATCTTCTTGCAGTGCTAACAGGTCATTCATAATATTAGATGCCTGATTAACTGTTGTAGTGTCTCCAATCAGTGATAGGCCAGAACCAGACGTTCCAGTATTAGAACCAACTGTTGTAACTGCGCCAAGAGCAGATTGTGAAGCACTTGCAATTTGATATAATTTAATAGTATCTCCATCCTCAGTCATCAAATGAAGTGCGGTTTGACCAGCTGCAATATCCGCTGACCATACATACATTCCATCAGTCAATCCACCACCTGGAGCTGAGGAATTACTAAACCCTTGAACTCCAGTAAATGTAGCTGCCGCAAAAGTTTTATTATTAAGCGTTTGAGCCAAATCTACCATTACAAGCGTATCTGCGGCGTCACTAATATCTGGTATTGTAACAACTGGCGAGGCATTAGTTTGGTCTGCCGATGTTAAAGTACATCCAGCATCTCCATCATCAATTAGCGGAGTAGTTAAAATTGGCGATGTTAAAGTTTTATTTGTCAGCGTTTGAGTGTCACTGGTTCCAACAATATCTCCAGTAGGAACTGTCTTACCAGAAGATTCAATTACCGTACCGCCAGAATTAATACGAAGTAGTTCTGAGGCAGTTAGTGCACCAACTCCTAAATCAGTTAAAGCTACTGAAAAAGACCCTCCATTAGCAGCGTCAGAATGGTCATGTTGAGCATCTGTAAAATCTGCTATTACAGGAGTAGTTAGTGTTGGTGCTGTTAATGTCTTACCTGTTAATGTTTGTGTATGATCTTGGAATACAAAAGTATCATTACCAGTCAGCAATGGAAGTGTTACTGTTCTATCGGCTGCTATTGCACTACCGGCATATATGTATTGATACGTTAAGCCTGGATTATTAATCTGTGGCGTGGTAAAGACTGGTGAAGTAAGCGTTTTATTGGTAAGTGTTTGAATATCAGTCGTTCCAACAATGTCTCCAGTTGGCACAGTTTTACCAGATGACTCAACAGCTGTACCTCCAGAATTGACCCTTAGCAACTCAGACACTGTCAAACCAGTTACATCCAAGTCAGTTACAAGTATAGAAGACCCAATCAGTGAACTGTCTATAAGACCATTAGAATCAAGCTTAACTAACTTACCAGAGTCTCCGGCTCCCGCTGAGGTAACTGTAGCACCTGAGGAGAGTGCTCCATCCGGAACTTGGCTAAAGTACGTTCCAAGAAAGTTTGGTGCTGAGCCACTTGTGACATCTTGGTCAATATAAGTATGGTCAGAGCCATCGCTTGATCTATGTGTGGTATTTAGATTAACAGCTACTCGGGTCTCCTGCCCATAGGTATCCAGTTCAGATACTAAATCATCTCCAGCAGGTTTATTCTCATCAAGCGGCATATTAATTACCTCTGTTAATTTTTTTAACATAGCGGAGGGGCAGCCCTATTGCCACCCCTCCATTATCACGTTATTATTATGCAGGGTTATCCTTGCCTACGCCGTTCAGCCATCCCCATGAAAGTGGATGATGGAACTCAAGACCACACTCCGTCAAGAACTCCTCCTCAGTAGAGTCAGTCCTTGTCCGGCCAGTATTCTGCTTATCACCTTCAGCATAGAAGGTGGTATCATCAATATAGCGATACAACAGATTCTCTGGCTCAAATATAGCCATAGAGTTCCTGGTGGTTGTCTCATAGGAGAACAACGGATGTGTAATAAGATTTATCTTACCAAACGCTGTAACCCACTCAACTACCTGGATACCATAAGCCTTGGTCATTGGTGTATATGAGAACTCACCAATACTTGACACAAGCTTATTAATACCAAGCAGAGCACCAGAGCCACAAAAGGCCAACTTCTCACGACTACCGTAGCGGAACATAACCTCAAGTTTCTCATTCAGCCAGTCAGCACCACCAGCTATCCAAGTGGTGTCGTCATAATCAGCGGTAAGCTCATAGTCATCAACCGTACCATATGCCTTAATAGTAGGAATCAAACCCTGAGTAGTACGCTCAGGCTGACCGTTAGAACCGGTACCTTCCGTAGCAATACCAAACAGAAAGGCTTTTTCCATCTCAATGGAATGGAGCTCAAGACACTCACGTTTTGCCTCCTTATAAGCATCACCTGTACGAAGCCGTGTCTTGCGGGCTGTACGGGTAATGCTCAAGGAGTTACGGAAAATCTGAGTATAGTTGTTAATCTTTGTGGGGTCATAAGCCATAGCATCTGGCATCGGCCCACCCTCAGGATTGATGTTACCGACAATCAGTGCGGTATCGCAATCTGACAGGTCGGTAGAGGCGCCATTATCGTCAGCCTCAAGCAGTTTGACAGCGATATAAGAGGACGCACCATTCTTAACAACAGCCGTTACTTTGGCGTTTACGTCTACGTCATAGTGAGATGCATCACGCAGTAGCACTTGATGGCCTACGCGAAATTGATCTGCATCAGCCTCTGCCATTTGGACATAGAGAGAATCCCCGGCTACACCGCCGCTTGTGTATGCAGATGACAGCAAGATATTGGTATAAACACCAGCCACAGATACAGAATACCCTCCCTCCAGTTCTTCGGACGCTGGTCTGTTACCCAGTCACCGGTTCCTCTCATTCCTAAAAATCCACTCATATTACTACCTCCAAAATTTTAAAGAGTTAATGTTAAGCTGCCAATCCCCAAAGCTTAATGACTATAATACCTGCATCGTATGTCCCAGCAGTTGTATCGCCGGTTGCAAGGTAAAGATAGTAATTAGCAGTGGGTAATGCAGTAAATGGCTGTACTGTTCCAATGGCATGAGCGCCTCCGCCAGTTACCAATACCGCTGCATTGGTAAGTCCGGAAGCGTCGGCATCGTAAGCGCCGGTAGCAACTGATGCTTGATAGATATCAATATCATCATCACCAGTTGTAGGCACTTCGGCACAATGCACCTCGCCAGCAAAGATAACACCATTCACTGCAGTAGTGATCTGACCAATATGACAAGCGCCAGTATCGCCGATAATGTCTTTGTTAGTTGCCGTAGACTTTGCTCCAGTCAGGTCAATGTAGATAGTGGTTTCGATGATATTACCATATCTAAATGTGCTGGCCTGATAGGCTGCTAAAGTAGCGGCCATAACAGTAGACGCGCTCATCTTGGCAGTATTGGCCGAATCATCCAGCTTGTTCAACTCGGCAGTTGTCACTGTAGCTCCATCAAGTATGGCCATCTCAGTATCAGATACAGCTACCTGACTGGGCATAACTCCATACCTACGCATTTTTTGATAATTACTCCACCATCCCATAGATCACCTCCTAGGCAATGCCGTTGGTGACAATCAACCACCTATGGCCAGTTGAATAGAGAAGGATGTGGTCGTCATCAGCATCTAGTGTCTTGTTAGCAAACCCAGCATCATCACCATCATCTACAAGGGTTGTAGTAGCCGTAGCCCCAGCTACTGCTCCGATATAGTAAAACTGGCCGGCACACTCCTGCACAGGTGGCAGAGTGATAGTCATTGTGTTAGCTGAGTGGCCAGAAGTGATAATGACGGTCTTCTCAGACGCTTTCATCTGATATGTCTGAGCACCATCTGCCTGAACAAAGGTCAAATGCTTGATGCTTCCATCATTAGCAATCCTCTGCTCAGCAGATATTCTGTCTTGTAAGTTCATACGTACTTCCTCCTATAAATCTAATGTTTCAGCGATGTCTTGCTGTAGTTTTGATACCTGCTTCTTTACCTCAGTTTTCTTAGGTGTCTTCGCAAAGGCCGGTTTCTGTTTCTTGCCTTTATCCCTAGGAGGATTATCTTGCTTACCTTTCTTTTTGGTAATCCCGATTGTTTTACGAGCTACCTTTGCAGCCTCATCTAGGACCTGTTCAATACTCCATTCCGGATGCTCACTATGCACCTCATTTGCCGCATTAGCGACAACACTTTTAAATGAGCGAAGGTCTTTATTTTGTTTGTAGAACCTTCTCTGCATGGCCATCAGATCTTGGTATCCTCTAGTTTGTTGGATAACAAGTTTCGGGACAGACTTCATAACGTGTTCATAGGTTATGTCCCTCCCTGCAACAAGTGCATTCTGAATAACCTGCATAAACAACTTAGGGTCTGACGTAACATCATCTATGTCCAGATCGCCCAAAATGCGCTGTTGTAAATCATCTGGCAGAGGCGGAGGTTCTTCCTTCTCTTCTTTGGGAGGTGTAGCCGGCTTTTCGACTTTCTTCTCGAGGTCATCCAACTTCTGTTGCATCTTAGCGATTATGGCATCTCGAGGGTCTTCTTCCCCTTCTTCGCCTTCATCATCATCGAGGTCATCATCCTCTTCTTCTTCGCCTTCTTCAGATGCTGAAGCTTCTTCTTCCTCTTCTTCTTGAGAATCATCTTCGTCTTTTTGGTCGGTCTCATCTTGCACCTCTTCTTCCTGAGAATCCTCTTCTTCTATTACCTCCTCTTCAACTTTTTCTTCTGATTCTTTGCCCTCCAGTGAGTTAAGAAAATCACCGAAAGAGGCATCTTGATGTTCGCCAGTACTCTTGTTGTTATCACTCATTTCTTACCTCCAATTCTTTTTTCTTTCATTCTGTTCGTGACGGATATCGTCGCTCATATTCTCAATAAGAACCTCAGGCATCTGCAAGAAGTTCTTACAAGCCTTAATACTACCCCTCATCATTGAGATTGTCTCAATATCTTTTGGCCCATCTGGGTCACTTAAAGTCTCTTGAAGTTCTGTTATCCAAGCATTTACTTCTTCTTTTAAGTCCTGCCAAATAAGTCCATCAACAAAGCCTTGCATTTGATGCGGGGTAGATTTATACATTGCTCACCTCTCGATTAAAAGGAATAACATTTCCAGCTTCAGATTGTCTAGCTACTTCTTCATCCGGAGCCACTCTTATCCTAACAAATTCATCTACATTTTTTGCACCTGCATTACGTGCGATATGTTTAAAAATCCTACCCATATCAAACTGCTGGGCAAGTTCCTGATTACTAGAAAGAGCTTGAAACATCTGCATCCATATCTGAGAGAAGTTACCGCCAGGAACAGAACCGTCCCTAACAATAATATCATAGTCAACAAGAATCTCATCAGGACTTACGAGGGTATTTCCCTTATTGCCAAACTCAGCTATTAATCGCTCTTGCCATCGCCCAGTTATACTTATCTTCTGAGATTCACTCATTAGCTGTTGAGTATGAGATGCAAACATATATCCTAAATCTTGCATGGCCTGGAGACCGATAACCTTTGCCACACGTTCCAATCTATTAACGGCACCCTGGGCTGTACCTTGGAACTCAGCGCTCGTGAGACGCTCGGGGCCTCCCTGACGTAGGTTGCCCATGACAGGGTTATCGGCTCCAGCCACTTTCTGCATCCATTCAACTATATATGCACTATCAGCAACATTTGCTCTTGTTATATCTTGAACAGCTAATTGCTTAATAGCTCC
>WOR8_10005412_pt1 | contig 12294 bp, 9 predicted proteins | sample DeeMarSeWOR38_10_FD_19890 | JGI IMG/M metagenome (IMG submission 19890) | reverse complement strand
GGTTGGAACTCCCTCACTTTTGCGGCAATTGAAATTATATTCTTTTTGGAAAGATCAAAAAAACCATCCGGCATATTAAGGTTCTCACGGAGAGATAAACCTAATATGGCCGAGGATCTGGAGGCCTCTTTTTTTCTTGTTTCAGGTGATCCCCGGGTTCCCAATTCCCCTTTGGTCAGATCAACTACCCCAACGCGCTTACCCATTTTCACATGCAAAGCGATCGTGCCGCTGCAGGACAATTCCGCATCATCCGGATGAGAGGCAAATACAAGGATATCTAATTTCATTTGATGTCAATTTATCCGGATACGTTGTCCGATATTCAAAATAGAACTACGACGTATACCGTTCAACTGGCACAATTTATTAATAGATACACCATATCGGTACCCGATCCCACTTAATGTATCCCCGCGCCTGACTTTGTGGTACCTGATCTTGTTCGCTTCTGCAAGATAGGCAAATACATCCGGTTTTATCCTGAATTCCCGTTCCCGGATTTGATTGGAGTCAAAATCAAAAACAAGGTTTGGATTGATGGCATTCCCGGCATAACGAAGCTCAAAATGGAGATGCGGTGCGGTTGATCGGCCAGTATTACCCCCGTATCCGATCACCTCGCCCGATTTCACTTCCTGGCCTAACGTAAAAAAGGTCCTGGATAGGTGCGCATAAACCGATTCCAGCCCATTGGTATGCCGGATAACCAGAAACCTGCCAAATCCTCTCCTTTCATAACCTATAACGCGAACTATCCCATCAAATACCGCATAAACTGGAGTGCCGATCCTCACACGGAAATCAATTCCATAATGCCAGGAAGCTCTCCGTAAACCAAAATCCGAAGTGATTGTGGTTATGTCCAGGGGGGAATGCCATAAAATAGAATCTTTTGAATTGAAAAGGATCAACTGGATGGTATCTGCAAAATGTTCGCCATTAAATCCATAAGGATTCAGTTTATTATTTTCCCAAATCGAAAAATACGGATGGGAATTCACCCAAAGACAATCGATTTTATATTCACCCTCAAGACCCAGGTAGGCAGGAAGTGCATATTTCTCCATTCTAAATTCCGTTGGATATTCCGGAACATCGACCGGATCGAGCGCATAGGATTTTTTTACCGTCGTTTTCACAGGTTGATCTTTAATCCGGATATTCCTTTTATTTTTTGGTTTCCGGTCAGTATCGGGCGGATACCCGGAATCATTCATTACCAATGGAAGGAACGCCAGGGGCTCCCTGACACAATTTCCTTGTGCAGAAAAATAGGGTAATTGCCCTGCAAAAAGGGAAATAAAGGCGATCAGAATTAATTTATACACTAAGCTATCTGTAGTTCTTTTTCAGCCAGGAATTTTTCGGCATCCAGGGCTGCCTGGCATCCCATGCCCGCAGCGGTAATGGCCTGCCGGTAAATTTTATCCTTTACGTCTCCCGCCACAAATACGCCTTCAATGTTCGTTTTTGTGGATCCCGGTTCAGTAATTACATAACCCTGTTCATCGATATCAAGCCACTCTTTAAATATTTCCGTATTGGGTGTGTGTCCGATGGCTACAAAAAAGCCATTTACCTGGATCACTTTTTTCTCACCTGTCTTTTTATCCAGTATCCGGACTCCTTCGACTTCATTTTCGCCCAGTACCTCATCGGTTAAGGAATTCCATAATATCTCTATATTGGGTGCGTTGTAGACCCGTTGCTGCATGATATTGGAAGCACGCATCTCATCACGACGGACGATCATGTATACTTTATTACAAATTTTGCTCAAGTAACTGGCTTCCTCACAAGCCGAATCGCCCCCCCCGACTACTGCCACATCCTGACCTCTGAAAAAGAATCCGTCACAGACGGCACATGCAGAAACCCCCTTCCCGTTGAGCCGTTGCTCGGAAGGTAGATTAAGCCATCTGGCCGATGCACCCGTGGCTATGATAACTGATTTTGCAACAATCTCTTCCGATTCGTCGATGGTCACTTTTAACGGGTAGGATGAAAAATCGACGGATGTGGCCAGCCCATATCTTACATCCGTGCCAAACCGTTCGGCCTGTTTCTGGAAATCCATCATCATCTGGGGTCCCTGGACACCATCCGGGTATCCCGGAAAATTCTCCACATCCGTGGTGATGGTCAATTGTCCGCCTGGCTGCCCCCCCTGATACAATACCGGCTTAAAACCGGCACGCGCGACATAGATGGCTGCTGTATATCCCGCAGGACCCGAACCCAGTATTAAAACATCGATCTCTTGTTTTGCCATATCTATTTTTATTCAAAATTATAAATAAAACTTACATTCGGTAATAATGTCAGAATGAATTTACTTTTTTGTCCAAAACCGACAAAAAAAAAGACCTCAAATATGAGGCCTTTTTCATATGTTTTCAGGATTTTTCATCCGAGATATGGTTTCAGGGTTTTACTTCTGGAAGTATGGCGCAATCTCCGGATGGCTTTCTCTTTGATTTGCCGCACTCTTTCACGCGTCAGATTAAATCTTTCTCCAATTTCTTCGAGCGTCATGGCATGTTCTCCATTTAGGCCGAAATATAACGTGATCACATCCGCTTCCCGCTGTGTAAGAGTGGATAAAGCCCGTTGCACTTCTTTTCTGAGGGAATCATTAATCAATCCCTGATCGGGCGTAGGATCGGTATCATTTTCCAGCACATCCAACAGGCTGTTTTCTTCGCCCTGTACAAAAGGAGCATCCATGGATACATGTCTGCCCGAAATTTTCATTGTATCAACAACTTCTGACGATGTGACATCCAATACATCTGCCAATTCGTCAGGAGAAGGTTCACGTTCGTATTTCTGTTCCAGTTCGGAGAATGTTTTTGAGATTTTATTAAGGGATCCTACCCGGTTTAAGGGTAAACGGACGATTCTGGATTGTTCGGCGAGTGCCTGAAGGATCGATTGACGAATCCACCAGACGGCATAGGAGATGAATTTAAAACCTCTTGTTTCGTCAAATCGTTGTGCCGCTTTGATCAATCCCAGGTTCCCTTCATTGATGAGATCGCCAAGCGATAATCCCTGATTCTGATACTGTTTGGCTACCGATACAACGAACCTGAGATTCGCTTTGGTAAGCCTTTCAAGTGCCATCTGATCGCCTTCCTTGATTCGTTTTGCCAGTTCAACCTCCTCATCGGGGGTCAGTAAATCAACTTTACCAATTTCCTGGAGGTACTTATCCAAGGACTGGCTTTCCCTATTGGTAATCTGCTTGCTAATCTTAAGCTGTCTCATGCAGTGCGCCTTTCAGATGTTTATTCTAATAAACAGATTATAATAAATATATAGTTCCCTAATGGATAAAATCAGGCTATAATAACAAAAAATATTAATTTTCCCAATAAGTACTATTTATTCACCGGCTTTTTCTCAGGCCTGGGTAAGAGAACTTTTCTCGATAATCGGTATTTCCCGGTCTTTTTGTCTACCTCGATCAGTTTCACCGAAACTTCTTCACCGATTTCCATAATGCCTTCCATTGATTCAATACGTTCCCATTTAATCTCAGATATATGGAGCAATCCTTCTTTGCCAGGCATAAATTCTATGAACGCGCCAAAAGGCATAATTGATTTCACGATCCCTTCATATACCTTACCCACTTCAGGGACTGCCACGATCTTTTTGATCCAGCTTACCGCCTGTTCCATTTTATCCTTATCAAGTGCAAAAACACTAACCTTACCGCCGTCCTTTATTTCTTCCACCACGATGGTTGTTTCGGTTGTACTCTGGATCTCCTGGATCACCTTGCCGCCGGGTCCGATCACCATTCCGATCATTTCACGTGGGATCATGATCGTTGAATACCGGGGTGCGGTGGGTTTATAATCCGGTCTGGGTTCCGGTATGGCCTTATGCATTTCGCCCAGGATGTGCTTCCTTCCTTTTTTCGCCTGCTCCAGGGCTTCGGTAAGCAATTCATAGGACAGTCCTTCAATTTTTATATCCATCTGGCAGGCCGTGATTCCCTTCTCCGTACCGGTCACCTTAAAATCCATATCTCCCAGATGATCTTCATCACCCAGTATATCGGAAAGAACGGCATATTGATCCGATTCATCATCTTTAATAAGTCCCATCGCTATACCGGAAACCGGGCCTTTTGTTTTTACTCCGGAATCCATTAACGCCATGCTTCCGGCACACACCGTGGCCATGGAGGATGAACCGTTGGACTCCAGTATGTCGGAAACGATCCGGATGGTATATGGATTTTCCTCCTCTCCGGGAATTACGGATTTAAGTGCCCGTAGAGCCAGGTTTCCATGACCGACTTCCCTTCTTCCGGGGCCACGGTTGGGTTTTACTTCCCCGGTAGAAAATCCCGGGAAGTTGTAATGCAGGAAAAACTTACTTGATCCGGCATGAACGGCCCCGTCAATTGTCTGCTCATCAAGCTTGGTACCCAGCGTAACCGTAGTAAGCGATTGCGTTTCCCCACGTGTAAAAACAGCGGAACCATGAGTGGAAGGAAGAAAATCAACCTCGCACCAAATGGGTCTTATTTCATCAAATTTCCTGCCATCCAGCCGTTTCTTTTCTTTCAGCATCATATCCCGGACGGCTTGTTTTTCAATCTTTCGGTAATATCGATTTACCATATCGAGATCGATCTCGTGTTCCTCCGGTAAGCTATCTATATATTCTTCAAGGACTGCCTCAAATTTTTCCTTTCGCTCTGTCTTTAACTTGATCGCAGACTTAGCGATCTTGTAGATTTTATCATAAAAAAGTTCTTGGAGGGTCGATCTAAGTTCTTCATCGTTTTCTTCGTGGCTGTATTGCCGCTTTTCCGTTTTATCAACCATTTTTTCCAGCTCCTTCTGCGCCATGCATTGTTCTTTTATGGCTTCGTGGGCATGTAAAATCGCATCGACCATTTCTTTTTCACTTACTTCCTTCATTTCACCTTCCACCATGGTAATATTTTCATAGGTAGCTCCAACCACCAGGTCAATATCCGCATCGATCACCTGATCTTTGCTGGGATTGATGATAAATTGGCCGTTCAATCTTATGATCCTGACCTCGGATATAGGACCTCCGAAAGGAATATCGGATACCGATAAGGCGGAGGAGGCAGCTAACGCAGCGAGACCGTCAGGGAGTACTTTTTCATCGGAAGATATTAAATTTATGTTAACTTGTGTTTCCGCATGATAATCATCCGGAAACAAGGGCCGCAGCGCTCGATCAACCAGTCTTGAAATTAAAATCTCATGGTCGGATAGTCTTCCTTCACGTTTTAAAAATCCACCGGGAATCCTTCCCGATGAGGCAAATTTCTCCTGATAGTCCACAGATAAAGGCATAAAATCAACTCCTTCATTGGCTTCTTTGTTTGAAACTACTGTGGCGAGTAACATGGTATTACCCATTCTGACCAAAGCCGATCCATCAGCCTGTCTGGCGAGAAGCCCGGTCTGAATATTAATTTGCCTCCCATCGTTCAGGGTGATGGTCTTTTCAATTATTTTCGGATGCATATACTATTGTTTATAATTATCAATTTTGGATGGATCAGGATAAAAAAAGGGGTTAAACGAACCCCTGACAATAATTTACTTTCTTAAATTCAACTTGGAGATAATTTCCCGATATCGTTCGACATCCTGCTTATGTAAGTAATTCAACAACCTTCGTCTCTTCCCAACCAACTTAAGCAATCCCATCCTGCTTGAATAATCTTTTTTATTCACTTTCAGATGCTGCGTGAGGTGATTAATACGATAGGTGAATAGAGCAATCTGGGACTCTGCGGACCCCGTGTCAGTTTTTTTATTTAACCGACCATGATTTTCAAAGATCTCTTCTTTCTTTTCCTTTGTTAAATACATGACTAGTCAATTGAATTAAAATTTACAATTTGCAAAGGTAGACTAATTTATCTGTTTAACAAAATAAAAAATTTCTGTTTTTTGAGTAGTTTTTGAAGATTGATTAATACTTTATCGACAAACACATTGTAGAAATCCGAATCGAAAAGTCTGGCATCCAATCGTGCCTGTCGCAAAAAGAATACACCAAACGGTACCAACACAATATTGGCCAGCCAAGCACCAAAAAAAGGAGTGATCAATTGTTCGTTCGCCCATTTTTCACCCATGTTCATGAATACGTAAAATATAATGAAAAATCCAATGGAAACGATCACCGGGAAACCCAATCCTCCCCTCTTTATGATCGATCCCAGGGGTGCGCCAATTAAAAACATAATCATACATGCGAAAGCCTGCGAATATATTTTATTTCGCTGGATCTTTGATTTTATTATTTCTTCGTTTTTAAGATTCACTTTACTTGAGGTAACCAGAATATGATTCTTTACGAAACGGGCATTGGTAACTGCCGTCGTCATCATTCTTTTTTCATCGAATTTCCCGAATAAGACACTATCTGCCCCGACATCTTTTATAGAAATCTCTATTTTTGTTAATTTTTCTGCCCGGGGGTATGAGATCCTGGTTTTTTCATGCAGGCTGTCCTGATTCAGATTATCCTTTACCGATCCGGACATAAGGGATCTCATTTTTGTTCGGGTAGGTAAAACCGTATTTGCTTTCATTGAATCCGTACGGATTTTTATCTGGGACATCGTATCGGCCCGGACAGAACTGCTCGAAAAGTTTACCACATTTTCGTTGCTTCTGTTTTTTGCCTGGCCCATATTGCTTCTCAGGGAATCCTCCATGTTCTTCCGGCCATACTGCTCCGGTTCGAGCTCGGGGGGTATTTCCAAATCTTCCAGGTGATAATTGAACTTATTCTTCAGATTATGAAATGCTTCATACTTGGCGTATTTTACATCCGCCTTCATTGAATCGATATCGTGACGGAGTTCGAATGTATTTTTCATATACCTATGACCTGCAAATAATTCTTCTTTTGTCCTTTTCAGATCAAAGGCAGCCATACTGAAAACAAATTTCGAATGTGTAAATTGATACCGTGAAAAAGGTTCCGGGTCATCCCGGTTATATCTTCCCCGGTTCTGTGTCAATTCCCTTTCCTGCTCTGCATAATGATTCCCATCATATAATTCCATGACGAGATATCGGTCGTTTAATATGGTATACATCCGTCCGGAATCAGCCAGGGTTACCTCCGTATTACCCGAATTCCGGGTATGGTTGTAGATAATCACGTCCTTCAGTGATTTTCCATCTTTGAATTTCTTATTTACTTTGATCTGGTAGCCGGGTATTTCCTTATAAAATACACCTTCTTTAATATTCAATGCTGGCGCCTTCTGCCGGATATCATATAAAAGGCTATAGGCTTTCAGGTTCGCCTTTGGAACGAAATAATTATTGGAGAGGTAAGCGGTAAAAGTCAAAATTATTGAAAAAACAAACATGGGTACCAGGGTCCGCGTGAGAGATATCCCCGCGCCTTTCAAGGCAGTGATTTCGGAATGTTCGCCCAGATTTCCGTACGTCATCAGGGAAGATAATAATACGGCAAGAGGAAACGAAACCGGTGTCATGTTAATGCTGAAGTAAGCCAGCAGGCGTGCGTACACATCCCAGCTGAGACCCTTCCCCACGATATCATCAAAGTGTCGAAGCAGGAACTGGAGCAGAAAAATAAAGACCACTACACAAAAGGTGAGAAAAAAGGGACCGATAAATGTCTTAAATATGAGCTTATCCAGCTTTTTCATTGTTCCCCTACTTTCCTGATAAAGCAATGCAAATTTTATGCAAAATTACTTCATCCTCCCACAATTTCCTTTAATTCGTGTATTAAATTATCCCAGAGCTCCTGAACTTCTTCCCCATCTTCCATATCGGAAAAGTCCGTAATCCTGATAAAGACACTTTGCGTAAGTTCATTTTCCTCGATCCTCATTTCCACAAAAGCCGATTCCTCGTTTACCAGGTCATCGAAAAATTCAAACTTCACATAATGATTGGTGCGATGTGCAACCATTTTAGCCTTGTGTTCCTCGCCATCCCACACAAAATGGAAGATTTTGTCCTCATCGATCCAGACATCATCAGCGTACCATTGAGCTAAACCACTAGCAGATGACAGGTAGGGATAAAGCATTTTTTTTGAAGCGTTCACTTCATACTCAATGGTTATTTTGGTACCGGTCATAGAGCGATAAAAAGTTTAATCAGCGTCAATATAGAATAAATTTATAAGTAAACAAAAAATTAAAAAAAATCCTGTGATTCCCTCCTGGATTTAAGCTAAATCTCATTTATAGATGGATTTTTTATCAGATCCCAACCACAAGGTTGATAAGCAAATGGGCAATCCTTCCTGATAGGTAGCGTGAATTAATTATTTTTTCTGTTTTCACAACCGTCAGGATAATTATGCATTCCAGATTTATAGACAATGGCATAATAAAAAATTCAAATTTAATGGTTGTCATAATAGGGTCTTATGCGTATGTTTGCAGTCCTATTTCGGATACTGGTAAAAATCAGGGCATCAGGCAAAATTCTTAACGGATCAGGATGTTAGTCAGCGACGGATCTGAAAAGGATTTTTAAATGAGGATGGAAGCACCCTTCAAAGCCCCGATGATAACCGGGGCGAAGGCTGGCGACCTAACCCGGATGGTCCTGATGCGGCGTTGCCGATCGAGGATCCTCCCCGGTGAGATCGGGGGGATTAAAGCACAGGACAAAACTGTCAATTGAAATTAAGCATCAAATATGGCGAGGTAGCTCAGATGGTTAGAGCGCAGGATTCATAACCCTGAGGTCAGGGGTTCAATTCCCCTCCTCGCTACGAATACGCTTGGTGATGTGGTAATTCGGTGATGAGGTGATTTAAAAAATCCTGTTATGGGATAAAATCCGGTGACAGGATTTTTTTATGCTATTCAAAGAATTGATATTTAAATATTTAATAATATTATTTTTAAGCTGCTTTTATTTTGTTTATTTGATTCCAAACTACTATTAATATAACAATAGAATCGGAATCAAATTTATTAAAAAGCCGATTTTCCGGGCTTTTTTATTTTGGGCACAACATAGATACAACATGGAGCGGTTTTTTTTAGATTCATTTGGCGCCATTTGGATTCATGATTAATTCCGGCAACAGGATTGAAGAATGGTCCTATAGCACAAGAGAGGTATTAATTAATTTTTTTCATTATAATTATTGGAGTATAATTAAATCTCGTGATCATTTTCCAAAAAAATATCGAGAAATACAAATTAAAAATTTCAGAACTCACGAAGTCTTTAAAGAGATTATCCATAGTTAGGTTAATCGTTTTTGTGACCTCCAGCATCCTACTTGTTTATTTGGCAAATGAAAAAATGATATCAATTCTTTTTGTTTCTATTCCACCTATTATTGTGGGATTTGGCATATTGATCAATCGTTTCAATCTTAATAAGTATCAAAAGCGACATGCATTTTATTTAAGAAAGATAAATGAATATGAAATACATAAATTGAACAACGATTTATCTGATTTTGAAGAGGGTCGATCCTTTATTGATCGGGATCATCCTTACATTTCAGACCTTGATATTTTTGGCAGGTACTCACTTTTTCAACTGTTGAATCGAACTACGACTGAAACCGGTCAACTATTATTAGCAGATTGGCTTTCTGGACCGGCCTCAAAAGAAGAAATTTTCGAAAGACAACAATCAATAAAGGAACTATCTCCAGAAATCGATTGGAGACAGAATTTCCAGGCAACAGGAATGCATTACATAAATAAATATAGTGATTATAAAAAATTAATAAATTGGATAAATAAACCAGTTCAGTTATTACCTCATCAATCAAAATTCCTGGTAATTAGTATCCTTCTTTCCTGTTTATCAACCTTATCCGTAGTTTTAATCGTTACGTATACAAATGCAATTCCCTTAGTTTTAATTTTGTTAATTAACTATCTCATTTTAAAGAAGTTAAGTCCTATTTCGGAAGATATTATCGATAATACCCATCAAAATCTTCAGATATTAGGTGGATATAAATCACTCATTCTTTCCATCGATTCTTTGCAGGTTAACTCGCGAAAGCTAAAAGGACTTAAGTCGGTTTTCAATCAGGACAATTATTCTGCAGCTATAGAAATAAACAGACTGGAAAAAATCTTAAACCTATTTAAGCTAAGAGGCACAAAAAGTGGAGGAAGTACGTTCAACAATAAGTTTTATCTTATTTTCAATATTTTCTGGCTTCTTGATGTTTATTGTATAATTCTGGCAGAACGTTGGAAAATTAAGAATAGAGATTATCTGAAATCCTGGGCATCCTCTGTCAGCGAATTTGAGGTATTAAATAGCTTGGCTGGTTTTACTTATTCAAATCAAAATTTTTCTTTTCCGGAAATTCATGAAGAGCCCTTTTACATACAGTTTAAGTCAATTGGCCATCCATTAATACAGCAGGAAAAAAGAGTATATAATAATTTTGATTTGCATGACCGGGGTGAAATTGCTTTGATCACTGGCTCAAACATGGCGGGGAAAAGCACATTTTTAAGAACTATTGGTATTAATATGGTGCTTGCACTTATGGGAGCACCGTGTTGTGCTAAAACCGGAAAAGTATCAAATATGAAAATATTTACCAGCATGCGTACCCAAGATAACCTGCACGAAGGTATTTCTTCTTTCAGTGCAGAACTTAAGCGAATGGAAAAACTTCTAGAATTAATAAAAAGTGGATTTCCAATTTTCTTTTTATTGGATGAATTGTTTAAAGGAACAAATTCTCTAGATCGTCATAAAGGAGGTGTTTCACTAATTAAACAACTAAGCGAACTCAACGCGTTTGGGATAATTGCAACCCATGATCTGGAACTGGCAAAATTGGCAGAAAATCACCTGTCTATTATTAATTTTAACTTTAACAGTGAAATCCAGGATGGGGAAATATATTTTAACTACAAACTTTCAAAAGGTATATGTAAGGATTTCAATGCCAGCGAATTAATGAAGAGAAGTGGAATAAACATACTAGAAAATAATTTTGACACATAAAGAAAAATTTTATTCCGGAATACATATAGAAATAGGTTAGTCAAAATTAATAGTATGGTATACTCGAAAAAAAACAATTGTATTTTAGACTAGTAATATTTATTGTAATTCTTAACCAACCAATCACGTTTTATTGATTAATCATTCTAACCAGCTCAGGAATTAAAGGGTGAAAGTACCCCGCCTTCGTCGAAATTCCACCAGACAGGCCAACCTTCGCCCCGGTTATCATCGGAGCTTCGTCCGGCAGGGGTGTACGTTGCGGGGAAGATTACAGGGGAAAGCCCGACTCAAGAAACACAAGGCCCCCCAATAAAAACGATCAAAAATTTTAGTAGACGAGTAAATTTATTTAATATATCGTATCAGGTGAGAATCTTTTTCCCCCTGTTTTTTTCCAATAAAGCCGGACCCCATGTGGTTGATGAAGTGCCCTGAACTCGTTGAAAGGACACCGCAATGCGGATGTATTTTTCCCCAATGAACAAAGAAGACGTCCTGATGACCTACGGATACAATTGAAATTCCGCTGTAGCGTTTCTTAAGATCGACAGATAAAATTCATCTTATTTGGATACCCTGATTAAAAGGGATTTATCGTTTTTCAGACAGTTCTGAATTAACGAGTGTCCCATCCGGAACTGCCTTTTTTATATCCATTGGTTCCGGCTGCTTTTCTTCTATTGCCTTGATTTGAGAACTACTTTCTCCAATTTAATTCAAAAGATTCCTACCTTTCACAATAACTTAATTTCAATCCTTACCATCATGAAAATTGTTAAAAATAGATACGCTGCGTTGGTTATATTAATCATCTGCAATCAGCTATTCGCACAGGAAAACATTGCACCCGGAATCCAGGAACTTTACCGGTTGGATCTACTCCCCGTATTCAAAGAATCCATCCAGGTGGCTTCGGTGTCAAGTTACGACCGGACCGGGGGTAATAACGATGGTTTCGATGGGGAATTTTCATATATCCGGAAAGAGAAGAACGGGCTGGTCATTGCCGACCTGCAAGGCCCTGGAGTGATTTACCGGATCTGGACTCCCACCCCTTCCGATGACCTTATGGAATTTTATTTTGATGGAGAAGAAGAACCAAGGATTGGTGTAAAATTCAGGGAATTGTTTCTAGGTGATCATCCGGGTTTTGAGTCGCCTCTGGTCGGATTTGGTGCCGGAGGTTTTTACAGTTACGTTCCAATCCCATACAAAAAATCGTGTAAAATTTTAGTCCGGGCAGACCGGTTTCAGTTTTATCAGATCAATTATG
>WOR8_10005408_pt1 | contig 12294 bp, 13 predicted proteins | sample DeeMarSeWOR38_10_FD_19890 | JGI IMG/M metagenome (IMG submission 19890) | reverse complement strand
AAAGTGGTAAAAATGTATTGCAGGACGATGGTACAATTAAATATGCGTTAGAAGATTATACACATCCGCCAAGATCCATGAGATCGTATGCGTATTGCTCAGATACTACCTACAATGAAGATATCATTCCTTATGTAAAAAATGTGGACCTGCTGTATCACGAAGCCACTTTTGGAGATGAAATGGAAGCCAGAGCCACGTTAACACAACATTCAACAGCAACACAAGCAGCCACAATTGCAAAAAAAGCAGGGGCAAAGAAATTGTTGCTGGGGCACTACTCTACCCGATACAAAGAACTAAATCCCCTGCTGGAAGAAGCGAGAAAAATATTTGAAGAAACATATTTAACGGTTGAAGGAGAGACCATCACTTTGAATGAGTAGGTATGGATAACGATATCATCAAGCGTAAAAAAACGAACTTATTCATCATTTTAAGTGCGATTTTCCTTACCAATGCCATTATCGCTGAAATCATAGGAGTAAAAATATTTTCCATGGAATCAACCATGGGATTTAAACCCGCCCAATTAAAACTGTTTGGAGGTTTTGTGCTGGATTTTGACCTCACCGCAGGCGTTGTAATTTGGCCAATTGTATTTATCACAACAGATGTCATCAATGAATATTTTGGGAAAAAAGGTGTCAGAAAAATAAGTTTTCTTACTGCCTTTCTCATTGCCTATATTTTTATCATTATCTATTCAGTGACCAAACTGGTACCAGCTTCATTCTGGCTGGAGCTAAATAATACGGATCAGGATGGGAATCCATTCAATATTAACTATGCCTTCAAGACAATTTTCAGGCAAGGACTTGGAATCATCATCGGATCATTAACTGCATTTTTAATTGCACAACTATTGGATGTATTTATTTTTCAGCGATTGAGACACCTTACAGGCAAAAAAATGATTTGGTTGCGCGCTACGGGATCCACCCTTGTTTCTCAGCTAATCGACAGTTTTGTCGTCCTGGGTATAGCGTTTTACATTTTTGGGAACTGGTCCTTAGTGCAAATTATCTCTGTCGGAATAATCAATTACATTTATAAGTTTGTTATAGCCATAATCCTCACACCGTTACTTTATGTGGCACATTATTTTATAGATGGTTATCTGGGGCATGAGGTTGCTGACCAGATGGCAGAAAAAGCCGGAGAAGATATGAGCACATTCTAATCCCTTAGCATATTATCACAAATTACAGCGGTTGACACCGCGACATTCAAAGATTCGGCACCTCCGATTCTTGGAATGGTGATTTTTTTATACACAATACTTAGTAATGATGTATTTATTCCAGTTGATTCATTTCCCATCAAAAGAATAGCAGGAAATTCAAACTCAACCAGGTGTATATTTTCTCCATTCAGAACGGCACCATAAACTTTATGGGATATATTTCCAGATAAAAAATCCGCCAAATTCACATAATGGACATGTACACGGGTAAATGATCCCATAGTAGCATTAATAACCTTTGGACTATAGAAATCTGCTGTATTCTTGCTGGCAATAACAGTCCTCAATCCATACCAATCAGCAATACGGAGCATAGTTCCCAAATTTCCCGGATCACTGAGGTCATCTAAGGCAAGTACTAATTTCTCCTTTGAGATATCAAGAGGCTTTGTTTTCATTCTGGCAACAGCAAGTGCATATTCATTTGACTGAAATGTGCCGAAACTCTCCAATTCCTTTTCACTGCAAACAGTGAGGTTAATCCCGGAAATATTCAAATTTGGATAGGCATTCAAAAATTTTTCCGTTACAAATAAATATTCGATGTCATAATCCGAATGAATAAGCTCAATGATATTCTTTGCTCCTTCGACTAAAAATGATGTAGCTTTTTTCCTGTATTTTTTTAATTTCAAACTTTTAACAAACTTTGCCCGTTGTTTCGAAATCATTATTAGTGAATTAGAAAAGTTGAACAATCATTTTGCCAGATCTCTTATATATATTTTATGGACATTATTGATCCCCTCCTGTATGGGTGTCAGATATTTGCAAGATGATGAATATTTATTGAGGAGACAAAAGATTGAGGGAAATGATGAAATTGAAACAGAGGATCTGGAGGAGCTCTATCAATCAAAAGCGAATAAGAAGTTCCCGATAATTCCATTTGCCCCTTACGTGTGGATTTACCACCTTGGTGAACAGTCCTTTGATTCCACTAAAATAGAAGAAAAAATTGCAGAGATAGAGCATAAATACGATCAGAAAGCCAGTAAGTATACCGGTAAAACAAAAAAAGTCGAACGTATAGAGCGCACAAAAAACAAGAAAATCGAGAAAAAAATGCGCGACCTGGAGGAAGGTAATATTCTGATGCGTTGGGGTGAACCTGTAAGTATTTACGATGAAGAGTTGATCGAAAAAACCAGGGATCAAATCTCTTTATTCTTACAGAACAGAGGTTATTTCAATGGATCGGTTGAATATGATACTGAGACCAAAGGGAGGAGAAAATTTGTCACCTATAATATTGAAGAAGACTTTCCTCATAAAATCGATACCATTCGTTTGTACACATCTGACTCTGCAATACAACAATTGATTGGTGATCACCAGGAGGAAAGCTTCCTGGTAATTGGAGAAAATTACGATCAAAACAACCTGATAAAAGAGCGGGAAAGAATAGAAAAACTACTGAAAAACCATGGGTACTTCGATTTCAGCAGGCAATATATTACGTTTGATGTGCTGACAGATATCACTCCTTATACACTGGAAATAAATTTGTTTATCAATGACCCGGCAAAAAGAGGCTATCACAAACAATTTACTATCGATTCTGTGATTTTCGTGACAGATGCCAGCGCAGAACCTAGACAGGAATCCAGGTCATTCTTTAATTATAATGGCATCACCTATCAGTATTACACCAAACGGTTTTCTAAAAAAATACTGGATCAACGTGTATTCCTCTATCCAGATAACATTTACAGCCTGGATAACACCTTAAATACCCAACGCCAGCTTGCATACCTCGACAACTTTAAATTTATTAATATTAATTACGATACTACAGGGGGAAACTTTATCGCCAATATTTTCACAAGTCCACTGAATAAATATCAGATGACCAACGAGATTGGGCTAAATGTTACACAAGGATATCCTGGCCCTTTTTATAATTTATCCTTGAAAGACAGAAATATCTTCGGTGGATTGGAAAACCTGGAAATTATAGGATTTTTTGGCTTTGATGGTGTATATAGCCCAACAACGCAGGAAATTTATAACAGTATCGAATCCGGCGCTAAAATGGCTTTGATATTCCCTCAATTTATAATCCCTGCTGGTTCAGAATTCAAACGAAAAGTTGGAATTAACAACCCTAATACGGTTATCAGGAGCGGATTTAACTTTACAAAGAGACCTCCCGATTATTCAAGGACCAACTTTTCAAATGCCCTGATATATAATTGGCAAAAAGAACGCAGAAAGATCTATAATTTTACATTATCCGAGATAAGCTTTATAAATTCTGAAACCACTGAAACGTTTGACAGTCTATTACAGGTGTTATATTCACAGGGAAATCCACTTATCAAGTCGTTTGAGCCATCTTTTGTGTCTGCTATGAATTTCCAGGTAATTTACAATTTCAATCCTGATGATTTCTATGGAAACAAAGCATCCCTGCTAAAATTATTTGCCGAAGCAGGTGGCACAATATTCAATTTTTTTGAACCTAAAAGTTTCACGGAAAATCGTACAGATACCACTCAGTATTTTCAATACCTCAAGTTTACAACAGATTTTCGTCGACACATCACCATTAACGAAACCAATGGAGTGGCTACCAGACTCAATTTTGGTATTGCCTATCCCTACGGGAAAAACCAAACCTTACCTTACGAAAAATTCTTTTTTGCCGGAGGAAGTAACAGCATTCGTGCCTGGCCACCGCGAAGATTGGGCCCCGGAAGTTTTAAACCGCAGCTGAATGAGAATCCGGAAAAAGACGGAATTTTTGACTACAGTGTTGAAAAACCTGGTGAAATATTGATTGAAGCCAATATCGAATATCGAAGCAAATTAGTAGGCTTTATTGATTGGGCGGCATTTGTTGATGTGGGAAATGTGTGGAACTTTTATGAGAATCCGGAATTCCCTGGTGCTGATTTTAAATTCAATCGTTTTTATAAAGAAATTGCCGTTGGTATGGGCCTCGGTTTGCGCCTCAATTTTTCATTTCTCGTCATTCGATTTGATTATGGAATAAAAATGTACGATCCAGCCAGAGATGAGGGTGAGCGATGGCTCGGAGGAAATTTATCCCCGACCAATTGGCGGGGCGAACCAGGACAGGCTTTGTGGAATATAGCCATCGGATATCCATTTTAAACGCATGATATCAAAGCAAGAAATAACAGACAGGTTTAAAATCATCCAAAACTCCATTTGTAACTCGCTGGAACAGGAAGATGGTTTATCTGGTTTTCACGAAGATATCTGGGAAAGGCTTGAAGGTGGCGGAGGCATTTCCAGGGTGCTGGAAAATGGGGCCATGATCGAAAAAGGCGGCGTAAATTTCTCAGCAGTATTTGGAGAGACCCCTGATAATATTAAACAAGCCTTTGGATACTCGTCTGGTGAATTTTATGCAACCGGGGTATCCATTGTATTGCACCCTATAAATCCGTTTGTCCCGATCATTCACATGAATATTCGCTACTTTGAGATGAATGACGGTACATGGTGGTTTGGCGGAGGTATTGATCTAACGCCCCATTATATCGATAGAGAAGATGCCTCATTTTTTCACAAATCACTTAAAAACGTGTGCGATAAACATCATGAAAGCTTTTATCACAAATTCAAACAATGGGCTGACGACTATTTTTATATAAAACACCGCAATGAAACCAGGGGCATTGGAGGATTATTTTTTGATCGTTTGAATGCCTCAGGAAGTAAACTTGCACTTTTCAATTTTGTAGAAGATGTGGGAAATTCATTTACTCCTATTTATCAAAAGATCTCAAGGAAAAACAAAGAAAAATCATTTTCTGAAAGAGAAAGAAACTGGCAGTTGATCCGTCGGGGCAGATATGTGGAGTTTAACCTGGTACTGGACAGAGGTACGAAGTTTGGCCTGGAAACCAATGGAAGGACCGAATCTATTTTAATGAGTTTACCCCCACTTGCTGCATGGAATTATAATTTTACCCCAGAAGAAAACTCTCCGGAATATGAAACGCTTTCACTTCTAAAAAAAGACATCAAATGGATAAACTCTTGATTTCATGTTAGATTGGTTGGATCAGATCGATAAACATCTTTTTCTCTTTTTCAATGCCATGCACTCGCCAGTTTCAGATAATATCTGGCTTTGGGTGACCAACATAAGCACATGGATACCACTTTATATCTTTTTCTTCATAATCATCATTAAGGTATTTAAAAAAGATAGTGTATATGTCATTGCTGGATTACTACTGGTAGTTCTGATAAGTGATCAATTCACGTCATCATTTATGAAGCCTTTTTTTGGCAGGCTACGACCTTGTCATGATGCAGAGATTGGACATTTGGTGCACGTCGTAAATAACTGTGGAGGTAAGTTTGGTTTTGCCTCCGGTCATGCTGCAAATTCCTTCGGTATTGCCATGTATATCTGGTTGTTTTTCAAAAGTTACTGGAAGTGGACATGGTTGCTCTTTATCTGGGCGATAGCCGTGGCAGTTAGCAGAATTATGGTTGGCGTTCACTATCCTGGTGATATCCTTATCGGAGGATTAACAGGCGCTTTCTTCGGTTGGCTTATAATGGTGCTAACAAATGAAATATATTTCAGAATAAAGCTGGAACCTCTTATAAAAAATTAAGCCGATCCAAAAACGCCTCTTTATAAGAAGCCCCTATTGGGATGTATTTTTCACCGATCAATATCGAATTGTCCTCCAAGGCCTCAATTTTATCAAGGTTGACAATATACGATCTATGGGTACGTACAAAAAAATCTTCAGGGAGCCGATGGGCTATACCTTTCATCGTAAAATGAACAATATGCTTTTTATTTTCAGTCTGGATGATCACATAATCTGCCAGCGCTTCCACAAATAAAATATTACAATAAGGTATGCGCACAATTTTAGCATCAGTGCGTACGAAGAACTCCTTTCTTTTTACTGCAGCTGCACGTTTTATTTCTACATTGGTCTGTGCTTTTTGTGCTGCCTGTAAAAACCTGGCATATTCTATGGGTTTTACTAGGTAATCAGTAACTCTTTTTTCAAATGCCTCAACAGCATATTTTTGTTCAGAAGTGATCAGGATAATATCAATTTCCTTTTCAAGTTCATTGATGAAATCCATACCTGACATTTCAGGCATCTGCACATCCAGAAATATAATATCAACATGTTCCTCATCTAAATAATGAATAGCATCGACTGCATTATCAAACTCATGGGAAACCTTAAGAAAATTTGTCTTTTCAATGAAATGCACAACCACTTTTCTCGACATCTCATCATCATCCACCACAATGCAATTCAAAATCATGATCAAAAATTATTCCGGATACCTAAAAATATGTTACAAAACAAAACCCTAAGATATGCAAAAAGCTGATAATTCATAAAAACAAAATTTACATACCACACTCAACAAGCCGTTGTTTTGTAATAATACCCGAAACGTTAAGATTGTAACATACAAACAAGGAAAATCGAAAAGTATGCTATAAATTCATGAAAATATTTAGCGTATTATGCTTGAAGATAGTTACCGTCAGAAAGGAATGAGGCGTAATCTGGTAAAAACCTTAATTGATAAGGGAATCAGTGATCAGGCGGTATTGGAGGCGATTCAAAAAGTTCCAAGACATTACTTTTTTGATGATGCATTTTTAGAACACGCCTATCAGGACAAAGCTTTTCCAATAGGTGAAGGTCAGACAATTTCCCAGCCGTATACTGTCGCTGTGCAAACCGAACTTTTGGAAGTTAAACCCGGCGATAAAGTACTTGAAATCGGAACGGGATCAGGTTATCAGTGCTGCATATTATTGGAAATGAAAGCCAGTGTCTATACCATAGAACTCAATAAAACACTATACCAACGGGCAAAAAGTTTTTTACAAAAACTTGGGTACAGGGCTCACTTTCATCTTGGAGATGGGTCCCAGGGTTGGTCAACTTTTGCACCGTATGATAAGATTATTGTTACGGCCGGTGCGCCAAGTATGCCCAAAGCACTTATTGATCAACTTAAGCCAAATGGTAAATTAGTTATCCCAATCGGAAATGAAGATCATCAGGAAATGATTCGGATTTGTAAGGACGCACAAGGGAATATTAGAAAAGAAAGCCATGACTTTTTCAGATTTGTACCGTTGCTGGGTAAATATGGCTGGAAAGAAAAATAAATCCGTTAAAATATGCCAGATAATTCAAAATATGTGAAGGAATCCCTTGTGGTAAAAAGCGAAATGCTCATGCCCAATGACACCAATATGTTCAACAACCTGATGGGCGGAAAACTGATGTATTGGATGGATATTGCGGCTGGGATAGCTGCGCAAAAACATTCAGGGGAATTGGCCGTAACAGCAGCCGTCGATAATATTTCCTTTAATCAGCCAATAGAACTAAGTAGCGTTGTTACATTAAAAGCACAAGTGACCAGGGCCTTTAAAACATCTATGGAAGTTTATATTGAGGTTACTGCAGAAGATATCCCTAAAAAAACAAAATTTGTAAGCAATAGTGCATTTTTTACTTTTGTGGCTGTGGACAAATCGGGAAGACCATTACCAGTACCACAAGCCATACCCGAAACGGATAGGGAAAAGGAATTGTATGATGGTGCACTTAGAAGAAGGCAATTACGATTGATATTTGGCGGACGATTAAAACCAAATGATGCCATTGAATTAAAATCAATTTTTGACCAGAAAATTTAATATGGAAGAATATAATGCGTTTTTAAAATTTATCTTTCATGAGGACCTTTATATCATTGATGAGCCAAATGAATCCGTTGACATTGAGATCCCTGAAAAACCTGTTCCAAATCGTGAGAAGGAGCCACCTTCAATTATAAAAGAATCAAATCCAGTGACATTTTTTGGACATAATGAAAAGGAAATATTGATTTTGTTTCATGAACCAGAAAATCGTCTCCCGAAGCAACATGATCTTGATTTTTTAATGAAAATCATTGAAAGTGGATTAAAATATTCAAAAAATGACTTCGCGCTTGTTAATACCGCTGAATTTCCAATAAATCAAATATTTGATGAAATACCGTTCAATTACGTAATCTCATTTGGTGTCGATTCATTGCATTTGGATAGTTCCATGAGCTTGTATGAAATTCATGATAATCAGGGGAAAAAAGAACTTTATGTGGATACACTTGGCAAAATAAACAATGACCAATCTCTAAAAATGCAACTATGGAAAGCATTAAAAACCATGTTTCATATTTAATTTTTAAATAGTTTGAATAACAGGGTTTGCATAAAAATAGGATCAAATGTGCTCACGCAAAAAGATGGATTACCCAACGAAAAATTAATCACAGATCTTGTCCACCAGATTGCAGAGCTCAAAAGTAATGACAGACATGTGATTCTTGTTTCGTCAGGAGCAGTAGCTGCCGGAAGAAGTATATTCAGATCGGCAAAAAAATTAGACACCGTTGCTGAAAGACAATTACTATCCTCTCTTGGACAGGTAAAATTGATAAATATCTACACAGAACTATTCAGTAAATTTAACCTCTTGTGTGCCCAGGTCCTGGTGACAAAACAGGACTTCAAAGACAGGAATCATTATCTGAATATGCAAAATTGTCTGAATGCCCTTCTTTCCAACAACATTATTCCCATTGTAAATGAAAATGATGTTATCTCCATAACGGAACTTATGTTTACCGACAACAATGAGCTTGCAGGGCTTATTTCCGCCATGTTAAATGTTGACTGCCTCTATATCCTCACCAATGTAGATGGCATTTATGATGGGAATCCTGCAGATGAAACTTCTTCAATAATCTCAGAATTTGATATTAACTATCACCACCTGGGAAAGTTTGCGAGTAACGTAAAATCCAATTTTGGGCGTGGAGGGATTATCACAAAATGTCATACGGCACAACGTGTAGCCGGTATGGGAATCCCGGTTGTCATTGCCAATGGAAATACAGAAAATATCATAAACCGGTTGATCCATGGAGAAAAACTTGGAACAACATTCAAACCAAAAAAGAGCACTTCAAGTCGCAAGAAATGGATAGCTCATTCACATGCGAATGCCAAAGGAAAAGTCATCATAAATGAAGGTGCTAAAAAATCATTGAATTCCCAGACCGCCGTAAGCTTGCTACCAGTTGGTGTAATAAAAATTGAGGGTGACTTTAAAAAAGGAGATATCATTAAAATACTGGATGAAAACCACAATGAGATCGGGCTTGGTCAAACCATGTACAACAGCACTAAAGCGGAATCGCTGATCGGTCAGAAATATCAAAAACCGATTATTCACTACGATCATTTATATTTGCACTGAGCTATAAATAACGCCAATCAGATCATGAATTTGGATAATACTTTCAAGTCAGTGGCAATGGCCAGTAGAAAACTTGCCCTAGTAGAAGAACAGGTCATCAATCAATTATTATCGGACCTATCAGAAGCTGCTGTAAAAAATACTGCATATATACTAAAAGAAAATAAAAAGGACCTGGCGAGAATGCCGGAGTCTGATCCTAAATATGATCGTCTGAAGCTTACCGAGCAACGCATTAAAGATATTGCCAGTGATCTGGTAAATGTTTCCAGATTGCCATCACCACTGGGAAGGATCCTCGATAAACGAAATCATGAGAATGGGCTTGAGCTTACCAAAATATCCGTTCCACTTGGAGTTGTGGGTATCATTTATGAGGCGAGACCAAACGTTACATTTGATGTATTTTCTCTATGTATAAAATCCGGGAATGCCTGTATTCTAAAAGGTGGAAGTGACGCTGAATATTCAAATATTGCCATTGTCGGAATTATAAAGGATGTTATTCGCAATCATGGACTGAATGAAAATATTCTGGCTTTGTTACCAGCGAACCGGGAGGCAACCACCGCACTGCTAAATGCTGTAAATTATATAGACATTATAATTCCTCGCGGAAGCCAGCATCTGATCAATTATGTGCGTGATCACGCGAAGGTACCTGTCATCGAAACAGGTGCTGGAATTGTCCATACCTACATCGATAGATCAGCTAACCTTGAAAAAAGTATCAGGATCGTTAACAATGCAAAAACACGTCGTGTTAGTGTCTGCAATGCCCTGGATTGCCTTATCATACACCATGACCGACTTGCCGATCTTAAAGAAATTGTCAAGCCCTTAGCTGCAAATAATGTTGAAATTTTTGCCGATGAAAAGGCATTCCATTCAATTAAGGGTAATTATCCGGATGCTCTCCTTATGAAAGCTGAAAAAGAACACTTTGGCATTGAGTTCCTGGACTATAAATTGTCCATAAAAACAGTACAAAATATTGATGAAGCACTTGACCATATTAGTGAATATAGTTCTAGACATAGCGAAGCAATTATTGCTGAAGACCAGGATGTTATTGAAAAATTCATGAAAAGTGTGGATGCTGCAGCCGTGTATGCAAATACCTCCACAGCCTTTACAGATGGTGCACAGTTTGGTTTGGGAGCAGAAATTGGGATCAGCACCCAGAAACTTCATGCCAGGGGACCAATGGCACTGGAAGAAATGACAAGTTATAAGTGGATTGTGAAGGGAGATGGTCAGATAAGACCATGATCAGATTTCATCCTATCTGGTAAAGAGAACCTGTTGGTTTCCTGAATTATGAATTTTTAACCGGTAAGAGTTGAACGATTTTGTAAATGATCAATCCGATCAGGAGAAACCACGGTCCACCATGCAAAAAGAAATCGAACCAATCGATACCTTTCATGCCTATAGCTCCCCCCATAATCCAACGTATTTTGCCCCAAATATGTGGTTCGGGGAAGAAAGGTGCCAAACCTAAAGTTAAGCTTCCTATTGCAGACATTCTAAGCCAGGAATTGATCTTTTGATTATTGTCCATTGATTTTACTGGATAAGCGAACCACAAAGATGTCAGTTAGTTATTAATGACCAAGTGATGAATATCACAACAAAAAAGCCCGGCTCAGAATCCGGGCTTTAGAAATATCGTTTAATTGCTATTATTTTGTGCTGGTGGTATCAGCCATCACGGGTGTTTTTACACCGCTTTTTTCAGTATTGTACATTTCATTTAAGCCCACGATTACCTCTTTGGTAATATCCAGACTGTCATTGGCATATAATACTCCACTACCTTTCGTATAGGTAAGAACGATCTGGAGTTGTTTATTGAGTCCGTATTCCTTCAAATAATCAGAAACTTTATCATAAAGGTCCGAGTTCATCTGTGCCTCTTCCTGCATGAGCTGCTGACCAAGTTGTTCCTGGTACATCATTAGGTTTTGTTGTTTCTTTCTTAAATCTTCTTCAACTGCCCGTGCCTGGCTTATTGTCATATTACCTGCTGTGGTCTGAAAATTACTTATTTCACGTTGCAAACCTTCTGCACGATTTTGGTATTCTGCATTTAGCTTATCACGTTTATCCATAAGCTTTTTTTCCAGCTCTTTAAAATAGTCATAGTTTTTCAATAATGAATCTGAATTCACATAGGCAATTGAAAAATTGCCGGGAACCAAGGATTCATTGGGTGTATTTTCTTCTACCACACTTGATTTACCGGTAAAATGGAGCACATATAGTACTGCAACGGCAATCAATAAAACTACATTAAGTACAATTGATAAATTTTTCTTCACAACCTTATTTATTTATGATTCGGCCGCAAAGATAAAGAAAGATTATAAAGATAAAATGCAAATAACCAATTGATTACTAAACTTACTTTTTGCCGTAATCTTTTGGTTTATAGAAGTAAGTGACCTCGCCTGAACCTGTACTGTTTGTATTTCGGAAATAATCCTCGTCTTTTTTTTCTTCACTGAGATCACCGGAATTTTCTTCATGATCAATATCGATCCTTGTTTTACGGAATAAAAATGCAAGAATTATCCCCACCAAAGCGCCCATAAGATGGGATTCCCAACTCACATCAAAATCAACGGCATCTGGAAATATACCATAAACCATCCCTCCATAAAGTAAAATGATGATCCCGGAAACTGTCATGAGTGGCCGGCTTCTCCGAAGGATCCCACTAAAAAATAAAAATGAAGCCATACCATACAC
>WOR8_10008403_pt1 | contig 12296 bp, 12 predicted proteins | sample DeeMarSeWOR38_10_FD_19890 | JGI IMG/M metagenome (IMG submission 19890) | reverse complement strand
GAGCAGGCCAGGGCCGAGGCGGCCAAATGCCTCAACTGCATGTCCTGCTGTGAGTGTCTTGCCTGCGTGACCGCCTGCCAGGCCGAAGCCGTGGCACACAGTATGGAGCCTGAGGCTCTTAACCTAGACGCGGGTGCTGTGATCCTCGCCCCGGGTTTTGAGACGTTTGACCCTTCCCACTACCACGAATACGCTTACAGTCAATTGGACAATGTGGTTACCAGCCTGGAATTTGAACGGATGCTCTCCGCTTCCGGTCCTTTTCAGGGGCACTTGCTCAGACCTTCTGATCAGAGAGAACCCCAGAAGATCGCCTGGCTCCAATGTGTTGGCTCCCGGGATATCAATCACTGTGACAACCAATATTGTTCTAGTGTTTGTTGTATGCACGCTATTAAGCAGGCGGTCATTGCCAAAGAACACGCCAAGAACGGCCTGGAAGCTACAATCTTCTTTATGGACATGCGTGCTTTTGGCAAAGACTTTGAGCGCTACTATGATCGCGCCAAGGAGGAACATGGGGTCCGGTTCATTCGCTCTCGAGCCCATTCACTGGACCCCGACGAGTCAAACGCCGGCAATCTGATTCTCTCTTACGTTGATGAAGCAGGGAATATGCTGGAAGAGGTTTTTGACCTGGTGGTTCTCTCCGTGGGGATGCAAACACCTTCGGATGTGGCAGAATTGGCAAAACGCCTAGGAGTGGATTTGGACTCAGACCGTTTCTGTGCCACCACTTCTTTTCAGCCGGTCGCTACCTCGAGAGCAGGGATTTACGTCTGTGGTGCTTTCCAGGGACCCAAAGACATTCCCCAGTCGGTTGTGGAAGCGAGCGGCGCAGCCGCCGCGGCCGGCAGTGTCCTGGCAGCCGCAAGGTCTACTCTGACCGTCATCAGCGAACCCCCGCCGGAAATCAACGTCAAGGGTGAGCCGCCACGCCTCGGTGTTTTTATCTGTCACTGTGGAATAAACATCGCCGGGGTGGTGGATGTGGCGGCAGTGCGAGATTATGCCAAAACCCTCCCCTATGTGGCTCATGTAGATGACAATCTTTATACCTGCTCCCAGGACTCCCAGGAAAGCATGCTCCAGGTCATCAAGGAACGGAAGCTCAACCGCGTGGTGGTGGCAGCCTGCTCTCCGAGAACCCACGAGCCCCTGTTTCAGGAAACTCTCGTCAAAAGCGGTTTAAACAAATACCTCTTTGAAATGGCCAATATCCGCAACCATGACTCATGGGTGCACGGCAGCGATTCGCAAGCGGCCACGAAAAAGGCCAAAGATCTAGTACGTATGGCGGTAACCAAGGTGGCGTTGCTGGAGCCGCTACAAGAGATCACGGTGGAAATCAATCAGTCGGCTCTGGTGGTGGGGGGCGGCGTGTCTGGAATGACCGCCAGTCTACACCTCGCTGATCAGGGCTACCAAGTTACTCTGCTGGAGGCCAAATCAGAACTGGGCGGTCAGGCCCTAAACCTTCGGAAAACCTGGCGTGGTGAAGATATCAAGCAATACCTGAACGATCTCATTGCGAGGGTCAATGACAACGAGCACATCAGAGTCTATCTCAACAGCGACCTTGAGGAAGTCAAAGGATTTGTGGGCAATTTCCAAAGCAAGATCCGATTAGCCGGCACTATTGGCCCCAGATTCGCCACATTCCGCCACGGCGTGGCCATCCTCGCTACCGGCGGTCATGCCACAGACCCCGATGAATATCTCTACGGCAGTCATCCCAGGGTGTTTCGTTGGCACGAATTTGAAGATGCTTTCGAGGCTGGCCAACTCCAGAACGTTCAAAGTGGCGTCTTTATTCAGTGCGTGGGATCCCGTGAACCCCAGCGACCCTATTGCAGTAAGATCTGCTGTACCTTCTCCATCCAACAGGCTATTACCCTGAAGGAAGCCTGCCCGGAAATGGACATTTACATTCTGTACCGGGATATTCGCACCTACGGCCAACGGGAAGAACTCTATGCCCGAGCACGGGCAGCAGGGGTTATTTTTATCCGTTATGCAGTTGACGAAAAACCTCTGGTGGATACCGACAGTGGCGGTCGGCTGCAGGTGAGAATCAAAGACCATGTGTTGCAGAGGCCTTTGCTTCTCACGCCAGACTTCATCACCCTGGCAAGCGCTATCGAGACAGGCGGAACGAAAAAACTGGCCCAACTATTCAAGGTGTCGCGAAACGAAGACGACTTTTTTGTGGAGGCTCACGCCAAGCTACGGCCAGTAGAGTTCGCCACCGATGGCGTATTCATGTGTGGCCTGGCCCACTACCCCAAACCTTTGGAGGAGAGCATCGCACAGGCTCAAGCGGCTGCGAGCCGGGCGGTCACGGTATTGGCCCAGAAAAAGCTGCAGGTAAGCGGCCAGGTGGCAGGAGTCAATCCCGTGAGGTGTTCCGTCTGCGGAGTGTGTGTGGCCATCTGCCCCTTTGGCGCGCCGAATTTTAATGAAAGAGGTCTCTCGGAGATCAATCAGGCTCTGTGCAAGGGTTGTGGCCTGTGCGTGGCCTCCTGCAGGTCCGGGGCAATCGACCTCAAGGGGTTCGAAGATAAACAGATTTTTGCAATGATCGAGGAGTCGTAACGCATAGCGTTACAACAAATCGTAAATCCGAAGCACGAAACCAGGGCCTCACCCGCAGGGTGGGGAGTCCGGAGGACCAATTTCGAATTTGTTTCGGATTTCAATATTCGATATTCGGATTTAATAGGCAATTAGGTAATTGTTTGATTAGCAATGCTCGCCGCGAAAGATCGAGAACATGTCTAAACCAGGAAAGCAAAACTGGCAACCCAAAATAGTTGCCTTTCTCTGCAACTGGTGCTCCTACGGCGCCGCAGATCTTGCCGGTGTGAGCCGACTGCAGTATCCCCCAAACATCAGGGCAATCCGGGTGCCGTGCACCGGCCGGATGAATCCCAAGGTGCAGACGGGATCTGGGTTTCCGGCTGACACCCGGGCGACTGCCATTACCTGGAAGGTAATTACTACGCCAGAAGAAAATTTACCCTGTTTAGGAATCTCATAGAATACATGGGTATTGAATCCGGTCGGCTCCATTTCTCCTGGATTTCTTCGGCCGAAGCCCGCAAGTTTGTCGACCTGGTCAAGGAAATAACCGATCAAGTGCTGCAGCTGGGGCCGGCGCAGAAGCTGGTTAAGGAGCTGCCCCTAGTGGACGAATATTTAGCTGGCAGCCGACAGGGGGCAGCTAGCGGAGCGAAATGACATGGCGACGCGGCGAGACCAAACCGCCAATAAGAAATGAGAAATGCTGAATGACACATGTGCAATGATTTGGCTTGAGGCAGGATAAGTGGAAAAACTCAAAGAAAAAATCATGCAGACAGCCCTCCGGCTGTTGGTTGAAAAGCAGGTGGATGTAGTGCTCGGCTTCCAGCAGGGTAGCATTCCTATGATGAGCCAGCCAATCCTCATACGCGAGCCCGAACATGTGGATCGGATTCACTGGGATTCTTTCTGCGGCAGCAATCTCGCCACCTACTTACCCCAGAGACGGGATCGAGTTGCAGTGGTGGCCAAAGGCTGCGACTCGAGAAACATTGTTCTTCAGATCTTGGAAAACCAGATCAAACGCGAACAACTATACATAATTGGCGTGCCCTGCCAAGGCATGGTGGATAGGAGGAGAGTACTGGTCAATCTGAATGGCAGGGAGCCGCGCCAGATTAGCGAAACCTCAGAGCATCTCCTCATTCGTGGCGAGGAGTTCGAAGAAACCCTGGAACGCACTCGCTTTTTGCAGGAAAACTGTGCTATTTGCGCGCACCATAATCCGACATTCCATGACGAACTCGTGGCAGACCCAGTCACTGAAGAGAATCAAGTAGATCGTTACGAGGATATCCACGCAATAGAGGCAATGAGCGAAGATGAACGCTGGCAGCACTTCGCAGAGATTCTGGCTCCCTGTATTCGCTGTTATGCTTGTCGCAATGCCTGTCCCATGTGTTATTGTCCCACATGTTTCGTGGACGAGTCCATGCCGCAGTGGTTGGGCAAGTCCATTGATCCAGTCGATACCAAGACATTCCATTTTCTTCGGGCTTATCATCTGGCTGGACGCTGTACGGACTGCGGTAACTGCGAGCGGGCCTGTCCCATGGACGTCAAGGTGCGGCAACTTACCAAGAAATTGGAAAAGGACATTATCGAACTCTATGGCTACGAAGCCGGCTTGAGCCTGGATCAGCGTCCGCCTCTGGATACGTATCGTCCGGAAGATCCCCAGGGGTTCATCAGGTGAAAGCATGGCTGGTTACAGTAATGTTAGAAGCAAACCACAGAGACACAAAGGAGTGCTTCGCACTCAAATTCGAAATTCTCCTTTCGGAGTCCCACCCTGCGGGCGGGTCCCCAGTTTCGAATTCTCAAATGTTCAAAAAGTAACTATCCAGAGAGACTTGTCTAGTGTTTCGGTCATTTGAAACCGGGGCCCCGCCCATAGGGTGGGGAGTCCGAAGGACCAATTTTGGTAATTCGAATTTGTTTCGGATTTCGATATTCGGATTTCGTGTTTACACCAAATACGTGCCTCTGTGGTAAACAAAGTAAAAGGTGGCTTTGGCACTGCCCAATCCTGGGGATTACGGATGGCCGATAAAATAATAAAAAAGTCAGATCTTCCTACCCTGGTCAGCAGGCTTCTAGATCATTATCGGGTGTACGCACCGGTTCGCCATCAGGGTATGACAAACTTCGAAAAAATCTCCGCTGCAGATCAGGTAGATCTCAACCACGTCAAGACCACTCTGCCGCCAAAATCCTTAATGCTCCCGCAGTCGGAGTCCATGTTCCAATTTACCTTGTTGAAAACCGGTGACCAGGCAGGAATTCTGCGCGAGATCGAAAAAGATTTTTCTCCTCGGGTGATCTTTGCGATCCGACCCTGCGATGCTAAGTCTTTTCAACTGCTGGATCTCAATTTTGACACACCCTCGTACCGAGATCCCTGGTGGATGGGGCAACGACAGTCCACCACTCTTGTTGGTTTGGGCTGCAACCAACCTTGCAGCACATGTTTCTGCACTTCAGTGGGTGGCGGTCCTTTTTCAACAGACGGTTTGGATCTGCTTCTCATAGACGCTGGTGATGAATTCGCCATTCAAATCCTAACCGAAAAAGGGAAAGAACTATTAATAAAAGCATCAGTCGAGAGCGAAGGTTCTGAGGCTACTGCAAACGCAGTTCTGGCGCGACAAGAATCATCATTCCAAGCGATTAAATCTGTAGTTTACACGGAAAACCTGAAGCGACATGACCTCAAGGCACTCTTCGACGGGGACTTTTGGGATGAGCTGCATTTTGCCTGTATCAACTGTGGAGTCTGCACTTTTGTTTGCCCCACTTGCTGGTGCTTCGATATCCAAGACGAGGTGCATAAGGGCAACGGCATCAGGCTGCGCAACTGGGATAGCTGTATGTTCCCGCTTTTCACCATGCATGGCTCAGGGCATAATCCCCGCGCCCAAAAATTGCAGAGGCTCAGACAGCGCTTCATGCACAAGCTCAAGTACTTTGTGGACAAGTACGACAGGGGTGTGGCCTGTGTGGGCTGCGGCCGCTGTGTGCAGCAATGCCCGGTGAATATTGATATTCGCCATGTCTTTAACTTAATGAACGATTTCGGCGCATAACCGGCTCTACGTCAGAGGACGAACATGGAAAACCCCTACCTGCCCTATCCGGTACGGATCGACTCCGTCATTACCGAGACCGAAGATCGGAATCTCAAGACCTTCAAATTAGTGTTTTTGAATTCTGAAGACAGGGAGAAGTTTATCCATCGGGCAGGCCAGTTTGCCGAGCTCTCCATTGCCGGCAAGGGTGAAATTCCCATCGGCATCGCCTCTTCCCCCACGGAACAAGGCTACCTGCTTTTCACCGTGAATCAGGTGGGAGTAGTCACCGGTGCATTGCACCAGATGGAGGCCGGCGATACTATAGGAGTGCGGGGACCTTTGGGCAATTGGTATCCCTGGGAACGTATGGAAGGCAAGAACGTGGTAATTATCGGCGGCGGCTTTGCTTTCACCACCTTGAGAGCTTCCATCATCTACATGCTGCACCCGAAAAACCGCAGTCGCTTTGGTGACATTACTGTGATTTATGGCGCTCGTACGCCAGGTATGCTTCTATACAAAGACGAACTGGCAGCCTGGAATGAGCGTGATGACATCCGAATGCACATCACTGTGGATGCCGCCGATGATCCGGATTGGAAATATAACGTTGGCTTCGTGCCGACAATCACCCAGGAAACGGCGCCAAGCGCCAAAGAAGCTTACGCCATTATTTGTGGGCCACCCATCATGATCAAGTTTACCCTGCCGATCTTGAGCGAGTTGGGTTTTCCGCCAGAACGCATCATTATGAGCCTGGAGATGCGCATGAAATGTGGTATCGGCATGTGTGGCCGCTGCAATATTGGCACCGAATACGTCTGCAAGGACGGCCCGGTTTTTGACCTGGCACATATGTCCCGGTTGCCGAACGAATACTAGCCTGGATCTGCGATTAGGGTTGTGAGCTGTGTCAGTAAATTTTGGGCTTGGTCCTTGTAGAACAGTTCTGGTAAGTTGAGACTTTAGGACAATTACACGAATCGAGGAGAAAACCGTGGTTGAGCTAGACAATCTAAAAGCAATTATATTGTTAAGCCACCTCACCGATCCTATGTTGGAGAAGCTTGTCGATATAACCTTGACGATGGAACACAGCGCTGGTGACTACATTTTCAGAAATGGTGAGTATGCTCGATATCTTTATGCAATTATCGACGGCAAAGTAGGGCTCGAACTGGAAAAAACCGCAAATGTCCCGGTAATGATGGATACCATCGGCCGCGGTCGCACCTTCGGCTTTTCCGCTTTGGTTGACACGGAGCAGAAAAAATACACCACCCATGCCCGGGTTTTAACTGATACCAAGCTCTTTGCCTGGGAAGGTACTGAACTGGAAATGCTTTTCTATCAGGACTACGAGATGGGTTTCCTCTTCATGAAAAGAATTGCCAAAATTGCCAAGACCAGACTACAAATCAGAAACGTTCAATTTCTGGATATCTATGGTTAAACCAAGATATTCCAGCTACTTACCTTCCTCAATTTCTCCAGGGTGCGCATGATACTACTAAGTAGACATTATTTCTGTAGCAGCTGCAATTCCAGCTTTGTTTCTGTGGAAAATACATTTTCATTTTCGGTGCCGATGATTTTTTGACACCTTTCCATATCTTGTACCAGATCAAATTCCAGCCGAATGTGAATGCAGGGATCTAAACTTTCCCAGTAGAGTGAAGTATGATTTAATATATCCCATTGGATGAAGTCGGTGCCGTCCGCAACTAACATAACTTTGAGCATGATGCAGCATATACACATATTGGTAAGAGCAATAACTTTGGTGATAACTGTTGTAATCATTGCAACAGTGGTGTTTATTCATTTGGCCTTAGGAGATGGCATGGGTCAATTTGGCCCTGTTTGTGGTGCCGTCACAACAAATTCCGCAGTGGTCTCGATTGGACTCCGTGAATTTGGCTCAGACGTCCGTTTGGTCGTAAGCAGGAATGAAGACTTGCAAGACCCGATCCATCTCAAAGTGGTTAAAGGAGCAGAGAGAGCAGGACGAACAGTCAAGGTGGCCATTCGGAATTTACAGTCAGATACCCGCTACTATTACGGTATCGAGGTGGATGGGAAGGTCGACCTTAAGACAACTGGCCAGTTCAAGACGTTCCCTGAAGGACCTGTGTCATTCAGTTTTGCATTTGGAAATAGTGTGAAGTACGGTCGCTTGAATCAGTCGGCGCTCCTAACTGCTATCGAGCAAGACATTCTGTTTTTTTTGAGTACTGGCGACCTCTTCTACGCCGACATCAGCAAGAACAAGCCAGATGCTTTCCGCAGAGCATATCACGAAGCTTTTCAGTTAAAGCCTTTAAGAAAATTGTGCCGCAAGGTGCCTTTGGTCTATATATGGGATGATCATGATTACGGTACCGATAATAGTGATAAATACTCTTCTAGCCGTTTAGCTTCCCGAAAAGTCTACCAGGAAATAGTGCCCCATTACCCCTTGATTTCAGGACAGGGGGACGTGCCGATCTATCAAGCTTTCACTGTTGGACGCGTCCGTTTCATTCTTACCGATCTCCGTAGCGAGCGTTCAAGCAACAATGCGCTGGATGGACCCAACAAGACCATGATGGGCAAGGAACAATTGGAGTGGTTTATGAAAGAGATCAAGGAGTCATCTCGTGCATATGCACTTGTCATTTGGGTTTCCTCAGTGACTTGGACTGCCAGGGCGAAGGAGGGTGCTGATCATTGGGGTGGTTTTGCATACGAGCGCAATATGATTGCAAACTTCATTAACAAGCACCGCATTCATAATCTGTTTGTAGTGTCTGGGGATGCTCACTCAGTAGCTGCAGACGACGGACGAAATTCAGATTATGCCGATGGAGGCGGCGCTCCCCTGCCTGTCATCATAGCTGCCCCATTAGACAATGATCACACCTCGGTGAAGGGGGGACCTTATTCTGAAGGCGTCTATCGCCCGAAGAAAGGCGAGAACTGCTACGGCTTAGTGACGATAAGGGATGAGGGCTCAAAAGTTCTTTTAACATTCAGCGGACGCAACCAAGAACAGAAAGAGCGCATTATTCTAATGCACAGCGTCGAGGTACCGCCGCCGGAAGCGCTAGAGGGCGATCGAAACAGCTAAGGGGCTGAGAAGTAGCTGAGGTGCGCCGAAGCGAGCTGCATCTTCATGTTCCAACAACACTGTGGAGCTTTAGCTCTGTTTTTTTGTACTCTATTCAGGCTCTGGGAATGTTAACCCTAATGTTGCAAACCCAAACGGGCAAAAATCGCTTCGCTCGCGTGATAGCACGCCATCTGCGACCGTGCTCGGAACAGGATCTCACACGTACGGTCAAGTACGCTTCTACCTGCCCGAGACTGCGCGAGGCCACGTCTGTCTCACCCTGGCGCGTTTTTCCACGGTGCAGGTTTGCAGCGTTAGGGTTAACCCGCATATTTCATGAATCATCTACTGGGACCGTGGATATGGCCGTCCTTCAGGGCGTCCTCGAGCCTCGCACCCTGCGACGTACTGTTCAAGTACGCCTCGGGTCCGAGCCCCTGCGGTTGGCCGGTGGGACGCCCATTTGCAAGGTCTCGCTACGGCAATTCATGAAATATGCGGGTTAAGTGTATGATCGTTTGCATAATTCATCAAATGTTGAACGAGTATAGCAGCCATCACTGGTCAATAATCTCAAGAATGACACGCTTCCTAACCTTAGCGGAAGCAGCGTTCAAGATGAGCCGCATAGCCTGGGCATTCCGCCCTTTCTTACCGATTATCTTTCCCATGTCCTCCTGGGCTACCTTCACTTCAATCGCTGAAGCATCTCTTCCAGCGATCTCTGTTACTTCCACCTGATCTGGATTGTCCACCATCGCCTTCACCATGAATTCCACCAATTCTCTCATCGCTGTAACCTCCGTGCTGATCGTGAAGAAACGGAACTTCAGAAGGTATTATTGTTAATTCTTCATGTTACCATAACCTTTGGAGAATCCTTTATACGAACAAATCCGATTTCTCACTTGACATTATCCTACCACTTATATAATAATCTCAATAGTTTGTACGTACAATACTATCCACACTTGGCAAGTAATTTGAAAGTCTGGCCTCAATTGCGTTCACGGCTGACTATGTTTTTGCCCTGTCACTACTTTGACTGTTTTAAAAATTATCCTGTATGGAGGTGTGAAATGTATGCGAAAGGAAAAATTATTCTCTTGGCTGTCTGCCTTTTGTCAATATCAGTGGCTGTTGGTGCTACCGACTACAAGAGCTGGCTACCCTTAATTCCCAACACCTTGGGTGGTTTAACTCGATCAGGTGAGCCAGATGGTATTAACATGGAGATGGGTGGTCAATCTTGGTCATCTCTTCATCAAGAGTATTCCAACAAATCCAATAAGAAAACTAGCCTGACAATTGTGAGTGGCATAGTAGCCCCGCAGGCTCAAGCTTTTCAGTCAATGTCTCATATGCAAATGGAAACTCAGGATCAGGTAGTTAAGACAATAAACGTTTCAGGATATAAGTCGCTATTTCAATTAAGCAAAGCTGAAAAGAATGGTAGCCTGATGATCTCTGTGAATCAACAAACCTTGGTCGTCATAGAGGCGGAACCTATCACGAGTGAGAAAGAGTTACTTCCTCTGACAGAAGAGGTTCCACTCAAAAAGATCGCCACTCAGACCAAATAACGGCTATAATACAGGCTGTCCCGCTGCCGATTCATCTTGATACTTTGTTGTATCTCCTGCCCGGCCGGTCTATGATCCGGTGTGCTAGCCCATGGCACCACGAATTACTTTCTTGTTTTCAGGAGTCGTCTTTGGACTCAGTGCCGGTCTCTCACCAGGACCTCTGTTGACCTTGGTGATTGCCGAAACGCTGAAACATGACATAAAGGAAGGCATTAAAGTATCCATTGCACCTCTTTTGACGGATATCCCGATTGTACTCATTACAATACTTGTTCTCTCCCGCCTCTCAAACATGTTGCCAGCACTGGGAGTAGTTTCCTTATTAGGTTGTGCATTTCTTACGTATCTCGGCTACGAGAGCATGGCTTTTCGGGGGGTTGATATTGATGTCGAGCAGAGAAAACCCCAATCGGTCAGAAAAGGCGTAATCGCAAACTTCTTGAACCCAAGCCCCTATATGTTTTGGTTTACAATTGGAGCACCCCTGGTATTGAAAGCGCTGAAGATTGGTATTTTCTCGGCATCACTTTTTATCCTGGGTTTTTATGTGTTTCTCGTGGGCTCGAAAGTGTTGGTGGCTGTTGTGGTTGGAAAATCACGTTTCTTTCTAAAAAGCAGGAATTATGTTTACACAATCAAATTTTTAGGTGTGATACTCTTAGTTTTTGCTGTCCTTTTCCTTAAGGACAGCTTCGAGCTTTTTGGAATAATATGAAGCTGGTATCCGCTTCATGTCTAAGGCATTCTTTCGATAGCCGTCTTTGCACCCGTTTGGTGAAACGTTCAATTACTGGATATCTATGGTTAAACCACTCTCACGCCCCCTTTCTGGATAACCGGAATTAACTTGATTAGTCTTGGCAGCATTTGTTAGTATATGCAAACATTTTGCTTTTCCCATATATGAGGAGTATTAGTGGTTTAAATATTCTGATTATATTATAGAAAAATTCTGAAGTTAACGGGAATTTTTGAGAAAATATCTCCAGGAAATACGCAGAAAGGTAACGTTATCATTTCTGAATACGATCTCAGTTTTCTCTCCCAAAAAGTCTAGCACTAAAGCACTCGGCTGAAGAGGAAAAGCTTGTCCGACGCGGACAACTGGTGTTGCTTCCCAGAGGAAGTTCAGGATGTAAGAGGGTCAGAAGATGGATTTGGAAAAGGTCTTAGACAAGCTTCCTGAGAAAGAACGAGAGTTCATTTCAAGTCTCATTGAGAAAGATCCTTTGACTGGAGTGTACAATAGAAGAAAATTCGACAATGATATAGAACTACTCATTTCAATGTCAGAGAGAACAACGAGAGGTTGTGGTTTACTCATTATTGATATCGACAATTTCAAAGACTTTAATGATAAATTTGGCCATTTTGAGGGTGATCAACTTCTAAGAACGGTAACACAAAACATTGAACAGAGCCTGCGAAATTATGACAAGATCCATATCTACAGATATGGCGGAGAAGAATTTGTTGTAATTATCCCAGATACGAGTTCCAATAACGCGCTCGCGATAGGAGAGCGCTTAAGAAAAAATGTCAAAAAAGCTTGCGACGTTACAGTCAGCATAGGAGTATCCCACTATAAAGAACTGGCTGGCAATATTAATGAGTTGATTACAAACGCCGATAAAGCATTATATGAAGCAAAGAGGTCGGGCAAGGATAAAGCCTTGCTATATGAAAAAACTCCTTAGCATCCCACTATCGAGGATGCTAAGGCCGTTTCCATCCATACGCAATGCATACGGGCTAGTGTAATATTTTTTGTGTGAAATCTCAGGGTACAAAAAAAGGCGCTTTTCCTTTACAAAGGTTTTGAGCAGAAACCCAAAAAGAAAGGAGAAGCGCCAATGAAGATGGAAATCACCGTACCAGAAGTCGTTGATCTTATCAAGGAGATCCGTGAGCAACCCGAAGGCCTTTTTGAGATGATCCGAGCCAATGTGAAAGAAACTGTGGGTC
>WOR8_10009483_pt1 | contig 12297 bp, 11 predicted proteins | sample DeeMarSeWOR38_10_FD_19890 | JGI IMG/M metagenome (IMG submission 19890) | reverse complement strand
CTGATACTCCTGACTGCAGATGAGCGTAATGGACTGCCCTGTCTCGGTGATGGCCGGGGAGAAATCCTACCCGCCGGCTTACGGATATATCTCGTACTGTTAAAACTCCTGCAGCAGGTCCGGTTGCAGGTCAGCGACACCGGACTGTTGGAAGGCATCCTGCTCAGCAGTCTGGACCAAGCACCAGGCTGACCTGATTACCTTTATTCTCTGTTTTTCCCGTCATATAAAGACACGCATCAGGAAAAGGACTTTGCAATTACAATGGTATTCTTGTATAAGTGGTTCACAATCTGGAAAAAGTTGCTTCCTGCTGGTATTTTGCTGCTGACACTTCTGCTTGTTTTTCAGGGTGCGGCCTTCATCACAGAAAAACCACCACTTTTTTTCAAGGAGACTGAACATGCTATCCGATGTTATTGAACCAGCATATACCTTTGATGATCTTCTCCTGGTTCCAGCGAACTCCACCGTCATTCCCTCAGAGGTAGATGTTTCCACACTGCTTACCAGGAGCATCAGGCTCAACATTCCACTGGTTAGTGCTGCCATGGATACGGTGACTGAATATCGCACCGCCATTATCATGGCCCGGGAAGGCGGGATCGGTATTATCCACAAGAACATGTCAATTGAAGAGCAGGCCCGGCAGGTTGAAAAGGTTAAAAAATCTGAATCCGGAATGATCATTGATCCTGTGACTGTCACTGAAGAACAGCGGGTTGCCGAGGTCCAATCCATGATGGCCAACTACAAGATTTCAGGTGTACCCGTCCTGCGGGGTGAGAAACTTGCCGGCATTGTCACCAACCGCGATCTCCGGTTCGTTACCGACCCCACCCTGAAAGTCAGGGATGTGATGACAAGCAAAAACCTTGTGACCGCCAAAGTGGGAATCACCCTGGAAGAGTCAAAGGCCCTTCTGCATGAACATCGCATTGAAAAACTTCTCGTTGTCGACGATGAAGGAAACCTCAAAGGCTTAATCACCATAAAAGATATTGAAAAGATAAAAAAATACCCAAATTCTGCAAAGGATGACAAGGGTAGACTGCTTGTCGGCGCCGCCCTCGGTATTGGTTCCAACTACCTGGCCTGTGCGGAAAAACTCATTAAAAACGGGGTGGACGTCGTTGTGCTGGACTCAGCCCACGGACATTCCCATAACGTGGTCAAGGCTGTTGAGGCCCTGACAAAAACCTATCCAGGACTTGAGGTTATTGCCGGCAACGTTGCCACCGAAGAAGGCACGGAAGCACTCATCAAAGCAGGTGCCAGCGCCGTGAAAATAGGAGTCGGGCCCGGTTCCATCTGCACCACGCGCATTGTGGCCGGTGTCGGGGTGCCGCAGTTGACTGCCATCAGAAACTGCAGCAGGACGGCGCAAAAATATAACATCCCCTTGATTGCTGACGGCGGCATCAAGTATTCAGGCGATATAACCAAGGCCATCGGCATCGGCGCCCATTCAATCATGATCGGCTCACTTTTTGCCGGTGCCGCCGAAACCCCTGGAGATACGTTCCTGTACCAAGGGCGCGCCTACAAAGGATATCGCGGCATGGGATCCCTGGGCGCCATGAAGCAGGGCAGCGGTGACCGTTACTTCCAGGAAGACATGGACAGTCCTTCCAAAATGGTACCGGAAGGCATTGAAGGCAAGGTTCCTTTCAGGGGGCCATTGTCAGATATGATATTTCAGCTTGTCGGCGGCCTGCGCTCCGGCATGGGATATGTAGGAGCCAAAGATATCGAGGACCTGCGGCAGAAGGCAAAATTTGTTCGGATAACGGCAGCAGGACTCAAGGAAAGCCATGTCCATGATGTGATCATTACCAAGGAAGCACCCAATTACCGGATCGAAGGCTGATCCTTTTAGACTAAAATTGAAGATTGAAGAATAGCGAATGCAGCCTGGCAATGCCTCATTCTGTTATGAAATTTCGGCATGACATTATGGATATCCACAGCGAAAAAATACTCATCCTTGATTTCGGCTCCCAATACACGCAGTTGATTGCCAGGCGTGTCCGTGAAGCCCATGTATATTGTGAGCTGCATCCCTTTGATATGAATATCGAAGCCATCAGGGAGTTTGCCCCCCGGGGCATCATTCTCTCCGGTGGACCAAAATCCGTTTATGACGATGGTGCTCCGGCTATTGAAGAAATCCTCTTTGAGCTGGGAGTGCCAATCCTCGGCATCTGCTACGGCATGCAGCTATTGGCCAGGCATTTCGGCGGCCGGGTTGTACCTGCCGGCAAGCGGGAATACGGTCATGCCGATCTGGAAAGCAGCAATATGCCGGGACCTCTTTTTGAAGGATTTTTCATCGAGGGAAAAAGCCCTGTCTGGATGAGCCACGGTGACCACGTGGAAGAAATCCCGGCAGGATTTGATGTTGTTGCCCAAACGGATAATGCACCGGTGGCAGCCATTCAGAATGTCGGCCGCAATCTTTACGGCGTCCAGTTTCATCCTGAGGTCAATCACACACCAAGGGGGGAAATACTGATCGACACCTTTGTCCGCCAGATTTGCCAATGCAAAGGGCAATGGACACCCGGCCACATTATCGACGATGCGGTCAACCGCATCCGTAAACTGGTAGGCACGAGCAGGGTAATTCTCGGCCTTTCCGGAGGCGTCGACTCTTCAGTGGCTGCAGCCCTGATCATCCGGGCCATTGGCGACCAGCTTACCTGTGTCTTTGTGGATAACGGCCTGCTGCGGCTGGCCGAGGGCGACCAGGTAATGGCAACATTTGCCCAGAACATGGGAGTAAAAGTGATCAGGGTGAACGGCGAAGAGCGTTTTCTGCATGCCCTAGCCGGTGTTACTGATCCGGAACAGAAACGCAGGATCATCGGTAATCTCTTCATCAATATATTCGAGGAAGAGGCCGCCCGCATAACCGATGCCACCTGGCTTGCCCAGGGCACTATCTACCCCGATGTCATTGAATCGGCAGGGGCCAAGACCGGCAAGGCTCACAGCATCAAGAGCCATCATAATGTCGGGGGGTTGCCCGATTACATGAAACTTAACCTCCTGGAGCCATTAAAAGAACTGTTCAAGGACGAGGTCCGGGCCATCGGTGAAGAGCTGGGGTTGCCGCACCAGATGGTCTGGCGCCATCCCTTCCCCGGACCGGGTCTCGGGGTCCGCATCCTCGGCGAGGTAAAAAAGGAATACGCTGACATCCTGCGGCAGGCCGATGCCATATATATTGAGGAGCTTTATGCCAGCGGCTATTATGATAAAATCAGCCAGGCATTCGCGGTTTTCATGCCTGTAAAAAGTGTGGGCGTCATGGGAGACGGCCGCACCTATGAGTATGTCATTGCCCTGAGGGCGGTGGAAACCAAGGATTTCATGACCGCCGGCTGGACTAAGCTTCCCTATGAACTGATGGGCCGCATTTCAAACCGGATCATCAACGAGGTCAGGGGCGTTAACCGTGTGGTATACGATATCTCTTCCAAGCCGCCCAGCACAATTGAGTGGGAATAGCGGTCGGGCACAAGGCACATGGCTCAGGGCACATGGTGGAAAGAGGGAAATATTTTTGTAAACCCAGTGCCTTGAGCCTTGCGCCCTTCGCCCTATAATTCTTCATTTCAGCCGAAACAACCTAGCTCTTCTCAGCGCAAGGTATACACACGACCTTGCCGCCCACATCCCTCGTCCTCGTTTCCATGACTTTCTCACCGCAGGAGCTGCAGACAATGCTTTGAAATATTCTGGCCGGCTCCGGCATTTCCGGTATAATTCTCTTGACATCGAACAGTTCTGAAGCAGCTTTTTCCAGAACGTCTTTCATCCTGCGGGTCTTTCTGTCCTGAACCACTGTTGATACCTCTGGTGAGCGGTCTCCCTCGGAGTATCTCTTCCACATGGCTTCAGTTTCAGGATCATCGGCAGGCGGCTCCCACTTTACTGCAATGCGGAGGGCTTCAGGGTGTGGCCTCCTGATAAAGGTATAGACATGCTTGCCAAAATCTTTAAAAATAAGGTTGCCCTTGCCAAAGGTGCAGCCGCAGATAAACTGGATTGCATCAACCGCGCATGAATTATTCTCCACGATTGCTACCAGTTCTTCATCCCTGGCCCGCAGCCCCAGTTCCTCTAAAGCAAAGGTGGCGACCCGGTACCCTATGGCAAGGCCCGGGCAGGCGTGACCGTGAAATTTTACGGTATCATCAAAATTCATAAGTCTTCTCCTGGTAAGGATTCGGGAAACAGGAAAAATGGGTGATAAAAAATCCTGTAAAAATTTTCTTCTCTATAGCAATATTTATCATAGTAACTATATTGCGCAATTGCAAAAAAGATAAAACAATAATACCGGAATATACATGGTTTTCAAGATTAGACAGCAAACGAAGGTAATTTCCGGCGCTGCGAAAACAACTAATTCATTTCTGCATACATTTTCCCAAGGCTTGACAATCAACTCCTTGACATTATGAGTTCTGAAACTATCCAGCTTTCTAAGTTAATAATAAGGTGCCCACAATGAGAAAAAATGGCCGACAGGATAATGCGTTGCGCCCGGTTTCCATAGAGAAAGGTTTCCTGCCCCATGCCGATGGTTCCCTGCTCATAAAAATGGGAGGCACCCATGTGGCCTGTGCTGTTTCCGTCGAGGAAACTGTCCCGCGTTTCCTGGAAGAATCTGAACAGGGCTGGATAACTGCTGAGTACGGTATGCTGCCATGGTCGACGCATACGAGGAGTATGCGCGAGGCAGCCCGCGGCCGTTCAGGCAGAACCTACGAGGTGCAACGCCTCATAGGACGCGCTTTGCGCATGATGCTTGATCTCAACTCTCTGGGCCCAAGGACCCTCAGGGTTGATTGCGATGTCATCCGGGCTGACGGAGGTACGCGAACAGCCGCTATAACCGGGGCTGCTCTTGTTGTGCGCGATGTCATTAACGGTTTATATGAAGAAGGAAAATTGGCTACACAGCCGGATTTAACACCTCTGGCAGCAATCAGTGCCGGTATAGTGGATGGCTGCAGCCTGCTTGACCTGGATTACGATGAAGACTCCAGGGCAGAGGTGGATGCCAACTTTGTCATGTGCGGGGACGGCCGACTGGTGGAAGTGCAATGCACTGCTGAAGGCGCTCCTTTCAGCAGGGCGAACCTTGACCTGTTGTCAGACCTGGCATTCCATGGCATTAGAGAACTCCTCTCCTATTGGAACAGCTCAGATTAAAACCAATACTATCAAATAGTTATAAGAAGTGATCAATAAAGCCCAGCACTCTTCTCCGTTCATGCTTCACTCCAGGTCCAGCGAGTGTGCCGCCCGCAGTGGTGAAGTGCGCACAAGGCACGGTTCCTTTCAAACCCCGATATTCATGCCGGTGGGCACCCAGGCCACGGTAAAAGCAGTAACTCCTGAAAATCTGGTTGAACTGGGGGCTGAAATTATCCTGGCAAATACCTATCACCTCTTCCTGCGGCCTGGCCATGAGACCATCCGTGTGCTTGGTGGACTGCACAGATTTATGAACTGGAACCGTCCCATACTGACTGACAGCGGCGGTTTTCAGATATTCAGCCTGCGTGAGCTTGCAAAAATTACCGAAGAGGGCGCCGGATTCAAATCACACCTTGACGGCTCCTCCCTTTTTCTGAGTCCCGAGGACGCGGTTGCAGTGCAGGAAGCATTGGGTTCTGATATCATGATGTGTCTGGACACCTGCATCCCCTATCCGGCGGACCGGGATGAAACTCTTGCCGCCACTGATCTAACCGCCAGATGGGCCCAGCGCTCACGGGCGGCCCAGCAGGAAACCGGGCAGCTGCTGTTCGGTATAGTGCAGGGCGGCATGTATCCTGACCTGCGTTCATTGGCAGTGGAGCAGCTTCTGGCTATCGGCTTCGACGGTTATGCTCTGGGCGGCCTCAGTGTCGGAGAACCCCATGAACTTATGATGGATATTACCGGGCACACTGCAGAAATACTGCCCCGGAGTTGACATGTTCGACTGTGTCATGCCCACCCGCAATGCCAGGAATGGAATGCTCTTTACTTCCCGCGGCAGAGTTGTTATAAAAAACAGCCGATACAGCAATGACCCAAGGCCGCCGGATGATAACTGCGGGTGCTATACCTGCCGCAACTATTCCCGTGCCTACCTGAGACATCTATACATGTCACGGGAGATTTTGGCTTATCACCTGAACACAATCCATAACCTGTACTATTTTGTGGGGCTGATGCGGTCGATGCAGGATGCTATAAAAAATGATACATTCCTGCAGTTCAGGAACAATTTTTATGCTATACGTGAAGATCATGATTAATATATTAGCATCTGACAGCTAAACTAAGTTACAATATATAATTCAATAAACGGAGGCGACTAAATGACAGGCATTGCATATGCTGCAAACGGGGGAGGTCCCCAGGGCGGTATTGTATCTTTTATACCGCTCATCCTTATATTTGTGATTTTCTATTTTTTGCTGATACGACCGCAGCAGAAAAAAGCAAAAGAGCACCAGGCCTATCTGGCAAACCTGAAAAAGGGTGACTCGGTGGTAACAAGCGGCGGCCTGCACGGCCTGATCACCGGCCTCACAGATACGGTTGTCACCCTTGAGATTGCTGAGAATATCAGGGTCAAGGTCTCCCGCCAGCACATTCTCGGCTCCAAGGCAGCGGTTACCGCCGACAACGAAGCCGCAGCTTCCGGCAAAGCCGGCAAAGGCGGTAGTTGAGGCATCAAGAGCTGCTAACCTCATCGTGCATGGGGGCATTATGGGCCTGCAACCCAACAAGAGATTATAATTATTTTTTAAGTTCAACGTTTAGGTCAACGCTTTGCAATTTATCATCAAGCCATGCAGTATATTCCTGCATGGCTTTTTTTAATATCGGCCCGCCAATCACAATATAATGTTTATCCATCCCTTCCTTGGCATGCCCTAACAATTCGTCACGGTATGCCTCATCAACACCGGCTTCTAACATATTACTTTTTACTGTGCGCCTAAAATCCCTAAACACAATTCCATTTTCGGTTTTAAATCCATAAGGAATACAAGTCTTTGCACAACACGCTTTAAAATGTGTTAATTTCCTAATAGGTTTGTTTCGGTAGGTAAATACAAAATCATGGTTAACATGCCGGATAGTATTATCAAATATCCTGGCCACATTATGATTCATTGGTATTTTTCTTTCCCTTGCATTGCTTCCCCTAGCAAAAACATCCTTTTTCATGTCAAGCCGGTTAAACATTACCCTTATTTCATTACTGAACTATTTACATTGCTTTCTTGAGGATCCAACTGTCCAAAACACAAAAGTTTACTTTAAATAACCATCACACATCATAATCTTAATTTTTAGCCCAAAAGTTAAGATTATGGTAAGAAATCTAAACTTTGTTGTTACTCTCCTAACCGTCACATTATTGCTCTTTCTGCTTGACATTTTAACAGTTACCATATAGGCATAAATACCTATATGGTCATTAGTTGAGTGATTTCTGGGGAGCATCATGGATTCTTATTCAAAATTGAAATGCTGGGAGATAATAAACTGTGATAATCCGGATAGTCTATCATAAGTAATGGCATGGTCGAAAAATAGTACGCAAACATAACATCTGGAGGGTAGAGGTGGAAAAAGAGGAGTTCGTTGTAGCTCGGACGAAGCTAGACAAAAATCCAATGGAAATGTCACAACTTCTCGGCGTATCGCTCAAAGCCATATACAGTTATGAACAGGGTTGGCGTTCCATTCCAACACATGTGGAAAGACAGGTATTCTTCTTGCTGTCCCGAAAAAAAGGAGGGCAGGAGCTACTCGAGCATTGCTGGGTGGTAAAAAAATGCCCCCCCAAACGACGCAAAGAATGTCCGGCCTATGAATATAAAGCAGGCAGATTCTGTTGGCTGGCCAATGGTACAATATGTGAAGGTAAGCCGCAAGAAAACTGGAAGGAAAAGATGAAAATCTGCCGGGAGTGCGAAGTAATATTAAATCTCCTTTAGCAGTATATTGGGAATGTCGATAATTGAAAATGGGCTGCCAAGAACGCAAAGAAAATCCCTGAGTAGTATATTGTAATTTTACTCTGAAATGTATCCGAAGGGGGGGCTGTTAAGTCCCCCCTTCAGCTTTTCTGATAAAAAGAGATAGATGATTCAATATCGCAACAATGATTGTTAGACTCAGAGAAGTTGTTAAATTTTGAATATAACATCCAATTATATTTTATTACCGAGTTTCGATTTCTATGAAAGTTGAAAATATGGATTGATTGATCTGTTACTGTTGCTTCGACATACCTGAAAAATTAAAGCCAGAGTCAGGGGCATAAATCCTCTCTCTGGCTTTTTCATTTCATGTCCAGATGTCATTCTGTTATAGTAACCTCTAAATTGCCCATGAAAAAGTGAAGCTTTTGGCAAGAAGTCTTAACAATGCAATTTTAGACATTCCAGTAAATACCTACCATAAAAAACATTATCATAGTCAATAGCTATTACCCTGCCTATTGACAACTATTACTAGTGTTAATTAATAATCATACTTGACTAAAGAATAAATTGTACAGCAAATAGTCCTATTAGGTAATTTTAGGATTCAGATACGCAATTTTATAGGTAAACGAAATGAGTGGCAATTTTAAGTTTGATATTAAGAAGTATATAGAAGTTTTTGATACTATTGGTGACGCAGTCAGCATACAGGATAAGAATTTCAAGGTGCTATATCAGAATGAAGTCCATATTGGATTAGCTGGAAAGCACACACATGAATGTTGCTATAAAGCATATGAAAAAAAAGAGCATATATGCGCTGGGTGTCCTGTAGCACTTACTTTTGATAATGGCAGCCTTAATAAGGCTGAACGAAAAGCGCCCAATGATAAGAGTCATATACATGTTGAGATAATTTCATCACCTATCAAAGATCCAAAGGGTAATATTGTAGCTGCTGTTGAGATAGTTAGAGATATCACCGCTCGTAAACATGCAGAGAAGGAACTCGAGAGAATTCTTGATCTGACACCTGATATGCTGTGTGTGGCGGGCACAGACGGATATTATAAACATCTAAATAAAGCATGGGAAAAAGTTTTGGGTTACACGATTGAAGAACTAACTGATAAACCTTTTGTAGAGTTTGTTCATCCAGATGACCGTAAGGCTACTATCAAAGAATTTAATAAAATTCTTGCTGGGGGAAAAACTTTTCATTTCGAAAATAAATATAAATGTAAAAATGGCGATTATAAGGTTCTAGCGTGGAATTCTAATGCAGTTGAAGATGGGACTATATACGCTGCTGCAAGAGATGTAACTGAACTAAGAAATAAAGAAAAAGAAAAAGAAAATCTTATTAAAGCACTCCAGAAAAGTGAGGAACGCTACAGAACTTTATTTGAGAATGCAACTGATATAATTCAGATTGTAGGCACTGATGGTCAGTTGCTTGATGTTAATTCCAGTTGGAGTAAAGCATTTGGCTATAGTTTTGAGGAGGCTCGAAATCTTAGTGTCTTTGATTTAATAGACCCAGAATGCCAAGAAGAGTGTGCAAAAACTTTCAATAAGGCTTTGGCTGGTGGAACAACTGGAACAGTTGAAACAACTTTCATAAACAAAAGTGGGCAAAAAATTATTTTGGAAGGTTCGGCAAACTGTATTTTCATCGAAGGAAAGCCATCATATGTTCATTGTATTTTCCATGACATAACAGATAAGCGGCGCATGGAGAATGAACTAATAAAAATGCATAAATTAGAATCGCTCGGACTATTAGCTGGAGGCATTGCTCATGATTTTAATAATATTTTAACAGCTCTCACCGGAAATCTTTCTTTAGCAAGGATGCATGTGGAATCAGGCAGTAAAGTGCATAAACGCATAAAAGAAGCTGAAAAGGCCTCTTTTCGTGCCAGGGGTCTCACACAGCAACTACTTACCTTTTCAAGAGGTGGTGAACCCATTAAACAGCTAACAAGCATCACTGGTTTAATTAAGGAATCATCTCAGTTTGTATTAAGTGGATCCAATATCAAGTGTGAATATGATCTTCCAACAAATCTCTGGTTGGTTAGGGTGGACGAAGGACAAATTAGCCAGGTTTTAGGTAATTTAATAATTAATGCAGAACAGGCCATGCCGGACGGTGGAACAGTTACATTACATGCTGAAAATGTTCATATCAGTTCAAAGGGAGTCCATCCTTTGAAAGGTGGAGATTATGTTGCTGTGTCAGTTGAAGACCAAGGGATTGGTATTAGCGAGAAATATCTGACAAAAGTATTCGATCCTTATTTCTCAACTAAGCACAAGGGTCACGGTTTGGGGCTTGCAACAGCCTATTCAATTATTAATAAACATGGCGGGCTTCTTGAGGTTGAATCAGAGATTGGAAAGGGGGCTGTGTTTAGGTTTTATCTTCCCGCTTCCTCAAAAAAAGAGAGTCAGCAACCATATGATGTGGATGAGATTCACAAAGGTATAGGTCTTGTTTTGCTAATGGATGATGAGGAAGAAATAAGGGAAATTGGTAAAGATATAATCCAACACCTGGGATACCAGGTAAAAACAGCATCTGATGGCAAGGAATCTCTCGAAATTTACACTAAGGCAATGCTGGATAATAATCCATTTGACGTTGTTATAATGGATCTCACAGTTCCTGGTGGCATGGGCGGTAAAGAGGCTATCGAAAAGATGTTAGAAATTGATCCTTCTGCCAAAGTAATTGTCTCAAGCGGATATGCCAATGATCCAATTCTTTCCGACTATAAAAAGTATGGTTTTTCCGGTATTGTGCCTAAGCCTTACAAAATTGAGGAAGTAGGCAAAGTTCTTAAAAACCTGTTGAAATCTTAACTAAACATTGCCACCACTATAAACCTGAAAAAAATATAGCCAGAGTCGAGGCCATAAATCCCTCCCTGGCTTTTCCATTTATTTTAAGGTGTCCTTCCATTATAGTGACACCAAAAGTTGCCCTCAAAATGTTAAGGTTTTGGCAAGTAACTATGTTGAATTAGAGCAAATTCTCCTGGACGGCTGGATTTTCGTCCAGCCTTTCCTTTTGTGATGACCACAAACCGCATTTGTTAAAAGAAACTAGTAACAATATGGATGCAGAAACATGATATTAATATGCACATGCAACTAATCTTCTTGCTATTAATCTTAATTCATGAATAATTCTTGAAAGGTTGTCATATCCAATTTAACTCATTTGCAAGCATTATTAACTGTGATGCTGAAAGAGCAGAAGCATCCAAAGCAGTAGACTCTTTAACAGTTAACTAAAAGATATTGGTAGGAATAAATAATGAAGTTTAAATTTGTTATTGAGAGGGGGGTAGGAGTAATTATTGCTTGGTTATTATCTCCTCATTCCCCTTTTGTAACGGTTCCATTATTAAAGCTACTTAATTCACTAGGTTTAACTAATACAAATTTGGGTATTAGTAACAATTCCGCTTTTGTAACGGTTCCATTATTAAAGCCACTTAATTCACTAGGTTTAGCTAATACAAGTTTGGGTATTAGTAACAACTGGCTATTTCTCCTTATTCTTGGAGTAATTTCAGTTGTCTTGCCGATTATAATATTATTAATAGTTAGAAAGCGTTACTGGGATTTGTTTTTGGGGCTTCTCGTTGGTTTTTTTGCCTTAGGAGTTTCTGGTTACGCTTTAATATTTTTAAGTATATCATTAGCAAACTATTGAGATGGTCTTCTCCCGATAATTCGGACCGTTTTAAGTGAGAAAAAAGCCGCTGTTGGTGCCGTCCCTGTCAATACAGTTGAGTAATATCTCGCCGGCACCGAGCTTTTCACAGGTCTGAGCCAATTGTAATGCGTCAATGTCTCTGCCTTTTGAAAACCGTTGTTTTTACCGGGAATTGCACATTCTCCCACTTTGGCGTCAAGTACTAGAATGGTTGCAGATGATTGATCTTTTACTATTACTCTTATAATAATTTGTAAATTGGGATGCTTTTTAAGCAGAATAATGATTATCTGCTATCGTAATATAAATAATTGACATTACTGCTAAGTGGTCACCAAACCCTTATGCTACAAGGATTGAAAAAAATGAGTGATAAGGAAAGAAAGGATGATTCCTGGATTGGCAAGATACCTAAAATTATTGCTGTTCTGGTGGTGCTGATATTTATTATCATCGTTTTCAGCGAGCACAATAAATACAAAAAATGGAAAGCTGAAGAGTCGGAGCTTACTGGAAGGATTAAACAGACAAGCGAAGAACTGGAACTCCTCAAAG